>ENA-OPXX01001862-OPXX01001862.1-human-gut-metagenome-genome-assembly--contig:-NODE-1862-length-13245-cov-1.950038_pt1 | contig 13245 bp, 10 predicted proteins | sample MGYA00241771_ERZ502046 | MGnify/ENA primary metagenome ERZ502046 (study PRJEB25962, sample SAMEA2042006) | human gut metagenome | biome: human gut; feature: human-associated habitat; material: faeces...
AAAGATAAATAATTGAGTTGATATTTATTCAATAAGTCGTGCGAATTTTTGTTTTGTCACAATGAATCAGGTTTATTTGCTTTTAGAATGCTGCCCGGAACAGGGTAGATATAAATTTTGAATGATCGGACTTGGGGACCATTTTTCTATTGTATTTTAGTGTAGCATTGAGAATTATTCTCTAAATTTGTAGCATTAACTTAACATTATGATTATCATGAAAAGAAAATTCCCTGTGATGGCCGTTGCTTTGGCGGGACTGTTTATGTACACTTCCTGTTCTCCGACGGAGCAAGCGGAAACGAAAGATTACACTCAGTATGTGAATACCTTTATTGGTGCTGCTGACAATGGGCATACATTCCCCGGAGCTTGCTATCCTTTCGGAATGATACAGACCAGTCCGGTGACGGGTGCAGTAGGTTGGAGATATTGTTCGGAATATACTTATCAGGACTCTCTGATCTGGGGCTTCACTCAGACTCATCTGAACGGAACCGGATGTATGGATTTGGGGGATATTCTGGTGATGCCGGTTACCGGTACCCGTGCCCGTGCATGGGATGCTTATCGCAGCCATTTCCCGAAAGACAAGGAAGCTGCTACTCCGGGATATTATACAGTCGAATTATCCGATCCGCAGGTAAAGGCGGAACTGACTGCTTCTATCCATGCAGCTCTTCATCGTTATACATATCATAAAGCGGATTCAGCTTCTCTGCTGATTGACTTGCAGCACGGACCTGCCTGGAGAGAAGAACAATATCATTCACAAGTGAATAGTTGCGAAGTGAACTGGGAAGATGCTCAGACGCTGACCGGACACGTGAATAACACGGTCTGGGTTGATCAGGACTACTTCTTTGTGATGAAGTTTAATCGTCCGGTAATAGATTCGCTTTACCTTCCGATGGGAGAAACTGAGAAAGGAAAGCGAATCATTGCTACTTTCGACTTGAAGCCGGGAGATGAACTGATGATGAAGGTGGCCCTTTCGACTACCAGCGTAGAGGGAGCAAAGAAGAACTTGCAGGCTGAAATACCAGACTGGAACTTTGACGGTGTGAAGCTGGCTGCCCATGACGAATGGAACAGCTATCTGAGTCGCATTGACGTAGAGGGTACGGATGATGAAAAGACGAATTTCTATACTTGTTTTTATCACGCACTGATTCAGCCTAACCAGATTTCAGACGTAGACGGTATGTATCGTAATGCTGCCGATTCGATTGTGAAGGCCGGAACAGGAACATTCTATTCAACCTTCTCTTTATGGGATACTTATCGTGCCGCTCATCCATTCTATACATTAATGGTTCCCGAACGTGTGGATGGTTTTGTTAATTCATTGATAGAACAAGGTGAAGTACAAGGCTTCCTGCCTATTTGGGCATTGTGGGGAAAAGAAAATTTCTGTATGATCGGCAATCATGGTGTATCTGTTATTGCTGAAGCCTACCGAAAAGGTTTCCGTGGTTTTGATGCGGAACGTGCTTTCAATATGGTGAAGAAGACACAGACTGTATCTCATCCGTTGAAGTCCGACTGGGAAGTGTATACGAAATACGGATATTTCCCGACAGATCTGACAAAAGCGGAATCCGTCTCTTCAACTCTGGAATCGGTATATGACGATTATGCGGCAGCTGACATGGCCCGTCGTATGGGAAAAGAAGAAGATGCTGCTTACTTTGCGAAACGTGCAGATTATTATAAGAACTTATTCGATTCACAGACGAATTTTATGCGTCCGCGTAAAGCTGACGGAACCTGGAAATCTCCGTTTAATCCTAGTGATGTAGGACATGCGGAAAGTACAGGCGGTGACTATACGGAAGGAAATGCATGGCAATATACCTGGCATGTGCAACACGATGTTCCCGGTTTGATTGCTCTCTTCGGTGGAGAAGAACCTTTCCTGAACAAGCTGGATTCTCTGTTTACAGTGAAACTGGAAACAACCCAGGCTGATGTGACAGGTTTGATCGGACAGTATGCACATGGTAATGAGCCCAGTCATCATGTTACTTATTTATATGCTTTGGCAGGGCGTCCGGAACGTACACAGGAACTAATCCGTGAAATCTTTGATACTCAATATAAGAACAAGCCTGACGGACTTTGTGGTAATGATGACTGTGGTCAGATGTCCGTATGGTATATGTTCAGTGCAATGGGTTTCTATCCGGTAGATCCGGTAAGCGGTGATTATGTATTCGGAGCTCCTCAGTTACCGAAGATTGTGTTACATCTGGCTGATGGAAAGACCTTTACTGTGATCGCTGAAAACTTGTCGAAGGAACATAAATATGTGGATAATATTACGCTGAATGGCGAACCTTATACAAAGAATACGATTTCTCATGAAGATATTCTGAAAGGTGGAACACTCGTATATAAGATGAAATAGACTTTATACAGAGTAGTATACAGAAGATCCCTCCAAAGTTTTTTTCTTTGGAGGGATTTTTGGCTTTATACGCTTTTAATTCGAATAATTCTCTCGATTTGCATATTGATTCTTTCTTAACCTATACTTTATGTAACATAATTAATGTGGCTTTTTCTTTCTGAACCGTCTATTGTATATAGATTCAGTTGACAGAAATAAATAATCTATTTTGCGGGTATATGTCTCATTATTTAGAAGGAAGTGTTAACTTTGGCGAAATAGATTCTGTTGACCGATGTTGCCGTTATTGTATAGAAGGTAAAGTCAGAAAAGTAAATAAATAATTTGAAGAGCTTATGAAAATAAGAAATCTGGTGTTTGGTGCCATTTGTGGCATTATATTCTTTTCCTGTTCGGAGTCTGGTGGGGGAAAAGAGGTAGAGATGGATCGCTTTGTCACAGACCTGATGGGTAAAATGACGATCCGTGAGAAGCTGGGACAGTTGAACCTTCCTTCCGGTGGCGACTTGGTGACAGGCTCGGTGATGAATAGTGAGCTTAGTGATATGATTCGCAAAGAAGAGATCGGTGGCTTTTTCAATGTAAAAGGAATCAAAAAAATCTATGACCTGCAACGGCTGGCAGTGGAAGAAACCCGATTGAAAATTCCCTTGATAGTCGGGGCGGACGTCATACATGGTTATGAAACGATTTTCCCGATACCGTTGGCCCTCTCATGCAGTTGGGATACGTTGGCTATTCAGCGGATGGCGCGGATTTCTGCCATTGAAGCCAGTGCGGATGGCATTTGCTGGACATTCAGCCCGATGGTAGATATCTGCCGGGATGCCCGTTGGGGACGTATTGCCGAAGGAAGCGGTGAGGACCCTTATCTGGGTTCACTGTTGGCAAAGGCCTATGTGCACGGTTATCAAGGTGACAGTATGCAGGGAAAAGATGAAATCCTTTCTTGTGTAAAACATTTCGCCCTCTATGGAGCATCAGAAGCCGGTAAGGATTATAATACAGTCGACATGAGCCATCTGCGTATGTATAACGAATATTTTGCTCCTTATCGGGCGGCGGTTGAGGCTGGTGTCGGTAGTGTGATGAGTTCTTTTAATATAGTAGACGGCATACCGGCTACGGCAAATAAATGGCTGTTGACAGACGTGCTTCGTGACGAATGGGGATTTCAGGGACTTTTGGTCACAGACTACAATTCCATTGCTGAAATGTCCATTCATGGTGTGGCTCCTTTGAAGGAAGCCTCTGTCCGTGCTTTGCAGGCGGGGACGGATATGGACATGGTTTCCTGCGGCTTTCTCAATACGTTGGAAGAATCGCTGAAAGAGGGGAAAGTCACCGAAGCACAGATTGATGCAGCTTGCCGTCGTGTGCTGGAGGCTAAGTATAAACTGGGCTTGTTTGCCGATCCATATAAATATTGCGATACGTTACGTGCGGAAAAAGAACTTTATACGCCTGAGCATCGTGCAGTTGCACGCGAGGTTGCGGCAGAGACGTTTGTTCTACTGAAAAATGAGAATCACCTGCTTCCGTTGGAGGAAAAAGGGAAAATTGCATTAATAGGTCCGATGGCAGATGCACGCAATAATATGTGCGGAATGTGGAGCATGACCTGTACTCCGTCCAGACATGGTACATTACTCGAAGGAATCCGGTCGGCAGTAGGAGACAAGGCTGAAATACTTTATGCCAAAGGCAGCAATGTATATTATGATGCGGAAATGGAAAAAGGAGCTGTCGGCATCCGTCCGTTGGAACGTGGTAATGATCAGCAACTGCTGGCCGAGGCATTGCGTACGGCTGCCCGTGCCGATGTGATTGTGGGTGAATGTGCGGAAATGAGTGGTGAATCTCCTTCCCGTACTAATCTGGAAATCCCTGACGCTCAGCAGGACTTATTGAAAGCATTGGTGAAAACAGGTAAGCCTGTGGTACTGCTCCTGTTCACCGGTCGTCCTTTGATCTTGAACTGGGAAAGCGAACACATTCCTTCTATTCTGAATGTATGGTTCGGAGGTAGTGAGACAGGGGATGCCGTTGCCGATGTTCTGTTTGGCAAAGCCGTCCCGTGCGGTAAGCTGACTACTACCTTCCCTCGTTCGGTAGGGCAACTTCCTTTGTTCTACAATCATTTGAACACCGGACGTCCGGACCCGGACAACCGTGTTTTCAACCGGTATGCCAGCAACTATCTGGATGAGAGTAACGAACCTCTTTATCCTTTCGGATACGGTTTGAGTTATACCGACTTTGTATATGGCGACCTGCAGCTCAGTTCGGAAACCTTGCCGAAAAATGGAAACCTGACAGCTTCCGTTACCGTCACCAACAAAGGGAACCATGACGGCTATGAAACGGTACAAATCTATTTGCGTGATATCTATGCGGAAGTAGCGCGTCCGGTGAAAGAGCTGAAAGGCTTCGATCGTATCTTCCTGAAAAAAGGAGAAAGCCGTGAAGTGAAGTTTGTACTTACGGAAGATGACCTGAAATTTTATAATTCCGGGCTGCAATATATCTACGAACCGGGAGAGTTTGACGTGATGATAGGTACGAACAGTCGTGATGTACAGACAAAGCGCTTTATTGCGGAATAATTATTTTGAAATCTAATATATTAGTTACAACCATGAAAAAACTTACATTTTTATTATTATGTGTCTTGTGTACGCTTTCGTTGCAAGCTCAGAAGCAATTTACACTAGCCTCACCTGATGGAAATCTGAAAACGACAATAACCATTGGCGACCGGCTGACTTATGACATTACATGCAACGGCAGGCAGATTCTGACTCCTTCTCCCATATCAATGACGTTGGATAACGGGACTGTCTGGGGAGAAAATGCGAAATTATCCGGAACTTCCAGGAAGAGTGTGGACGAGATGATACCATCTCCTTTCTACCGTGCCAGCGAATTGAGAAATCATTATAATGGACTGACCTTGCGTTTCAAAAAAGACTGGAATGTAGAGTTTCGTGCATACAATGACGGTATCGCCTACCGTTTTGTGAATCAGGGGAAGAAGCCTTTTCATGTGGTGACGGAAGTATCTGATTATTGTTTTCCATCAGATATGACTGCCTCCGTGCCTTATGTAAAAAGCGGTAAAGACGGTGATTATAACTCCCAGTTTTTTAATTCTTTCGAGAATACGTATACAACGGACAAACTGTCGAAGCTGAATAAACAGCGCTTGATGTTCTTGCCGTTGGTAGTAGATGCGGGCGATGGAGTGAAAGTCTGTATCACAGAGTCCGATCTGGAAAATTATCCGGGACTTTATCTTTCTGCTTCGGAAGGCGCGAATCGTCTGAGCAGTATGCATGCTCCTTATCCGAAGCGTACGGTACAGGGTGGTCACAACCAGCTTCAGATGTTGGTGAAGGAGCATGAAGACTACATTGCCAAAGTGGATAAGCCGAGAAACTTCCCCTGGCGTATAGCCGTGGTTACTACCACCGATAAGGACCTTGCCGCTACCAATCTCAGCTACCTGTTAGGTGCGCCTTCACGTATGTCCGATCTTTCATGGATTAAACCGGGAAAGGTTGCTTGGGACTGGTGGAATGACTGGAATCTGGATGGCGTTGATTTTGTGACCGGAGTAAATAATCCGACTTATAAGGCATATATAGACTTTGCTTCTGCAAACGGTATCGAGTATGTGATACTTGACGAGGGATGGGCAGTGAACTTACAGGCGGATTTGATGCAGGTTGTCAAGGAGATTGACCTGAAAGAACTGGTAGATTACGCAGCTTCCAAAAATGTAGGTATCATCCTTTGGGCCGGTTATCATGCATTCGAGCGTGATATGGAAAATGTGTGCCGTCATTATGCCGAAATGGGAGTAAAGGGTTTCAAAGTGGACTTTATGGACCGTGACGATCAGGAAATGACTGCATTCAACTATCGTGCCGCTGAAATGTGTGCTAAATACAAGCTGATTCTTGACCTGCATGGCACTCATAAGCCTGCCGGATTGAACCGTACTTATCCGAATGTGTTGAATTTCGAAGGAGTCAATGGGTTGGAGCAGATGAAATGGAGTTCACCGTCAGTAGATCAGGTGAAGTATGATGTGATGATTCCTTTCATCCGTCAGGTTTCCGGTCCGATGGATTATACGCAGGGGGCGATGAGGAATGCTTCCAAGGGTAACTATTATCCTTGTTATTCAGAACCGATGAGTCAGGGAACCCGTTGCCGCCAACTAGCCTTGTACGTGGTGTTTGAATCTCCTTTTAATATGTTGTGCGATACTCCGAGCAACTATATGCGCGAACCGGAATCAACGGCATTTATCGCAGAAATACCAACTGTATGGGATGAAAGTATCGTTCTTGACGGTAAAATGGGAGAGTATATTGTGACAGCACGCCGGAAAGGGGATGTCTGGTATGTAGGTGGAATTACAGATTGGAGTGCACGTGATATTGAAGTCGATTGTTCTTTCCTGGGTGATAAATCTTATCATGCTACTTTGTTTAAAGATGGTGTGAATGCTCATCGGGCAGGTCGTGATTATAAGTGTGAGTCCTTCCCGATAAAGAAGGACGGTAAACTGAAAGTTCATCTGGCATCGGGAGGAGGTTTTGCCCTTAAGATAAAATAAGGTACTGATATACATATCTACACTGGAAATCCTTCCGTCCTCGGAGGGATTTCTTTTTAATTATACGTATCTGTAAATTTGTCTGCGGATTTCTTTGATATTTCATAAAATCTTTGTAAATTGTAGCATCACAAAATAGTTGGAGGACAGTGCTATGAAAGCCCCGTTTGACATCAAAGTAAATTCGATTCCAGCTCTTTACAAGCAGTTTCCAAATGAAGAAGCCTGTATTAAACACCTTGAAGCTATTTATTGGCACGGCAAGCCCGTTTCACCGTTTGAAAAAACGTCAAAAGTCTATAAATTGAAAAACGGGGATTATCGCTGCAAAAAGACAGGGAAGAACTTTACTGTTAAAACAGGAACCATGTTTGAGAAAACTAAAATTGATCTGCAAAGGTGGTTCGTTGCTATATGGATAGTCGTTAACCATAAAGCGGGTATTTCTTCGTATCAGTTGGCAAAAGATATAGATGTAACTCAAAAGACAGCGTGGTTCATGTTACACAAAATAAGGAGCCAAATGTATCTTGCCAACGAAAATCCTCTTATGGATGATGTGGAAATTGACGAAACACTTGTCGGAGGTAGAAACAAGAACCGTCATTGGAACAAGAAAGTAGCACACTCACAAGGACGTTCCCATAAAGACAAAACTCCAGTAGTTGGAATGATACAACGGGATTTCTTAATAAATGCTTTAGTAACGGGGGATACTACCGCCAAAACTCTTTCTGCATTTATAAAGAAACACGTACAGCCCGATTCCAATATTTATACGGATGAAAATGCTTCTTACAACGAAATAGGCAAGGAATATCCTCGTCAAGTTGTTGACCATAGTAAGAATTTATATAGCTATGACAATATCACAACTAACAGGATAGAAGTCTGCTGGACACACTTCAAACGTTTGATACTAGGTGCATATCGCAATGTACACACGAAGAAATACTTGCAAAAGTATGTTGATGAATTTGTGTTCAGATATAATTTGAGGGACATTGCCACTTCTGACATCTTTAATTGTTTCCTCTGCTGCTCTGATGCACGTATAACTCATAAAGAAATAAAAGAAACAAAATGGGTAGAATTAACAGAAAACAAGCAGAGTTTATACTAGGTGAAGTTACTATTCCCTGCGTAACAATGGTCAATGAAGTTATAGGTATGACAGTACAGGGAACACAATTATTGATAAACACCTACTTCGGGGATTTGTCCGATGTGGAAATACCTCAAAAGTATTACTTTGAAATGTGTGGCAAACAAGGCTATTTCCTGACCGTAATAAATCACCTCTACAAGTCGTCTAAAGCAAAAAGCAAACGTGAATTTAAGAAGTTATTAGCAGAAGCACTTCCGTCCCTTATAGACCCTAAAAACGGACTAATACAAAAAGAGCCGGAACTTAGTCCGGCTGATTTTAAGAGGTTTGATGAATTTTTGTCAAAAGCGAGGAATTATAACGAAAAGTAAATTTTATTTACCTTACCATCTATAACATATATTTTTGTTGATACTCCTAGTAAACAATAAGTCACAATATTAAAAATAGCTGCTTGATATGTGGTGTATTTCATCTGTTGCATTTTGAACTCAATAACCAATGCTAATTTGTCAACATTTTCCTCGATTGGTAACGCCACTTTTTCAGACATTGGTATTTTTATCGTATTCAAATATGAATAGCGATTAGTGTTAGGATTATACCGCTTTTCCTTAAATTGTTTAATAAGAGGATTACATTTAATAGTAAGTTGCGGAAAATTAATATATCCTTGAACAGGAATGAATTGATTTTCATCAATTATATATGATAAATCAAACGTCTGTGTTCTCAAATTATACTCCTTTGCCCATCCCTTGTTAGCACTCAAGGGGAATATATAATACAATTTTGATTTTGATATTTCTTGTTTCTTTGCTTTTAATTCATTTGTAAGAAGTTGTCCTTCTGAAGTATTTTTAAAAGTCTTTCGTTTCAAATCTGTATCATATTCTTTAAGCTCATAATATCTACATACATCTAGATTGTTAAGATAATATAATCTCTGCATAAGTTTTACTTCACTAAGCAATCCTTTAAGTTCAATTCCTTTATAAGATGTTTGTTTAATGATAGATGAATTAAATAAATCCAATATTTTATCATTTGGGTTTTTCTTAATCGTTTCCTTAGTAGTCGTGCATGACGCTATATTTGTGGATTTCTCACTTTTTTGAGATGTTGTTGGAATCCTGTCCTGAGCTATTGATATTTGCATACATACCATGAGACTGAGCGTAATAATAAAACTAACTTTCTTCATAATATTAAGTATTTGGCTTCCTCCGCAGCCAATAAGGAAAGGTTTATATACGAAGAAGCGGGCTGCTGTCCGCTACCAGTTAGGCATCGCCAAACGCCATATTAATACACGCAGACAGACAACCCACTCCTATATAGCAGGTCGGCTGTGCCTTGTGTATTTGTTAAATATTTGGCGATTTTAACTGGTAAAGGCACTTCTTTTATTTTCCAACAATGTTTTGCCCCGAAAGGCTTGTGCAAATATAATTATTTTCTTATCTTAGAGCAAATTTTAAAAGATAATGTTATGAAAACAAATTTTAAAACAGGCGATTATATATGCCTCAAAAATAACCTCAATGAAATTTATCAAATTACAAGTATTACAGCATTGGCTCCTGAACAAACAGGATCAGATATAATTGATGCAAAAGATAAAAATGGAACTCGCAAAAAATTACAAGTTTCAGATGTGCAATTAGCTGATGATTACAATATAAATAATGGAGAAGGCATATTTTTAGATTTATAAATATTCCCACGCAGAATCTTTTGTCTTTTGTCTGGCAATTGTTTTCCCAGTTTCATCATCCACTTGAATAGCATAGTATCTTTTATTTGGAGGAGAATAAAGTGGGGCTATCAGTTTTGTTGCCACTTCTTCCGTATAAGAGTTATTTTTACACCATTCTAAAATTACCTTTGGATTTTCCAAAGGTAAACTAAGCTTTTTGGCAATAACTTCTAATTCAGCCTTAACTTTTTCAACAGTTTGTTCCATACTCTATCTATTTAAATCAACTTTTGTAAACCACATATAATCATCGGTGCCGAACTTAAAACTTTCCTTGTGAATGGATTGAACCCGTTCACGAAGTACCTGTGCATTCATCCCTTGAGCAAAATTGTGTCCGAGGTTCAAGATTAGTTTTGTTATGTCTTGCGCATCACGGACTTCATTAAAGCGACATTCACGAGTTTTAAGGTGTACATCATCCACAAGGTATATTCGATGTTCACCCATAACGTTAAGGATAAGAACACTGCAATCACAGTGCATTACTAACCCTTTACAACCATCTAAAATACTTTCATTATTCGTCATATCAATATATGTTTTGGTTAATACTGATATTATATACGTAGGTAGGAAATATCTGTGTAATGTCATTAGTTTTAATGGCATTATGCTTTATAGTAAATATTCTTTTGGCACACTTTTTGATGTATGAATTATAACGGAAATAAGATAATTTTGTCTTTATTCTACTGGCTATTCTACTAAGCCAACAAGTCCGTGAGGATATGTAGACAGGCTTTTATTCTTCCCCTGTAATCTGAAGAAATAGGTATGGTATCGAGGCAGCTACCGATGAAATATTATTCAAACACAAAACGCTGTCCTATGTTTAACCTTAAATCTTGCAATTCATGTTAGTACAAAATGCTAATGGAACAAGTCGATTTTCCCCTTCTAATTATTCTTCGTGGTTGGAATATTGGGAAAACTATAATGAGAAGCTGCAAACTTCAGTTCGATACAACTGTCCTGCTTGTGGAACTCCTCATTATAGACTAGAATTTTGTGGTGCGCATGTGAGAAAGTCTAACTCTGTTGATAAATGCTTATACATTGTCCCTCTTTGCAAAGCATGTAACAACAGAACTGACACATTTAATGTGCCAAATAGCTTACTTCAATCAGTACCAAGCAACCTCTAATAAAAGAGGGTGAACACACTCATATTGCGCTGCAGAGTAATTTTGAGGCTTATCTGTCTGACAGGGCTACTACCCCTGTCAGACTTTTTATGCTATATCAATCATATTTTACGCCATAATAACTACAATATTTCTGCCAAAACAGCGCAAATATAGTAACATCTGTCATATAAACAAAAGATGTTATCTTTTGTTTATGGATTTTCCAGTGTAGATATGTATATCAGTACCTAACTTTAATAGTCGACTTTCACTGATAGCTCGCTATGGTATAGTACAGAGTTTGTCTGCCAACAGCCTGAAAGCACTTTTAGGTTATATCCATCCGTGTGTGAATGGACTGCTTTGGGCTGATATCATAGGATATCTGGTCGGCATTGGCAGTTGTATCACTCAAAAGAGATTATATAGCGGCATCTATTATATCCATTGGCGGGAGATATGGGAGATGGCTTATCGGTTCAGACATTTTCCTTATTTCATGCTCCCCCTTTCATTAGTGAATGCTTTGTCGGTCAGTTTGCCCATATTGGTGTTGGCAGGGTATTTCAGTATGGAAAAGATAGGTTTTCTTTCAATGGCTCTGACACTCGGAGTCGCTCCGGTAAAGTTATGAGCATCGTCATTAGAGCAGGTCATTTCGGGCGAGCTGACCTCATACATCAAACAGAAATTTTCTGTATCTAGTCTTTTTAGAAATCTCTTGAGTAAAATATTTCGGTGGTTACTTCCTGCCATTATTTTTGCCTTCTTTTTGATTCCTCCGGCTGTGAAGCTGTTTTTGGGTGATGACTGGGAAGAGTCAGCCGGATATATGCAGTTGCTTTTGCCTGTGTTGATGGCTTGGTTTCTTAGTCTTTCATTCATTTCTGTTCCCAATTTGTTGGGAAAGCAACGGATGGCGTTGATTTTGGAACTTTTGTTTATAATTTGTCGTACGATAGCTTTGATGGTCGGGGTTGGATTTCATGATTTCTATTTGTCTGTAGCGCTGTATAGTGCTATGTATGTGGTAACTGTTGTTATACAGTTCTTTTGGTATGCTAGGGTTTTATCAGTTATCAGCTATGGTTAGTATTATCTCAGTTAGAAACTATTGCTAGTATGACCTCAGTTAGAAGAAATAAAAACGATAGCAAACATTTTGGTGTATAAGATTAATAAGGAGGAGGATTACTAAGACAGATGCTACCATGTATGCTGCAAGCTCTCAAATTAATACTAGAATCTGTCAGATTGCATTGATAAATTGAACTTAGCATAGAAACTTTGTCCCAAGGGAGAAGCAAGATGAAGAGTTTTTTTTATCGGCTTCTCTCTAAAATAATATGTCTATACTAGATTCAAACCAACCTGTCGCATTTATAACTTGAATTCAACGGGATTTAGCCAACACTAATTATACACCGTTTTTGCTCTCATGCTCTAACAAATTGTCTGTATGCCTTTGTTCATCGTGGTTTTCGGTATGGCAGCAAGTGTGGTAGCAGGTGTGAGAGCAAGTGGTTGCTCTCACTCTTTCATATATCATTGTCCGTCATTTGTTTGATGTTATCTTCTGATTTACAGAATGTTAATATCTGAAGTGTCAACTATTAATAATTGATCTCCCAGTTATTAATAATTGAGAAATCAGTCTTTAATAGCTGATAACTCATTCATTCTTGACCTGTAAATGATTTAATGCTTCCTTAAACAGCGGTTTTCTTCCTCCAGGATCGGGTTAATTGAGATGACCGCTACGATTGTGTTCCTGTATGTACTGTTGTATGTCAGGTTCCTGCAGTTGTCCGTTCAAACTTCTCCCATAGTAGTATAAAGTACCATCCCTTCCGTTACCAAGCACAGATGTCACTTTCATTTTTAGTAATGACAGCTTTTCCATTTGGTACGATACCGTTCGCATTTACAATCGTGCTTTCAGGTAAATCTCACCGGTCGTTGTTTTGGAAAGTCTCCTGCTTATATCATGTAGTTGCTATTTATATTGTGTAGATGCTGCTTAATATTATATCTTTGCTACTTATAATTGTGTATTCCCGCAGCAAGCGTTAGTTTCCTCGGAGGAAACGTCCGTTCCCTTTAAAAGGAACTGTCGTTTCCATTAAAAGGAACGCCCGTTCCCTCACCGGGAAACGACAGTTTCCATTTAAGGAAATAACAGGAAACTATAAGTTGTTGATATCTAGA
>ENA-OPXX01001869-OPXX01001869.1-human-gut-metagenome-genome-assembly--contig:-NODE-1869-length-13195-cov-1.683029_pt1 | contig 13195 bp, 8 predicted proteins | sample MGYA00241771_ERZ502046 | MGnify/ENA primary metagenome ERZ502046 (study PRJEB25962, sample SAMEA2042006) | human gut metagenome | biome: human gut; feature: human-associated habitat; material: faeces...
CAGACAGCCGCCACCAATCCTACATATGGAAGCTGTGTTGCCACATGGTTAACATGCTCACAATGACCGCCCGCTGATGCCATAATGGTAGTATCGGAAATTGGTGAACAATGATCACCACAGACAGCACCTGCCAGACAGGATGCAATCGAAATTGCCATCATCTGACCAGATGGGAATACGCCAATTACAATTGGGATTAAAATACTGAAAGTTCCCCATGAGGTTCCAGTCGCAAATGCAAGAAATGCCGCTACTACAAAAATCACCATTGGAAGAAAGCCCTGAAGTCCCTGTGCGAAGTGCTGTACCATATTAGCTACAAATACCTTTGCGCCAAGAAGATTTGTCACACCAGACAGCGTCCATGCCAGTGTCAGAATCATAATCGGTGCAATCATGGACTTAAATCCATCTGGAATACACTCTGTAAACTCACGGAAAGAAAGTACATCACGCATCATATAATAAACAAAAGTAAATGCGAGCGTCACGCTTCCGCCGAGTACCAGACCTACCGATGCACTCGAATTTGCGAATGCCTCCACAAAGGATGCTCCCGTAAAAAAGCCACCGGTATAAATCATGGCTACAATACAGCTTACAATCAATACGAATACTGGAAGCACCAGGTCAAGTACATGAGAGTTTTCCTTAATGATTTCTTCTTCATTGTCTTCATACGGTCTTCCCGGTGTTGTAAACAAATCACCGGCAATAGCGTTCATCTCATGACGCTTCATCGGTCCAAAATCCACACGCAAAACAGTAATTGTAAGCAGCATTACTAACGTCAGAATTGCATACAGATTGTATGGAATGGTCTGGATAAAGACCGCAAAACCATTAATTCCAGAATCGGCTGGAACAGATGACGTAACTGCGGCTGCCCAGGAGCTGATTGGTGCAATGATACAAACCGGAGCTGCTGTCGCATCAATAATATAAGATAGCTTTGCTCTGGATACCTTGTGACGATCCGTCACAGGACGCATAACACTTCCAACTGTCAGACAGTTGAAATAATCATCGATAAAAATCAACACTCCAAGAATCATAACGCTAATCTGTGCCCCAATCCTTGTTTTGATGTGCTTAGATGCCCACTTTCCAAATGCAGCAGAACCTCCCGCTTTGTTTAACAGTGATACTAAGATACCCAGCATGACGAGAAATACTAAAATTCCAACATTTCCGGAGTCAGACAGCTTGCTTACCATGCCGCCATCCTCGTTAAATAGCATCGTATTTAACATTAATTCCAGATTGCCATTGGCATACAAAAGTGCTCCAGCCAGAATTCCGGCCAGAAGTGATGTATATACCTCTTTTGTAAAAAGCGCCAGTCCAATTGCGATTACTGGCGGCAGTAATGATAGTGCTGTTGCGTATACGGTACTTGTATACTCACCATCTGCGGATGGTTTGCCTGTCAGCATAGTGATTGCAAGCAACACGGCAAATACTGCGATCAGTCCAAGCATTACGGCTTGTTTTCTTTTGACTTTCATTTTCATTATACTTCTTCCTCTCTGTATAATTTATATTATTGGGAAAAACACTTCTGAGACATATCTTGCTACATATTACAAGCCACATAAATGAAATCAACAGCAAACGATTACACAAAAACAGAGAAGCCCAGATGGACTTCTCCCTCGAAATCTTTTCTTACCTCATCGTATTTCTCGAAATATAGTACATTGTAGCATGTTATTTTTAAGATTGCAATTACTCTTTGCAATTCTCTTTATAATATTTTATATTTTTGACATACCATACGCATACTTCCTGCAAACATTCGGCAAAGTATACGAGAATGTTCCACAATATCATATGACATATCATGATTAAGCCAGTCAATAAGCTGGCCAAACAACTCACATTTTAAATAACTTATCACAAATTCCAAATCCTTTGAATCTACTCTTTCCGAATACTCCCTGGAACGAATATAAGTACGTGTCACATGCTCACAAATCTTCATGAGCTGTTTCTCATAAAATTCTCTGTTAGATGAACCATAAATATGATAAATCATTCTCTTATTTAAATTGATTTCTTGCAAGGCTGCAGTGACTTTCTCTTCAAAAGTAGATTCCTCCGGCAAATTCTCTATCACCTTCGCCGTCATCTCCACAATAATCTCTTCTAATAAAGAAGGAATATCCTGAAAATGATAATAAAATGAATTTCGATTCACACCACAGTCCTCTACAATATCTTTCACTGTAATCTGGGAAATCGGTCTTTCTGTTAGTAACTTTATAAAAGAATTTTTAATTTCTCTTTTGGCAAAAGGGGGCATTCTGTGCACTTCCTTCCTTAAATTTATAAATTTATCAAATTTGTCACCTTAAATACTGCCGCGCTTATTACGCACTACATGCAACATAATATCATAGATTCTTTCTTTATTCCATTAAAAATTCCAAAAAATCTATAGATTGTTTCTTTGAATTTGTGTAAAGTACATATATTCTTTATTTTTATACTTTATGATAGATACTAAATCCATCACGACCGTTTCTTTTTGTCCTGTATAATGCCTCATCTGCATTTTGATACAGGCTGTCAAATGTTGTACCATCTTTTGGCATAAAAGCTGCTCCGATACTGCAGGTCAACCTGTGGTCCTTTATTTCCACTACCGAAAGTTCATGAAAATACTGTATGAGACTTTCCATTCGACGAGTCACAAATTCCTCAGAAGTTACACCTTTCATAAATATGAGGAATTCATCTCCGCCGACTCTTCCTACAATATCATTCTCTCTAAAGGAACTTTTTAAAAGATGTCCTACTTTATATAAAACCTTGTCATCTACCGCATGTCCAAAATTATCATTAATCTGCTTAAAACGATCCACATCCAGCATAAGCAGAACACCTCCAGATTTACTCTCTTTACCGTCGAGCCATTCCGTAACTAAATTCTCCGTCCCAATCTTATTATGAAGCTGTGTCAGACCATCGATATTTGCAAGCTCCTTCATATGTTTTTGCTTCTGAGACTCCCTGTATAAAATAATGAGCAGAAAAGCAATCATCCCTCCGCCTATAACAAAAACTAACATAACTTGTCTGTCCTGAACAAACTGATAGCTTTCCTGCGCTTTACTCTGCGGAACTACATAACAAAGCATCCAGTCATTCATTTCCAATGTATCATAGGCAAGATAACTTACTTCGTTCTTATCCTTAAGCACAAGAATTCCTGCTTTTTGGTTCTGTATATTGCTTTTTGCTTCCGCCATATCTTTTTCGGAAACTTCTCCGTTCTTTACATAGAATTCATATACATTATCACTAATACCGATATTCCGATATGCCTTTCCACTATCACAGGAAATAATTCTTCCAGAAGAATCTATAATCATAGAAAAACCTACTCCATCATAAATATCATCAAACAGCATCTGGTTTAATGCACCAACGTTATAAGATGCTCCAAGAACCCCCATAACTCCTCCATCCTTATAAATAGGTACCGCAAGAATCACCTTCGTTTTTCCATCGACCATATTTTCCACTGGAGAACTCATTACCTGCTTTCCTTCCATCGCCTCTTTAAAATACTTTCTGGTTTTCACCGACTTTCTCGCTCCATTGCTGTAGAAAGTATTCCCGTCTGCATCCATAAGTGCGATCAAATCTAAATCCTGTTCTTTTACGATACTCTGGATCAGCCTCTTATTCTCCCTTGAAAACATCTCTTTTCTTTCGCCCATATAGGCAGCGATTCCAAACAGATAGCTAAATTGAATATCTATGATCGAATCTAAATGATAACTTTGCCGCTCCACATTTATTGCTACGTTCTTCTGACTATTTATTTCCACATCCTTTTGTAACCAGGATAAGAAAAATGACAGACTGCCTATCATAAAAATAAGAAAGGCCCCTGTAATCAGAAAATATTTCCTTACTTCGTTAGGTTCTATCCCTTTTCTCTTCATACCATCTCACCTTTCTTTGCAAATCCACCCTATGGCACTACATGAAAACGATACAACTTCCAAGCTAAAAAATATTATTGTGTTATTTATCATACCATAATTCATTTTTGTTGTCATTTGTTTTTTACATTTGTTAACAATTTCTCAATTTAATTCATTAATGGAAACAGACAAAAAAATTCCAGCTTATAATAATGTAAAGATTATAAGCTGGAATTCTTTTTGCTGTTTATTCGCTCTATTTAAATTTCTTTTTCGATGATCTCGGCAAATTCTTCTACAGACATTGCACCTAATTCCGGACTGTCATTTTGATCTGCTACATCTCTCTTTCGAACAGATACCGTTCCTTCATTCTGTTCTTTTTCTCCAACGATCAGCATATATGGTACCTTCTGAAGCTGTGCCTGTCTGATCTTATAACCAAGCTTCTCATCCCTGTCATCCATTTCAACACGAACCCCTTTTGCCTTCAGCTCCGCAGAAACTTTCTTAGCATACTCTGCAAATTTGTCGGATACAGGAAGAACTTTTGCCTGTACCGGTGCTAACCATGTTGGGAACTTTCCTGCATAATGTTCAATTAAGATTCCGATAAATCGCTCAATAGAACCAAATACAACACGGTGAATCATGATTGGACGATGTTTTTCTCCGTCTGCTCCAATATATTCTGCCTCAAATCTCTGTGGAAGCTGGAAGTCAAGCTGGATTGTTCCGCACTGCCATGTTCTTCCGATAGAATCCTGTAAATGGAAGTCAAGTTTTGGACCATAGAATGCGCCGTCTCCCTCATTTACTTCGTAAGGAATATTCATGGCTTTGATTGCATTTTCCAATGCATTTGTTGCTACTTCCCACTCTTCTTCTGTTCCCATGCTATCATCTGGACGAGTGGATAATTCTACATGATAAGTAAATCCAAATTTCTTATATACTTCATCAATCAATTTTACGACTTTCTGGATTTCATTTTCAATCTGCGCCTCTGTCATAAAGATATGGGCATCGTCCTGTGTAAAGCATCTTACACGCATCAGTCCATGAAGCTGTCCGGACTTTTCGTGACGGTGCACAAGGCCAAGTTCCCCAAGACGAAGTGGAAGTTCTTTGTAAGAACGAGGCTCCATCTTATAAACAAGCATTCCACCGGGACAGTTCATTGGTTTTACTGCGTAATCCATATCATCAATAACTGTTGTGTACATGTTTTCCCGGTAATGATCCCAGTGTCCGGATGTCTCCCACAGCTGTCTGTTTAAAAGAATTGGTGTGGAGATTTCCTGATATTCTTCTCTTGTATGAATCTTTCTCCAGTAATCAATTAATGTATTTTTCAATACCATTCCCTTTGGTAAGAAGAATGGGAATCCTGGACCTTCCTCCATGATGGTAAATAATCCAAGTTCTTTTCCAAGCTTTCTGTGATCTCTCTTCTTTGCCTCTTCGAGCATATTCAGATAATCCTTCAATTCTGATGCTTTTGGGAAAGAAATTCCATAAATCCTTGTAAGCATCTTATTTTTCTCATCACCACGCCAATATGCGCCTGCTGTAGAAAGAAGCTTTATTGCTTTAATAACACAGGTATTTGATACGTGAGGACCTGCACAAAATTCCTCATAATCTCCCTGCTTATAAAATGTAATCGTCTCATCTTCAGGAAGTTCTTCGATCATCTCCACCTTATAATCTTCCTGTCTTTCTTTCATATAGGAAAGCGCTTCTTCTTTTTTCACTTCAAAAACTTCCAGTGGAAGGGACTGTTTTACAATCTTTTTCATTTCTTTTTCAATTGCCGCAAGATTCTCTTCTGTAAATGGAAAAGAAAAGTCAAAATCATAATAAAATCCGTTGTCAATCGCCGGTCCGATCGCACACTTTGTATCCGGATATAATCTCTTTACTGCCTGAGCCAGCACATGAGCGCTTGTGTGCCAAAATGCTTCCTTTACCTCTTTGTTGTCAAAATTACCTTCGATTACCTGTCCATTTTTTTCCAGAACTTTCATTTCATTACCTCCAAAATAAGAACGAATCTGACTGGGACCTTTCTTTTTTATTTACTCCAGGCATTTTAAGACATCAGTCTTCAAAGTCAGGAGTAATTTCCCGTAAAGTAAAAAAGCACCCATAGATTACAGTATGACTATAATCTAAGGGTGCAGTAAATACACGGTTCCACCTTATTATTTCACTTCAGATTCTATGATTAAATCCTATCCCTTAACGCGGGCATACGGCAACACTTGTGAAATATCCCAAAATGTCTTACCCATCTCAAAAAATACTTCTTTTCGCATCGCAGCTCAGGAATGGTTTTCATATATTTCCTCATGAATAACTCTCAGCATTCGTTACTCTCTCTGTATGATTCTAATATATTACTCTTTTCCTTCATCGCTTTTCGCTGTTTCGAGTGTATGGTAGCACTATTAAAAATGTTTGTCAATATTTTATTTTTTATATTTTTGAGATTTGGATGAAAATCTGTATGAAATCGTATCCTTTATATTAGAAAAATACTGTGGAAGTAAAATCTTTCGCTCTGGAGAGAAAACTTCTTCCCATGGATAATTAACAGCTTCTCTCGCTTCTCCAAACTTATCTTTCAAAATCGTTTCCGTTAAAAGCATGGCGGCAGTCATCGCAGAAGTCATTCCCCAACCGTTAAATCCTGTTGCTACGTACAGTCCCGGTGTTTTTCTTTTAGAAACATACGACCCGATATACGGTATGCCATCCAAGCTGAAACAATCCTGCACTTTCCAGTTCGCTATCTCTTTTGATTCAGGATAGTACATTGCTGCTTCCTTCCTTAGCTTCTCCCATTCCTGAACCTCCCTGCCACTTTCTGTCTTATACGTTCCTCCTGTCATTAAAAGTAAATCCCCATAACTTCGAAAAGAGAGTCCTTCCTGCGCTTCATCTGTATACATTCCATTCATCTTCTGTGCATTCCCCAGTGCCAGAATACAGGACTCTTCCCTATGCAGCTTTCTCTTATACTTGCCAAGCTTCTCATAAAACGGAGTATGTGTTGTGCAGATAATATGATCTGCCACTGTAACGTGCATTCCACACCATATCGCACGAACCAGTCGTCAATCTCTACCCCTTCATATATATGTATATTCTGATACTTTTCCAGTTCTTTTACAAGACCATTCATCAATTTCGCTGGATTTAACTGTGCCTGCCCCTGAAAACGTACCGCTCCTGATGTAGCAAATGGCAATTCTGTTGTTTCACAAAATTCTGCCTTCCCACCAATTCGGCTGACTGCATCGATCTCTTTTTCAATCTTCTCTCTATCATTCATAGAATAGACATAGGAACTCGTTTCTTCAAAATCACAGTTAATCTGTTCAGAAAGTTCCCGATACTTCTGTATTGCCAGTTCATTCGCCTGAAAATACATTCTTGCCTTCTCCGCACCATCTCGTTCTACTAACTTGCTGTAGATCAGACCATGTTGAGAAGTTACCTGTGCCATCGCATCCTTCCCCGTTCCTCCAGCGATTCGATTTTTATCCAAAAGAATACAGTCTACTCCAGCATCTTTTAAAAACCAGGCACACAGTATACCACATAAACCTCCGCCAACAATCGCTACATCGGTCATCTCCATGCATTCCATCTTTCCATAATCAGACTTCTCTGCTGTGTCGATACTCCTCCATATAGAATCTGACATCCTTCTATCCTCCTGAAATTATTAACCATTATACCACCTTTAACATTTTTATTATACAACTAAAAAGAAAAAGAATGTTATTAATTTTTCTTAAACATTCTTTTTCTTCTTTTCATACTGTTTTTTTAATATAATTACTGTTTATATAGTTTATTTTGTTCTGTGTATTATTCGTTTAATTTAAAATTTACTTTTTATATGATACCAGATTCGAAGAAATATCCTATAATTCAGATGGCTTACTTAATATAGAAGTTACAGTATCTCCTTCTTTCTCCCAGACCCCCAAATACTAATTTCCACCTGGAGCCAGCCAGCAGAAAAGCAGAAATTTTATATCAAATAGAATGTGATGTCGGAGCAAATAAAAATGCCGGTCAGGCATTTTCTATGAAGCGACTATCTTCACATTCTATTTGATATAAAATTTCTGCTTTTCGTCTGTTCTTCCAATCAAATTAGCAATTTTTTCTCTAATTCATGTAATTTTTCTGCGGCTTCCGGATTTTGTTTTTGCAGTCTTCGTTCTAAATGCTCTCTGCTTTCTACTAACTTTTCCCATATCTCTGGATTTTCTTGTTTTAATTCTATCTCCAAATGATGACGACGTTTTTCGATCATCTGGAATATAAGCTGTTTATTTTTATCCTCTTCAAGATTTGCGGAAAGTTCATCTAAATGAAGTTCCATTCTTCGAAGAACCTCATCCTCATCAATAGCACCGAGATTGTGCCATGCCTGCATTTGTTTTGAAAGACCTTTTTCCGAAATTTCTTTGATTTCCGGCCAATGATGCAGATTCGCTATTACCCGATGTACTCTTTTTTCTATTTCATTTACTGTATCTTCACCAAATGCCCATGCAAACTCTTCGAGTGTATTTTCTTCTTCGGCAGGTAATGTATGTAGCCACAGTGCTTTTTTTAATTTTTCTATTTTTTCTGTATTATGCTTATGAACAGGCAGTTTTCCTGCATATTCCCGCAATTCTTCTAAGCTTTCCTGCAGATTTGCCGGAATACCTTCCAGCGGAAATGGTTTTTGTAATCCTGAATCAAGAAGCGCTGCCGTAATCGTTCTTCTGATACATCCTTCTTCTATTAATCCACCCATTTCAAGATTTCGAAACTGCGTATTAAGTGCCTGCATATGTTCTGTAATGTAAAATGCAATTCCTTTTTTCTCTAAGTTTTGTTTTAACATAAGAATCGTATCCGCTGCTGTTATATCAATACTTGTAATTGTTCCGGCATCTACGATTACGGTTTTTGTGTCTTCTTTTAAATTATTTTCGATATCTTCCTGAAATAATTTACTATTTGCGAAGAAAAGGTTTGCATTAAAACGATAGATCATCGTGTGTTCAATCGGATGTGCATAATGATTTTTATCTAAATCATAAAAACCATCTCTTCCTGGAATACCTCCAAGAAATGCTCTTGTCGGATTCGTTTCCCGAATAACAACTGCCACAAAGGATAGAATGATTCCTATAATTACTCCGTAAATTGTTCCAAGAAAAAGTACTGCCATGCAGGCTGCTACAAAAATATAAAATTCTTTTCGACTTACTTTAAATAAACGAACTGCCAAATGCCATTCTACAACATTCATTAATGCAGAGATCACAATTGCCGTCAATACCGGAACCGGCAAGTATCCTATAAACCCTGCTGCAAATAAAAGAACCATTACCATAGAAATCGCTGCTGTAATAGAAACAGCCTGTGTCCTTCCTCCAAACTGCTCATTCATTGATGTTCTTGAAATACTTCCATTTACCGGACAGCTTCCCGTAAAAGCAGAAATAATATTTCCTGCTGCGCAGGCAAGGATTTCTTTATTATCATCTATTTTATAACCATTTTTCGAAGCAAAATTATTCTCAGAAAGCAAAGTTTCTGCCATAACAACAACAGCGATCATCAATCCACGACCTGCTGCATGCTTAAGGTCTACGTGAAATACAAACGGTATAATAAATTTAGGAAGTCCTGGCTCTACTTTCGATAGTAAAGCCACTCCATAATGATCCACATGAAATACCAATGTAGAAATCATTCCAAGAGCCATGATCACAACTGCCATCGGAAACTTCGGCATTACTTTTTTAGAAATAATCAGTATTGCCAGCGCCCCGACACCTAATCCGACCGATACCCAATTCACATGCAGTGCTGTCTCATACAAATGCTTTAACAGTTCTGGAAGTTCACCTGAACCGGATTTACCTCCCATAATCTTTGGAATCTGCATCAAGATAATTGTCAACGCGATTCCGCTGATAAACCCGCCCATAACTGGAGTAGAAATAAATGTAACGAGCTTGCCTGCTTTCAAAAAATAAAATAAAAGCAGCCATAAACCAACGAATAGTGCAATAACTGGAATATACCGGAGTGCATCCGCACTCCCACTCTCAATTCCAAGACTTGCAAGCGCTGCTCCCGCGATGGCTGCCGGTGCCGCATCCACTCCAAAAATAAACTGAGGAGAAGTGGAAAAAAGTGCAAAAAATAAAATAGGAAGTACAGAGCCATACAGTCCAAAAACTGCCGGCAGACCTGATACTTCCGCATATCCCATAGAAATAGGAATAGAAACAGCCGCAATCATAATTCCAGCTGTAAGATCTTTTCCAAAATATTCTTTTTTATAATTCTTTAATGTAGGAAATAAAGAAATTTTCATAAATCGTATGCCTTCCTTTCTATAAAACTTACCATATAATATAGAAGATTCTTGAGGCAATGTAAAGAGGAGATGAAAAGATCTATTTCACAAACTTTCCAAATATATTTCTCACAAATGGTCCTGCAAAGAAAATCTGCCAGCACAGTGCCATTGGGAAGTTCATTGCAGTTGTCTGTAACCAGACAGCTATAATTTCTTTTCCCGGATGTTTAAATAATACCGTTGCAATAAAACTCATTGCCGGACACATCAGACAAACAATCATTGATGAAATTGCCAGTATGATAAAAATCGGTTTATCTGTTGGGGATACAATACGAAATGCAAGAAATTTAGATAATTTCTCCACAACAAAAAATTCTAAAATAAATGCTACAGGCCACATGATTGGCATCTCATAAAATGCGAGTAAGAAAATCTGGTTGCTCATACCTCCCTTATCAATAGAAATGTTGTAGCAAACCATAGCATAGACCATGACAAACGCCATGATGAGTGTAAAAATAACGTTCTGTAACTTTGTTTTTGGCATAATCAGCCGCCTCCTTTTTCATTCCACTTTTCAATGAAATAGCATAAAAATAGGATGTGTTGTTCGTTATCAATATTTTTTCAAAATACTGTGCGTTTCCAATTAGACCAAAATATTTCTACGATATTTTTTTGATACGATTCGGTATTATAGCATAAAAATTTTTTTTACGTAAGTACTTTTTTATTTTTTTATTTAGGGCATACTATAAAAATACAGCAAAATAGGTAGATTGCCCAATTATATAACTATTTTATACTACTTTATAGTAACTCTTTATCACTACAAAGTGCCATAATACGCAAAAAAAGTGCATTTTTTTACCTTTATTTCATTTTATATAAATGTTATAATTGTTATGTTTTTGTAAGGAAATTGTAAAAAAGAAAGGATAAACGTAATGAAGGAAAACAAAAACGATTTTAAACCGTATATTCCTGCGGACCAGGTAGTTCCGGAATTTACAGTCACAGCCTTAATTCTTGGTATTTTACTTGCAGTTATTTTTGGTGCTGCTAACGCATATCTCGGACTTCGAGTTGGTATGACCGTTTCCGCATCTATTCCTGCAGCCGTACTTTCCATGGGTATTATTCGTATCATTCTTCGTAAGAATTCTATCTTGGAAAACAACCTTGTTCAGACAATCGGTTCAGCCGGTGAGTCTGTTGCTGCCGGAGCAATCTTTACGCTCCCTGCTTTATTCTTATGGGCAAAAGAAGGTAAGATTGATTCTCCTAGTATTTTAACTATCTTTTTAGTTGCACTTGTTGGTGGTATCCTTGGTATCTGTTTCATGGTTCCACTTCGTCAGGCTCTTATCGTTGAGGAACATGGTGTTCTTCCTTTCCCTGAAGGAACTGCCTGTGCAGAGGTTCTCCTTGCCGGAGAAGAAGGTGGTAACAAAGCTGGTATCGTATTCTCCGGTCTTGGTATCGCTGCCATTTACAAATTCATCGCTGATGGAGTTAAACTTTTCCCTAGTGAAATTGGTTATGATATTCAGGCATATGCCGGCTCTTCCGTAGGTATTCAGGTTCTTCCTGCTCTTGCCGGTGTTGGTTACATCTGTGGACCTCAGATTTCAAAATACATGTTCGCAGGTGGTACTTTAAGCTGGTTTGTACTCATGCCTATGATCGCATTATTTGGTAAAGATGCTACCATCTTCCCTGGAAGTGAAGTAATTTCTACTCTTGCTCCAGGATCATTATGGGGAACTTATATCAAGTACATTGGTGCCGGTGCCGTTGCAGCTGGTGGTATCATGAGCTTAATCAAGACTTCACCACTCATTGTCCGTACATTTAAACAGGCAATGGGCAGCATGGCTAAAAACCGCGCTACTGCTGATGCTTCTCGTACACAGCGCGACTTACCAATGCCGATCATTCTTGGTATTATCGCTGTTATCGCTGTTGCCATCTGGTTACTTCCAATTTTCCCTGTAAGTTTCCTTGGTGCAGTTCTTGTTGTTATATTCGGATTCTTCTTTGCAACTGTTTCCGCCCGTATGGTTGGATTAATCGGTTCTTCTAACAACCCAGTTTCCGGTATGGCAATTGCTACTTTAATTATTTCTACTTTAATTTTAAAAGCTACCGGAACTACAGGAACTGCAGGTATGATCGGTTCCATCTGTATCGGTAGTATTATCTGTATCGTTGCTGCTATTGCCGGCGATACTTCACAGGATTTAAAGACAGGTTTCATCGTAGGTGCTACACCTAAACTTCAGCAGATTGGTGAAATGGTTGGTGTTATCGCTTCCTCCGCTGCAATCGGATATGTTTTATATCTGTTAAACGCTGCATGGGGATTCGGTTCTAACGAGATTCCTGCTCCACAGGCTACTATGATGAAGATGCTCGTTGAAGGTATCATGAATGCAGAACTTCCATGGGCACTGATTCTTGTTGGTGTATTCATCGCTATCGTTGTTGAGATTCTTGGTATTCCAGTACTTCCATTTGCCGTTGGTATGTACCTTCCATTCTCTCTGAGTGCTGGTATCATGGCTGGTGGTGTTGTTCGTTGGATTCTTGAACGCCGTAAAGCAGCGAATGAAAGCGAAGAAAAAGAAAAGAAAGCTTGCATCGAACGTGGAACATTATTTACTTCCGGTCTGATTGCCGGAGAGGGACTCATGGGAGTTGTCCTTGCTATCTGTGCGGTAGCAAAAGTTGACTCTAAGTTTGTTTCCCCTGTTGCCCTTCCACAGATTGCCAGCTTAGTTATTTTCATCATCTTACTTGCTTATTTATACTTCTTATGTGTAAAAAAGAACAACAAAACTAATTAACAATTAAATTA
>ENA-OPXX01001871-OPXX01001871.1-human-gut-metagenome-genome-assembly--contig:-NODE-1871-length-13190-cov-1.863571_pt1 | contig 13190 bp, 7 predicted proteins | sample MGYA00241771_ERZ502046 | MGnify/ENA primary metagenome ERZ502046 (study PRJEB25962, sample SAMEA2042006) | human gut metagenome | biome: human gut; feature: human-associated habitat; material: faeces...
GAGATTCGTAAGTAGCACCGTCTTTGGTAGCCACCCCGAAAATGGGATGGTACGTAGCTTCGGGGTTCGGACGGTAATCTTGCAGGTACATCACTTTAAAGTCCTTGGCAACCGGATCATAGAATGGCATCGGGTCACCTACAAAGCCGACCTGTGGCTTATAGTACATCGAGAAGCCATGCTCATCACTCGATTGGAAGTATGTGGCTGTACCGTCCCAGTCTTTCTGAGTCAAGATGGGGTCAGTCTCGTCACTGCAAGCAGTCATCGAAGCTATCAGTGCGGTAAATGCTATAGGTAAGATCATATTTTTCATCATTGTTGCTTATTCTTTTTATTTACACAAGTAGTTGATTGCATTGAGAGTCATTTGCTCTACGTTGTAGTGATAGTAGTCGGCAGAAGCGTCTACTCCCTTGCCGTACCAATCATAGCAGCCGGAACCGATACAGAGCGTACGTCCGCTATTGGAACGCGGTTCAAATTCGGCAATGACTACCGCCCCGTCGCCTCCATGTGCCAAATCGATTCCTCCTGTCAGGTTACGCCATGCGTTCAGGTCGTCATAACCTCCCCAGTCTGTCCCGATATGCCACTGCGCTGTGCTATTGGTAATCGCATAGCCGGCATCACAGGTATAGACTGTCGACTTGTCGCCATCTTTCCATCTTAAATCCTGGAATAACGGATGTGATTCACTGCCGGTAATCAGGAAGCTCCATGGGGCAGAGGTGATTTCGGGCGAGTCTTCGTTTCCTCCCCAGCTATTGTTCGGTACACGCTCGTCTTTAGCGATGCCGAGATTGGCGATATAGAAAGTAGCGTAACGGGTCAGCAGCAGATTACCACCATTCTGATAGTAGACTTTAAACTTCTCCGCTGCCGCTTTCGCGTCATCCGGCAAAGGAGGATTGTCACCATTGTCTGCGTGGAAATGCCACCAGATAGCGGTATATTTACCTAAATCCACTTTTCCGTCCACTACATCCTTGAATGAGATATATTCGGACATCGATACATTATCCATCATCCATTGGGCAGCGGCTTTCTCTTCGGGACTCGTCAGAAGGCTGACGGAAGAAGCCGTACCGACAAAGGCAGTCGGAATCACATTTCCCTGAGTAACCGTTACCACATAAGGAGTTACTGCCGAACGGTAAGTTGCCGTGTAAGTGACGGGGTTCGTAAAGTCCTGAATACTTCCGGATGCCGGAGTCACGGTAGCTCCGTCCGTTACGGTAAACGTACCTTTCAACTGAGTGATATCCACTGTCAGCGGAACGACTACAGAAATGGTTTTCGATAACTGGTCTACCTTTCCTACATAAGTATCATTCAATTTGAAGGTCAGTATCTTCGCCTCATCTCTCTTCACAGTAATCGTGTAGCTCATTTGTACATCGCCATTCTTCACCGTCAAAGATACGGGAAGAGAAAAGTCGATTGTCTCACCGATAGCGATGCTAGCCTTGGCTCCTTCGGAAAGATTCATTTCTGTGACCACCATGCGGGTAATATCGTAATCGTAGGGCACTCCTACTACGATTGCCTTATTCTGATAGTCGACAGTTCCTGCGTATTCATCCAGCCGGATAGAGTTCACCCAAACATCTCCGTCCAGACGAAGGCCGGATTTGAAGTCATCACTACATCCTGTGACTGTAAGGCATGCCACAGTCACCAACAGGATAGTATAAAGTTGTTTTATGATTGATTTCATTGTATTCTTTGTTTTAAGATGGTTAGTTACCAACCGAAATTCTGTGTATAATTTCCATTACTTGCGCTGATCTGTTCGAATGGAACAGGAAGATATTCGTTCTTATTTTCCGTAAAGCCCGCATTCTTGTAGATAGAGCAACGGGATGCTTCCGTCACGTAATAAGCATTGATGACATCTTTGGCTTCTCCCCATCTTACAAGGTCAAAGAAACGTGAGCTTTCCATACCGAACTCTACGCGGCGTTCCCATTTCAGCATTTTCATGGCTTCGTCCTGAGCGTAAGCTTTCAGGTCGTAAGGAGTCACTTTGAAGTTCACTCCGTAGTCTTCTTTATAATTGAAGATCAGCATGGTGCTTCCGGCAGCACGGCTGCGTACCTCATTGATTAATGAGATGGCATCGGTGATACGTCCGTCGTTCAACTGAATCAGTGCTTCGGCACGCATCAGCAATACATCTGCATAACGGATCACAATGTGATTCAGAGAACTGGCCCAATAAGAACCTTTCTTCAGACAGTCACAATCGGGATCTACATTCTCTTTGAGAGAAACATAATATCCATAAAGTCCCTTGCTGCGGCTCCAGTCATCATTCTTCTGGATGATGTAACCTTCGTTGTACTTATAAGGAAAGCCCGGCATACCCACCGTATGGAACAGACGGGGATCGACATTGTCTGTAGCCACTTCGTAATTCTCATTGTCGTAGGTACTGAACAAAGGCTTTCCCTGCGAATCGGTTTTGAAAGCATTCACCAGATTCTGGCTCGGCTTGTGGAAGTCGCAGCAGCCCAGTATCTGCGGAGTGGTCAGTCCCATTCCCCAATTCAGGTTACCGTTGTAAGTACCGTCGTTGATAGAATACTGAATGGCCCATACAGACTCTGCACCGTTTTCATATTGCGGCAGGAAGTTCATGCTATAGTCCGTTTCCAGTCCGTAACCGCCTTTAGCCATGATCAGGGGATCGGTGTATTTCACGACCTGTTTCAGGTCTTCTTCGTTGATTCCGGTAAGGGCATTATCGGCTCCGTCCTGGCGGTAAGCTTTATACAGGTAAGTCTTTGCAAGGTAAGCAGCAGCCGCAGCCTGTGTAGGACGTCCTTTTTCTATTTGCACTTCCAGCAGGTTGTCGTAGGCAAACTGGAAGTCGTCTGCTATCTTTTGCCATTGCTCGTCATTGGTATAAGTGGTATTCGACAGTTCATTGTAAGCATCCGGTTCCATGTTTTCATCGTTTACAATAACGATCTTCTTGAACAGCTGTTTCAACATGAAGTGAGCGTGTCCGCGCAGGAATCTCATTTCGGCAATGCGCTGGTTCTTCAACGGATAGGTCTTTTCATCCATTTGGTCGAGTGATTGCAGAGCTGTGTTGGCACGGGTGATGCATTGATACAGTCTTTTCCATATATCATTGATATTCCAGTCGGTGGTATTGATACCTTTGGATATTTCCAGTGCGTTGAACACACCGCCGTCTTCTGTTCCCGAACCGCCTTTATAGCAATCGTCGGAACGTACATCATAATTCCAGAGAGAGAAGGAAGAGTTGATATCATCACCTGTCGCCCAGATGGCGTAGGCAGAAATCACCAGATTGTCTACATATTCGGGAGAAGCGATCTGATCGCCGGTCACAATACCCTGAGGAACCTGACGATCCAAAAAATCGTCGCAACTGGTTGTCAGCAAGGTAATTCCGATTGTTGCTATATATATTATCTTTTTCATGATCATTCGTTTTATTGATGAAGTAAGTTAAAATCCGATGTTAAGTCCGAACGTGATATTCACAGGGATCGGATAAGAAAAGTTCGGGTTCTCCGGATCTTCTCCGGTAAAATTCTTGCTCTTGATGGTCAGCAGATTCTGTGCACTGCAATAGAAACGCAAGCGGTCCATTCTCATTTTTTTGGAGATAACAGCGGGAACGGTGTATCCTAACTGGATATTACGCAGTTTCAGGAAAGAACCGTTTTCTACGAAGTAAGTAGAGACACGCTGTTCATTGTTCGTATCACTGCGGGTCAATGCCGGAATATCAGAGTTTGGGTTCGTAGGTGACCAGGCATTAAGCAAACGGGTTCCCTTATTCAGGAAACCGACATTGGAAGCACTCCAAAAATCGCTTTTCTTCTTCACGTCACTGATTATATCCACTCCCTGAACGCCTTGCCAGAACATTGTCAGATCGAAGTTCTTATATTCCAGATAAATATTCAATCCGTAGCTGAAAGAGGGAGTAGGATCATAAATCCAGTTCTGATCTCTTTCGTCAATCACACCGTTATGGTCAATATCACGGTAACGGATACGGCCGACAGCAGCGCCTTCTTGAGTAGCATGGTTGTCTACTTCATCCTGCGACTTAAAAATGCCATCAGCAATGTAACCGACTTGTGCGCCGTAAGTATGTCCGACTACACTCTTCACACCATTACCACCAAACTTGCCGTTGGCAGCTACCGTTTCCGGCAATTCAAGAATTTCATTCCGATAAGTGGATATGTTTCCGTTCAGGTCGTAAGTCAGTCCAAAGGCAGTCTTGTTACGATAACCCAGATTAAATTCAAAACCCTGGTTTTTCATTGCACCCGAATTTATCCAACGGCTGCCCAGCACTCCTACTCCTGCCATTTCAGTCAGGATATCTGTTGTTTTCTTGTAGTAGTATTCCAGTGAACCGTACAGTGATTGCTTGAACAGGCTGAAGTCGATACCGACATTGGTCTGTGTCGTTGTTTCCCATTTGATATTGTCGTTACCGATCTGGTTGCGTTTGAAACCGGAAGGAAGTACACCGCCACCGTTAGAACCTGTGATATCGTATGCCGTACCGTAGCTCTGTCCGCCGAAAGAATCGGTTGTACCATAGTTAGGTGCATAGATAGTATAACGGGCAAGGTTGGAGATTTCCTGATTACCGGTCTGTCCCCACGAAGCACGCAATTTCAGATCATCAAGCCAGGTCAGTTCTTTCATGAAGTTCTCCTGTGTGATGCGCCATCCCAAAGATACGGAAGGGAAAGTGGCATAACGGTGGTTTTTACCGAACCGGGAAGAACCGTCCCGACGGAGAGTTAACGAAAGCAGATATCTATCGGCATAAGAATAGTTCATTTTGCCGAAGAAAGAGACGAGTGAATAACCTTCACCGGCACCGTATGCCTGTGCCGTGCCACTACCTGCATCGGGCCACATATAGTCGGGGGTAAGGATAGAGAAGTCTTCTTTGTATCCGGAGAAATGGCTGTCGTCTTCACGGTTCAACTCCATACCTACCATTACATCTCCACGATGTTTGCCTACTTCCAGTTGGTAGGTAGCAATGGCGTTCCACATCCATTTCGTCCAGTGTTCCTGCTTGGCTTCCACTGCGCTCTTGCCATTATTTGTCTGCGTTCCTTCCTGATAAGGATAAGTGAAGTAACGTGCCTGCTTGTTGGCATAGTCCAGACCGAAAGTGGAACGTAGATTGAATCCCTTGAAAGGAGTCAGATTGACATAGGCATCACCGAACATACGCCAGTAAGTGTATCGGTTGTCTTTATTGTATTCAAGTACGGCACGAGGGTTACGACGGTCGGGCCATCCGCCTACCGGTCCGCCCCATGAACCATCCGAAGCATATACGGGAATAGCGGAAGGAATGTCCAGTGCGGTTTCAATAATTCCACCCGGAGCCTGCACTTCCGACGTGCGATTTAATGTAAAATGCTGACCGATGGTCAGGATATCATCAATCAACTTATAATCGCTGTTCATACGAGCCGAGAAACGGTCGAAGTCCGTGTCTTTGATAACACCCAGATTCTTGTAATATCCCAGAGAAAAGAAAGAAGAACCTTTCTCCGAACCGTTGCTGACGGAAAGATTGTATTGCTGAATAACACCAGTACGAGTGATCTCATCAAACCAGTCTGTGTCCGCCACAGGCATTGTATTCTTTGAATCCAGGTATTTGGAAAGAGTCATTCCGTATAATACCGGATTGCCGTCGGCATTATATCCCCAATTGTAAGCATATCCCAAAGCATTACCGTTCGGATTTTCACCGTCGTTCACGTAGGCTTGCCACATAGCTCGTCCGTATTGCTCAGTGTTCAGTACGTTCATTTTACTCTGATACATGGAGGCGGAAACAGAAGCGTCGAAATTGATTTTGATCTGTCCTTTCTTTCCTTGTTTGGTAGTAATGATGATCACGCCGTTCGCTGCACGCGAACCGTAGATAGAAGCGGATGCGGCATCTTTCAAAACCTGAATGGATTCAATATCATTACCATTCAGTTCGTGCATACCGGCTTTGGTAGGAACACCGTCGATTATATAAAGCGGGTCGTTATTGTTCAGCGTACCGATACCGCGGATACGTACGGTAGCCGATCCACTCGGATTACCATCGGCGGTGATGTTCATTCCGGGGACACGTCCCTGAAGGGCTTTCACCGGATTGTTTTCACCTTGCTTCTGGATTTCGTCTACTTTTACTACAGAAACAGCACCTGTCAGGTCGGCTTTACGCTGTGTAGTATAACCTGTTACGACAACTTCATCTACCATCTGGGTATCTTCTTCCAGTAGTACATTAACGATAGCAGCCGCTTTTACGGTCACCGGTTTATAACCAATATACGTAATCTTTAAAGTAGAGTTGACCGGAACTGAAAGAGTGAAATTACCATCGAAGTCTGTAATTGTTCCGTTGGTTGTAGCTGTAGTTTCAACGACAGAAGCACCGATAATCGGTTGCCCATCCGTTTTAGAAGTAACGTTTCCCTTTACCGTAATGTTTTGCCCCCACAGGGCCGACATGAAAGCAAACAGGAAACAAACGCTGCAAAGAAGTTTTTTGTTCTTCATGATACCAGGCATTAGTTTAATGTTATTAATTTAAAAGTACGAATTTTCTCTTTTCGATGATGCAAATTACGGTTGATTTAAGTCAACCGACTGAAAAAAATGTTTCAAATGCTGTAAGATATGTTGCATAGAACGCTATTTTATAGGGTTTTATAAGAATAATTCTCCATCATAAGAAAGTCGGGATTATATTCTCTCTCAATCATAGAAAATACTACCTTTGTATAGTAATTTAAGTCCTTGTAAAAAGGGATATTATTCATATAACAAGCATATAATCACTCAAAGTAACCAACAGAAAACTGAATGATATGAAAACAATCTCCAACGAACAACTTACTATTCAGGTATCTCCGCATGGAGCCGAACTTTGCAGTATCTTCGCCAATGGGAAAGAGTATCTGTGGCAAGCCGACCCTGCTTTTTGGAAACGCCACTCTCCTGTACTTTTCCCGATTGTAGGAAGTGTGTGGGAAAACCAGTATCGTAATGAAGGTATCGCTTATACATTGAGTCAACACGGCTTTGCCCGCGATATGGAATTTACTCTTGTTTCAGAGAAAGAAGACGAAGTACGATACCGCCTTGTCAGTAATGAAGAGACATTATGGAAATTTCCTTTCCCGTTTTGTCTGGAAATAGGTTATCGTATTCAGGGTAAGCAGATCGAGGTTATATGGGAAGTTAAGAATACCGGAGAAAAAGAAATGTATTTTCAAATCGGTGCGCATCCTGCATTCTATTGGCCGGATTTTAATGCAGATACACAGAATCGTGGTTTCTTCGGTTTTGACAAGGAAGAAGGATTGAAGTATATCCTCATTTCAGAAAAAGGATGTGCAGATCCTTCCACTGAATATTCTCTGGAACTTACAGACGGGTTATTGCCATTGGATACACATACTTTCGATAAAGATGCTTTGATAATAGAGAATGAGCAAATCCATAAAGTAACCCTTTATACCAAGGAAAAGAAAGCTTATTTAAGCCTGCACTTTCATGCTCCCGTAGTCGGTCTATGGTCTCCGCCTGCAAAGAATGCCCCTTTTGTCTGCATTGAACCGTGGTACGGCCGCTGCGACCGCGCACATTACACAGGTGAATACAAAGACAAAGGCTGGATGCAACACCTGCAACCGAAAGAAACTTTCAAAGGAGGGTATACGATTGAGATCAATGAATAAGTAATGACAACCTATTCTGCGAATAGATTAAACACAGAACAGCTGCCGAACCTCACGGACGGCAGCTGTCAAACACCTAATCTACAAAATCTAACTTAAAAACTAACTCATAAATCTAATCTATGAAATACAGATGATACAAGTGATAAACACTTGATTATATTCTTGATAAATACCTACTGAAAAACAAATCTATCCTTTTATAAACCTAACCTATGCACACTGAATGAATCGACTGCGAATGTACCGCCCTTACTGTAAAAACACATACGATTGTACGGCTCTGTAGGGAAAATCAGATTAGTCATCGCTATCTTCCCACCATCCAGAAATATTTCTACCGAACACTTATCAACAAAGACATCCAGTTTATATTCATCTTCCTTTTTAATAGGTGCCCATGTAGCCAATGCGAAATCATCTATATAATTGATAGAAATCGTCTTCCATCGATCGTGCGCCTCGATCTCGTGCGGAGAGCTGTTTTTCCCGAAATCTACGATGCCGCTTTTCGTACGGTCCATCACCAGTTTCTTTTCCGGAAGATTAAGGTAAATATCCACTTTCTCTCCCTTGTCATTGAAAAGACTGAATCCCATAATTTCCGCCTTTCCAGCTTTGATGTTCAGAGAAAGCTCATAAGCTCCTTCATTAGCAGTCAATAAAGATTCGATGTGATAATCCTTATCTACCGTGAAAGACGGAACATCCTTGCTTTCTTTTCGTAAGTTCTTAGTTTCCGCTACCGGTGCGGCGGAAAGATAAATATCATTGTCCTGTGTATAGAGTCCCAATTCACGGGGCAGCGCATTGGCACTACGGAACTGCCGGGTCGGAACGATATTGCAATACTGCCAGTTGCTCATCCAAGGCACTGCCACCACACGGTCTCCCGTATTTGAGAAACAGACAGTAGCATAGTGATCTTTCCCCCAGTCCAGCCATTTCGTGACATTCGGCAGATTGTCACAAATAAATTTTGTACCGTCAAAGTCACCGATAAAATATTGAGTAGCGCTCCCTCCGAAGTAACATCCCGGATTTACATTGACAATCAATGCCCATTTCTTATGGTTAATATCGCCGTCTACAGGCAGTTCCACCATATCCGGACATTCAAACTGACAGGGTTGCACACCGTATCCTTCGCCAAAGCTACTCAGGTAGTTCCAGTCTTTCAGATTTTGGGAGCCATAGAAACGCATTTCCTTATCAGCAGAGACAATCATCACCCATTTACTCTCCGGTGCATACCAGAAGACTTTCGGGTCACGGAAATCTTTCAGACCATCGGAAGGACGCAGGACAGGATTCTTTTCGTATTTAGTAAATGTCCGTCCGTTGTCTTTGCTATAAGCCAGACACTGAATCTGTCCGTTCTTATCGCTGGCAGAAGTATAGTAAGCGAGGATGGAACCTGCTCCGTAGCCCGCCACATTCTCCTGATCGACAATAGAACTACCGGAAAAGATATGCCCTAATGTATCACGGGCAATGGCAGGAGCCAGATGTTCCCAATGCATCAGGTCCTTGCTGACTGAATGTCCCCAATGCATATTTCCCCATTTGGAGCCATAAGGGTTATGCTGATAATACAAATGATACTCTCCATCTTTATATACCAATCCGTTTGCATCATTCATCCAGCCATAAAGGGGAGTATGATGGTAGACAGGACGGAATTTATCCGTATTGGCAGTATCAAACGTATCGGATAATCTGATTTCTTCCCAGCAGAGGGCGTCTTTCGATTTCCTTTGAATGCGCAAAGTGGCTGCCTTTGTATCAGCCGGCAAGGCAAAGGGAACAAAATAATCGACCTTTGTCTGTGCCAGACGGATATCCATATCGGTATCCGTTGCATTCCCCGTATCGAGCCGCACCTGACTTTCATCGGCTTCTTCCTCGATGGGGAGTAATATATAATGGGTAGGATGAACGATGTGGACAATTGTCAGGCTATCACCTTTCTGTTCAAGGGTGAATGTGCTTCCGGTTGACTGGCAACAGGTCAGTCCAAAGGAAACAGCCAGTGCGAGTGTGGCACCTTTACATTGTTTTATCCAAGGAGTTGTTTTCATGGTAACAGGATATTCAGAGTTATACGAGTGTTAGTCAAAAATAGACGAAGGCAAAGATAGGGGCTATCTTCACCTTCGTCTATAAACTTTGTTTCAAAGAGTAACACTTTTGATACATCATTGAAAAAAGGGAGCTACAGGCATATAGAAAAGCAGAAGTAACAGGCGAAAAGAGAAACGGGGCACGTCAATGCCGGAGTCGAACCGGATAGTCTTGCTGATTTTACAACTTCACTATTCCTCCCCTAAAATGAGACGAAGTAACTCTTCTCTACGACATTCTGCTTATGTCAAAGTAAAAACAAGGTAACAAACGAAAAGAGACTATACCCTGCTCTATCCAACTGAGCTATGCTTTTCCTTAAAGAATAAGGAGAGCAGCGGGAGTCGAACCCGCGACCTATGGTCGTCCCAAACGAAGTAACTCTTCTCTACGACACTTGTTTCTGTTTTTTTCCGTAAACCGGAATCCTGAGAACTCCGGTTATATCACTATCTTTTTTATCTCCTGCAACGCATCATTTCCTTTGTCGATTGCAGACAAAATATCAAATATCTTATCCGACCATCCCGCTATCAGAAATACATCGTCACGAGTGATATCCAGCGGAGTGTTGCCATATCCGCTTAAGTCAAACAGATACAACTTGGCTGCCGGACAAATTTTCTTGTACTTCCTCCACAAATCCGTTATCTGCAAATCACTATGGCTATTCCACAACTGACAGTCGGTGAACATCATTATCTTATCCATCTGCGCCTTCCGATCTATCAGGTCTTTGATAACCAAATATCCGTTTGTAGAGTATCCCACTTCACCTTCCCTTTTATAGAAAGCATCGACATTGGACAAGATACTTGTATCGGGCAGATTGATAATCTTCCATCTATCGCCAAAGATACCCGTCATCACCTGCTTGCAACGTGGCTTCAACAACATTCCCAGCAGCAAACCGATGTCATAGTACAATACTTTACTCTTTGCCGAAACCGGACACTGCATGGAACCAGATACGTCACAGGCTATCAGCACACGGGTAGATTCATCAAATCCGGTAATATTGCGAGCAGACACCTGCACGGCACGTTCCAAAGCCGTCATCAACATCGTAGCATAGAGCGAAGGAGTCTTCGACAACTCACGGTAAGCAGCCAGAAAGCGGAAAGGCAACTGCCTGGAGTTTTCAACCGCCTTTTCGGAAGACAGCCTCTTCCCTACTGTCAGAATATGGTCAGCGGAAACTTCCGCTTCCAGTATATTCCTCAGATTGCGCAGCAAAGCCATGTATCCTAGTTTACCACTGTCTATCAATTCTTCCCATTTGGCACGGAAAGCTTTTCGCCGTTCTTCTTCCGTAGCAAAGGTACACTGACCTAAAGCAGACAATTCTGTCTCCCAAGTATAGGGAACCGGAAGATTATCGTTAACTATTCCATTAAAAATCTCCTGTTGCCGTTCATCTTTCGCTTTCGGGTGCACAAGAAACAAGGCATCTTTCAGACAAACTTCTGCCGAACGGTTATACTTGGCAAACTGGTACGCATCGAATGTATTGAATGCATCCTGTAGCCCTGCCTGCAACTGTTTGGAAAGGCGGTTCAGTTTCTTTGTCCCCGTCCGCCGGTTTGCCTGCTGATAACAGGCCAGCAGTTCGGTGATTTCATCGGCACGCCGAACGGTACGGGCAGTTACCCGCTTCACCAGATTGTCGCCCTGGTGGATACGCGCCAGTTCTACCGCCATCACCAAAGGGATGGAACGCAGGTTCATCGTTTCCCTTGCGTACGCCGCCAGTTGCGCCACAAACAAAGGGTTACATTTTCCGATGAGCGTACGGACCCTTTCTATTCTCTCTTCCGCCTGCTCATAGAAACTGTTGTTCAATGAAGTAGTTACCACGGATGTGTACAATTCCCATTCGGGTGTCAGCCGGTAAGCCGATGCCGATTCTTTGTTCAGCACTTTATTCATTCCTTTATTTATCCAGTTAAACTTCATCATTTATACTCTTTATTTGTTTTCTTTTGCAAAGATACGGGGGTGGGTGCGCAGCCTTTTTGCGTACCTCAAATTATTTTTCTACTTTTGGAGAAAATCTTTATACTTCCGCCTATGCCGGTCAATAGAAATGCCTTGATTCGTTATAAAACGATTGATAACTGTCTGCGTAATCCTTATCGTCGCTGGACACTGGAAGACTTGGTAGATGCCTGCTCGGATGCCCTTTACGAATATGAAGGAATCGACAAGGGAATCAGCAAACGTGCCGTACAAATGGATATACAGATGATGCGCAGCGAGAAGCTGGGTTATAACGCACCGATTGTAGTATACGAAAACAAATATTACAAGTACGAAGACCCGGAATACAGTATCACACAGACCCCGCTGAACGAACAGGACCTGAAAACGATGTCGGAAGCCGTGGAAGTTCTGCGGCAGTTCAAGGGTTTCTCCTATTTTACGGAGATGAGTGAGATTGTGAACCGACTGGAAGATCACATAGCCTCCGCCCGAATGAAGACGACTCCGGTCATCGACTTCGAAAAGAACGAATCTCTGAAAGGGCTGGATTATCTGGATACCATTTACCATGCCATCGTCAACGAACATCCCCTGCAACTTAAATACCGTTCGTTCAAGGCCCGTTCGGCAAACAGCTTCATCTTCTATCCTTATCTATTAAAGGAATATCGCAACCGTTGGTTCGTATTTGGAGTCAGAAAAAGCGGACGGATATTGCAGAATCTGGCTCTGGACAGAATCCATTCATTAGAGGTGTTATCGCGGGAACCCTTTATAAAGAATACATTCTTCGACCCGAACACATTCTTTGACGACTTGGTAGGGGTGACCAAAAACTCCGGAAGCAAAGCCGAGAAGGTCGGTTTTAAAGTAGCCGCCAACGAAGCCCCCTACATCCTGACCAAACCGATACACCACAGCCAACGAACCATAGAAACATTGGAAGACGGAAGTGTGATTCTTGAAATAGAAGTAGTCATCAACCATGAACTGGAACGGGTATTCTTCGGATATGCCAACGGAATACAAGTTCTTTATCCGCAGACACTGGTGGAGCTAATAGAAAAGAAATTAAGGAGGGCGGTAGAACAATACGAAAAGCCCAAGTGAGTTACATTCGGATAAAAAGCAAGTAACCGGACCATTTTCACCCTTTCCGGAGAGAAAAAGACATTTTATGATACAATTAATTCCATTTTAATGAAGAATTAATTTGCTTTATCCTCTCTTTTTAATGGTTCGACCTTTACTTTGCCCTTGATAATACCGGAAAACTCATTAAATTATGAATATGAAGAGAAGTTTAAT
>ENA-OPXX01001894-OPXX01001894.1-human-gut-metagenome-genome-assembly--contig:-NODE-1894-length-13026-cov-2.252795_pt1 | contig 13026 bp, 15 predicted proteins | sample MGYA00241771_ERZ502046 | MGnify/ENA primary metagenome ERZ502046 (study PRJEB25962, sample SAMEA2042006) | human gut metagenome | biome: human gut; feature: human-associated habitat; material: faeces...
CAAATGGGTCATGTATACCGTGACTCTGGGACTCTGTATTCTGACCAATTATTACATCTCCATTATGATCTGTATCTTTCTGGTGCTGTATTTTGGAATGTTGTTGATCACGGAATACTATACCATGACGGAAGGGCAGAGCAGGAAAGCACGGATCGTATTCGGCAGGATCGGAAGATTTGCATTTGCCTCCCTGCTGGCCGGAGGTCTGGCAGCGGCATTGTTGATTCCGGAGGTCTGTGCTATTCTACGGACGGATTTTGGCAATTCGGATTTCCCCGGTACGCTGGAGTCCTATTTTTCCGTGTTTGATATGCTGGCGAGACATTGCCTGTGCGTGACCACGGAGAGGGGACTGGAACACTGGCCGAACATTTACTGTGGTGTGGCAGTATTTTTACTGGTGCCCATGTATGCACTGAATGAAAAAATATCGGTGAGAAAACGGTTCTGCAATCTGGCACTGGCGGGATTTTTGCTGCTCAGCTTCGGAACCAATGTCCTGGACTTTTTATGGCACGGTCTGAATTATCCGGATTCCCTGCCGGCGAGACAGTCTTTTCTATATATTTTTCTGATCCTTGTCATGTGCTATGATGCTTTCCGAAATGTGGAGGGCACTTCTCCCAGGCAGATCATCTATGGGTATCTGGCGGCGGTGATATTTTTACTTGCCTGTGAAAAATTCGTGGAGAGTGAAGATTTTGACACCGGCATTGAAGTGTTGACCCTGGTATTTGTTACGATCTATGGTGTGCTTCTGTATCTGTACCGGACGAGAAAAGACGAACTGACGAGGCAGGTGCTGGGGATTCTGGTGCTGGCGTGCATAGTGGCGGAGCTGAGCATCAATACATTTAATACGAGTCTGGGCACTACCGGACGAAGCGCATATCTGGGAGACCAGGAGGATTATAAGGCGTTGTACGCCCTTACGCAGGAACAGGAGGGGGATGACTTCTTCCGTATCGAGAAGTTTACCCGCAAGACGAAAAATGACGGTACTCTTACGGGATACCCTACGGCTTCCGTATTTTCCTCCACCATGAATTCCAACGTCATGGACCTGTATAAAATGCTGGGTATGCGTCACAGCAAGGTTTATTACGGATTTGACGGAGCGACAGCTTTCGTGTCGGCACTCCTGAATGTGGATTATATGTTCGGCGAATCGGATAAATACGAAAACGGTCTGTATGAGATCGTGAATAACAGCGGAGATGTTTATTTATATCATTGTAAATATACGCTGCCTTTTGGCTATGTGGCACCGATGGGTTGGAATGTTACGGACGAGATCGGCACCGGTGTGAGAGTGCAGAATCAGCTGACCGAGGATCTGGGAATCGCAGAGCCCTTACTGGACCGGGCGACCAGTGAGACTAGCGGAGATAATGTATGTATTACGGCGGACCGGGCAGGCTACTATTACGCGAGGATCAATGCCACAGGGACGAAAAAGGTTCAGGTGCTTGGGGGAACGCTGGAGACGCAGGATTACAGTGATCTGAAGGACGGATCCATTCTGTATCTGGGATATCTGTTGGAGGGAGAGCGCGTGACGCTGACCAATGGGGATGACACGGACGATACCCCGAAGGTATCGGCGGAAGCTTATGTACTGAATGAAGAAGTGCTGGCACAGGCAGTGGAGATATTGTCAAAAGAACATCTTGAAAATGTAGCGATGGACAGCACCCATATTTCCGGAACCTTAAGTCTGAAAGAAGCCGGCAGACTGATCCTGTCCGTGCCTTATGAGGAGGGCTGGACGGTGCAGATCGACGGAGAAAATGCAGAGCCTGAGCAGTTTGGCAATGCGCTCATGGCATTTGATCTGGAAGCGGGAGAACATACGATACAGATGCACTATGTACCGGAAGGACGGAATATCGGTATTTTAGTGAGTGCGGGAAGTGTACTGATCCTGTTGGGATGCGTGTTGTGTCAGAGGTGTGACAGGAAAAGGAAAGACTGTGCGGAGAATGAGCCTTTGCAAAAGGCAGCAGACGAAACGATGGAAGACGGGAATGCGGAAAAAACGCACACAGAGGAAGGTTCTGTGAAGGAAGAGGCAGGAAGGATGTAAGAAGGAGCGAATTATGACGAAGAAGAGTATTTGTGATACCTTGCGGCGTACCTGCCTGATCCTGGCGGGATCCTTTATCATGGCAGTCAATTTGAAAAGCTTTGTCCGGGCCGGGGGATTGATCCCCGGTGGATTCAACGGTCTGACCCGACTGATCCAGGAGATCAGCGTGCTGTTGTGGCACTGGGAGCCTCCTTTTTCGGTGATCAACTTTATCTTAAATGCGGTTCCGGTGGTCATCAGCTTCAAATTCATCGGAAAAAAGTTCACCGGTTATTCCTGTCTGATGATCGTGGTGAGCGGTATTTTGACGGATATGGTGCCCGCCTGGCCGGTAACGGAGGATATTCTGCTGATTGCTATCTTCGGTGGACTGATCAATGCACTGGCCATCAGCCTGTGTCTGTTCGCCAATGCCACCAGCGGCGGTACGGATTTTATCGCGATCTTCCTGTCGGAAAAGTACAGCATTGATTCCTGGAATTATATTTTTGCGGGAAATGTGGTGATCCTTGGAATCGCCGGAGCACTGTTTGGCTGGGACAAGGCGCTGTATTCCATTATTTTTCAGTATACCTCCACGCAGGTACTCCATGTGCTGTACAAGCGCTACCAGAAGCAGACACTGATCATCGTGACGAAACGGCCGGAGGATGTCTACGAAGCTATTGCGGAGATCACCCATCACGATGCCACCCTGATCAAGGGTGAGGGCTGTTATTCCAAACAGGAATGTGACGTGCTGTATTCCGTGGTGGGACGAGACGAGGTGAGCAAAGTTGTGAATACGGTGCGGGAGACGGACCCGCAGGCCTTTGTCAACATGATCCGTACGGAGAATCTGGCGGGCCGGTTCTACCAGAGACCGAATGATTAAGAAATGTAAAAAGAAGAGCCTGAGCGTCAGCAGTTTAGCTGACACTCAGGCTTGCGTATTTTTTCGGGGAAACACCCACGGCTTTGGTGAAGGCTTTGAAGAAATTGCTGTAGTCCGTGAAACCGCTGCGTTCGAAGGCTTCCATAACATTGCCGTTTTCGTTCAGAACCGCCTTGGCGATACTGATGCGGCGGGCGGTGATGTATTTATTAATGGTGGTGCCTGTGGCGGATTTGAAAATCCGACAGATATAGGATTCGCTTAAGTAGAACTGTCCGGCCAGCTGTTCCACTGTAATAGGCTGGGAGATGTTCTGGTTGATGTAAGCCAGAATATCGTCCACCTGATGGTTGTAGCGGTAGCTACTGTCCTTGTATTCGGCGGGAACTGTTACGGTTTCCCCGGCCGCCGTCTGCTCTGCACTGCGGATGAACAGCGTGTTGAGCATGACCATCAGCTCCATGAAAGCGGCGTATTCCGTGATGTCATGGGCAAAGCCCTCCGCGGAAGTGATTTTGTTGATATAATAGAGGAAACGTTTCTGCTGTTCCTTGTTGAGCGAAAGCTTATGGGAAAAGGGGGCACTGCGGTGAGTGAAGCAAAAGCTCAGATCCGTCTCTTTGGTGGAGATCAGCTTCATGAAATCCGGCGCCACCGACAGAACGATACGTTCGTGGACGGAGTTGTCGATCTGGGTCAGCTTGTGACTTTCGTACTGGTTGATGATAAAGAGATCGCCTGGGGCGATGGTGTAGAAGCAGTTGTCGATCAGAAACTGTTTGCCGCCGCAGATGGAATAGTAGATCTCGTAGCAGTCATGGATGTGCATGTCCATGGCTTTTTCTTCTTTATATAAGTGGGCAATGGCAAAAGTCCCGGAGGTTTTACAGTTTTCTATGGCTGTTTTACAGGAGGTAAGTTCTTCCATTTCTTTCATCCTTTTCGCTTTTTCTTTTATTAAACACCAAAAGTTCAAAATTTGCAATGTTTAGATTAAAATATGAAAAGACTTTGAGAATCTTTTCTAGTATACTTAACTCATACAAAAGAGAAAAGCAGTTACAGCCTTCCAAAATTTTTATAAAAAATAGTAAAAATGTGTTGGAAATGGTTACAATGATATGCTATAATGTAAGTGCTTTCATGAAAAGGTATCATTCAATGACGGTACGCAGACCGGTCATTGAGGAAAGAGAGGCGTAAGGTGGAACTTAGAACAGCAGTATCACCAAGAGATGTGAAGCATTACACCACAGAGCGTCTGAGAGAAGAGTTTCTGATCCAGAATCTGTTCGTACCCGGCGAGATCAAGCTGGTGTACAGCCACATCGACAGAATCATTACAGGAGCAGCAGTTCCTGTAAGCCCTATCACTCTGACCGCCGGAGATGAACTCCGTGCAGAGTATTTCTGTCAGAGAAGAGAACTGGGTGTGATCAATATCGGCGGAGCAGGTATGATTACCGTTGATGGCAAAGTGTACAAGGTAGGTTACAAGGAAGCTATGTACATAGGAATGGGCTCCAAGGAGATCATTTTCGCAAGTGAAGATGAGAAACAGCCCGCTAAATTTTATCTGAATTCCGCTCCCGCACATAAGACTTATCCGACCGTGCTGATCAAGCCGGAAGGTACTCCCGAAGAGGGCGTGGTCATTGTAAAGGATGAGAATAAAGTAGAACTGGGGACTCTGGAGGATGCCAACCACAGAGTAATCTGCAAGTATATCCTTCCCGGACAGGTAGAGAGCTGTCAGCTGGAGATGGGTATGACGAAGTTAGAGCCCGGCAGTGTATGGAACACCATGCCTTGTCATACACATGACAGACGTATGGAAGTATATCTGTATTTCGATATGCCTGAGGATGCCTTTGTTATGCACTATATGGGTGAGCCCGATGAGACCCGCCACATCGTAATGCGTAACGAAGAAGCAGTGATCTCCCCCAGCTGGTCCATCCATTCCGGATGCGGTTCCAGAGCATATACCTTTATCTGGGGTATGGTCGGAGAGAATCAGGACTTCGACGATATGGACGGTGTTGACAACAGAGATCTGAAATAAGATCCTTTGGAACATGTAACTAAAATAACAGTTTTTATAAAGAAAAGGAGAAAAAACAATGTCTGAATTCACTAATTTCTCACTGGAAGGTAAGGTTGCACTGGTTACCGGCGCATCTTACGGTATTGGTTTCGCTATCGCTTCCGCATACGCTGAGTGCGGTGCTACCATCTGCTTCAACGATATCAAGCAGGAGCTGGTAGACAAGGGAATCGCAGCATACGCTGAGAAAGGTATCAAGGCTCACGGCTATGTATGCGACGTTACCAACGAAGAAGCAGTTAATGCTATGGTAGCTCAGATCGAGAAGGAAGTAGGCACCATCGATATCCTGGTTAACAACGCAGGCATCATCAAGAGAATCCCTATGACCGAGATGACCGCAGATCAGTTCCGTCAGGTAATCGACGTAGACCTGAATGCACCTTTCATCGTATCGAAAGCAGTGATCCCTGCAATGATCAAGAAGGGTCATGGTAAGATCATCAACATCTGTTCCATGATGTCCGAGCTGGGTCGTGAGACTGTATCTGCATATGCAGCAGCTAAGGGCGGCTTAAAGATGCTGACCAGAAACATCTGTTCCGAGTACGGCCAGTACAACATTCAGTGTAACGGCCTTGGACCCGGTTATATCGAGACTCCTCAGACGGCTCCTCTTCGTGAGATCCAGCCCGATGGCAGCAGACATCCTTTCGACCAGTTCATCTGCGCTAAGACCCCTGCTAACAGATGGTTAAAGCCCGAAGAGCTGACCGGCCCCGCTGTATTCCTTGCTTCTGAGGCATCCAATGCAGTCAACGGACACATCCTGTATGTAGATGGCGGTATCCTTGCTTACATCGGCAAGCAGCCCCAGTAGAACTTGTGCAAAAGGAAAACAAGCGGCCGCGTAGCGGACATTTGTTTTCCTTGCACAGCTCACGAGTAAATATCCGGTGAGTTTACGAGCCGGATGCAGAGTGCGAAGCACGAATTTGCGAGTGAGTAGCTATGGAGCTTGTGCATTTACGCAGGATATCAAAAATAGAATAAACACTTCACATCAGGTCAGTCGCAGAAGAATTTCAGCGGCTGACTGTTGTGGCGTTTGGAAAAGGAGTATCTCATGAAGATAGCTTTGATTAATGAAAACAGTCAGGCTGCTAAGAATGAAATGATCTGCGCTACTCTTAAAAAAGTAGTAGAGCCCATGGGTCATGAAGTATTCAACTACGGTATGTGCGGCGCAGAGGATCCCAATTCCCTGACCTACGTACAGAACGGTATTCTGGCAGCAGTTCTTTTGAACTCCGGGGCAGCGGATTTCGTTATCACCGGATGCGGAACCGGCGAAGGTGCCATGCTTGCATGCAATTCCTTCCCCAAGGTTCTGTGTGGACACATTGAGTCCCCTCTGGATGCTTACCTGTTCTCTCAGGTAAACGACGGTAACTGTGTAGCACTTCCTTTTGCTGAGAACTTCGGCTGGGGCGGTGAACTGAACTTACAGTATACTTTTGAAAAGCTGTTCTGTGCTCCCGGCGGCGGTGGATATCCCCCTGAGAGAGTTGTTCCCGAGCAGCGCAACAAGAAGATCCTGGATCAGGTAAAAGAAGTAACTCATACCGATATGGTTACCATCCTGAAGAATCTGGATCGTGAACTGGTAAAGGGTGCTTTATCCGGTGCCAGGTTTAAGGAGTATTTCTTTGCAAACTGCAAGTGCGACAAGATCGCTGAGGCAGTGAAGGAAGTACTGGCATAAAAGTATTGGTTTCATTTTGCAGAAATATTTTCGACAGGATCTCCTGCGAAGATTTTTCACATAACTATTAGTCTATAAGACAGAAAGGTGTTATTTATGAACGCAGTATTAGAGCAAATCAGCAAAATCGGTATCGTACCGGTTGTAAAAATTGACAACGCAGCAGATGCACTTCCTCTGGCAAAGGCACTTTGCGCAGGCGGACTTCCCTGTGCAGAGGTTACCTTCCGTACCAGCGCAGCAGCAGAAGCTATCAAGATCATGACCGACAACTTCCCCAGCATGTGTGTTGGTGCAGGTACCGTTCTGAACGCAGAGCAGGTTGACGCAGCAGTAGCAGCAGGCGCTAAGTTCATCGTAAGCCCCGGCTTAAATCCCAGAACCGTTAAGTATTGTGTAGAGAAGAACATTCCTATCACTCCCGGTACTTCCAGCCCCAGCGACATCGAGCAGGCTATCGAGCTTGGCCTGGATGTAGTTAAGTTCTTCCCCGCTGAGCAGTCTGGCGGTCTGGCTAAGATCAAGGCTATGGCAGCTCCTTATGTAAATATGAAGTTCATGCCTACCGGCGGTGTAAACGCTAAGAACCTAACTTCTTACCTTGCCCAAGATCATCGCATGCGGTGGTTCCTGGATGGTTCCCGGCGACCTGATCAACGCCGGTGAGTGGGACAAGATCGAGCAGCTGACCAGAGAAGCTGTACAGACCATGCTGGGCTTCGAACTGGCTCATGTTGGTGTCAATGCAGAGAACGAGGAAGAGGCTGTTAAGGCTGCAAACCGTTTCGCATTTATCTTTGGTATGCCCGCTAAGGTTGGCAACAGCTCCGTATTCGCAGGCTCTGCTCTGGAAGTTATGAAGACTCCTTACCTGGGCAAGAACGGTCACATCGCTGTTAAGACCAACTACATCGAGAGAGCTGTCAACTACCTGAGCACCGTTCTGGGCGTTGAGTTCAACGAGGAGTCCGCTAAGAGAGATGCCAAGGGTAACCTGAAGGCTATCTACCTGAAAGAGGAGATCGGCGGCTTCGCTATTCATCTGGTACAGAAATAAATCATAAGCAAATTTTAAGCCGTACGGTTGCAGCAACTGCATATTTCAGTTGCAGACGCGCTTCCGCTTCGGCTCTCCCGTAGCGGTACATAAGATGCCAAAGTACGGCATCTAAGTACCGACGGTCGTTTAGAGTCTGCAACTAAAACACGCAGTCACTGCAACCTGTGTATTGAAAGAAGCCTATTCTATACGATCGATAGTATAGCGCAAAGTAATAATCAATAATGTTATAGATTGAGAAAGGAATATACCAAAATGGCAAAAGTAATTACCATGGGTGAGATCATGCTGAGACTGTCCACCCCCAACAACGAGAAATTTATCCAGGCAGACGAGTTCGATGTAAACTACGGCGGCGGTGAAGCTAACGTAGCAGTATCTCTGGCTAACTACGGTCATGACGCTGAGTTCGTTACCGCAGTTCCTGACAACGAGATCGGTGAGTGCGCAGTCGCAGCTCTGAGAAAGTACAACGTAGAGACCAAGCACATCGCAAGATGCGGTGAGAGACTGGGTATCTACTACCTGGAGAGCGGTTCTTCCATGAGACCTTCCAAGGTTGTATACGATAGAGCACATTCTTCTATCTCTACCGCAACCGAGGCTGATTTCAACTTTGATGAGATCTTCGAAGGTGCTGACTGGTTCCACTTCACAGGTATCACTCCCGCTGTATCCGACGCTGCTGCAGAGCTGACCGAGAAGGCTCTGATCGCTGCTAAGAAGCACGGCGTAAAGGTATCCGTAGACCTGAACTTCCGTAAGAAGCTGTGGAGCTCCGAGAAGGCTCAGAAGGTTATGACCAACCTGATGAAGTACGTTGATGTATGTATCGGTAACGAAGAAGATGCTGAACTGGTACTTGGCTTCAAGCCCGGCGATACCGATGTTACCAGCGGTGAGCTGGAGCTGGCTGGTTACAAGTCCATCTTCGAGCAGATGGTTGACAAGTTCAACTTCGAGTACTGCGTATCCTCTCTGCGTGTAAGCCATTCCGCTTCCGATAACGGCTGGTCTGCTTGCATCTACTCCAGAGATACCAAGGAGTTCTATCACTCCAAAGAGTACAGCATCCATCCCATCGTTGACCGTGTAGGCGGCGGCGACTCCTTCGCAGGCGGCGTGATCTGCGGTATGCTGGATGGCAAGAACTTCAAGGATGCTCTTGAGTACGGCGTAGCTGCATCCGCTCTGAAGCACACCATCCCCGGCGACTTCAACCTGGTATCAAGAAAAGAAGTTGAGACCCTGGCTGGCGGCGATGCTTCCGGACGTGTACAGAGATAAGCTTTTGTGAACAGAATAGTGTAAAAATAAATCGAACTCACCTGTGTGGTAACATACAGGTGAGTTTTTTTCTTGCCAAAACAGAAGATATAGGATATACTTCTTCCATAAACATTTCTTATAAAAATCTATTGTCAGCGTAGGCTGGTGTCGTCTATCGATTTTGCAGAGATTCGTGCAGAAATACCAAATAATCAAAGTTACGTGTATATATGGTCTGCAAAAACGTTGAAAGAAGTAACATTTTAAGTAATGTTTGTCTTTTGTCTGCTGTGTTTTGAGATGATGAGGAAAATGTAATTTCAAAAAGTGCACAATGTATTTGATATTTCTAATACTATGTAATAAAATTAAAATGGATTATTAAAAAAGTATAGAGTATTAAGAATAAATAATACATTGCGTTGAATTTAAAACATTAGGAGATGATACATGATGAAGCATTATGAAAAGCTACTTGCAAAGGGTTCTTTTTCGAGAGAACAGCTGATAGAAATTGTAGGAACAGCAACCGCAGCGAATCAGGTAATTTATGAGTACCAGAAAAAAGGGCTGATAGAAAAAGTGAAAAGAGATTTTTATGTGGTAATCAGCATGGAAACGAAACAGCCTGTGTTATCCCGTTATCAGATAGGTTCCAATCTGTTCCCAGATGCTTGTATCACACATCACAGTGCATTTGAGGTATTTGGGTATGGAAGTCAGGTGTTTTATGAGTGTTATGTTGCAACGGATAAACGATTTCACGATTTTGAGTATGACGGAGTGTTGTACCGCCACATAGAGCGTAAACCAGATATGGAAGTAGTACAGCAGGGAAAAATACGAGTGACATCCATGGAACAGACTGTTGTAGACAGTATACGTGATTTTGAAAAGATAGCAGGAATTGAGGAAGTAATACGGTGCATGATGCTGGTGCCGGGACTGAATGAACAGAAAGTGTTGGAATGTCTGGCAAGAAACAACAATGGTTTTCTGTATCAGAAATGCGGATATTTTTTTGAAGAAATGCAGGAAGAATTCCAATTTTCAGCCCAGTTTTTTGAAACGTGTGAGAATGGTTCCTCTGATGCAAAGCGCTACCTGATGAAGGAATCGCAGGATAATGTATTTCATAAAAGATGGAAGCTTTATGCACCGGTTTCGTTGAAAGGACTGATAGATAAGGGGGTGGATGCTTATGATGCAATGGGATAGATTAACTCTGGGCAGAATGGCAAAAGAACTGGGTTTTCCGAGAGACACGCATTTGCCAAGACTTTCGGTGGATATTGATTTGGATTATTGCAGAAGTATTGAAAGGGAAAAAATGCTTGCAGACAGGGGGGGATTATCACAGAAAAAATCAGCAAGTATATGATGGCAAACGGATATGTACTGAGTCCGAAATCAAAGAGTTATCATGCACTGGATTCCTTTGTGTATGAATATATAAATTGCGGAGGGACAAAGGATAATCTTAAGATTGAGATTAACTATATGCTGCGCTGTCATGTGCTTCCTGTGGCACGGAGAGAAGTAAGACTGCCATGGAATGAGGAAAAGCTTACCGTTTTTTCCGTAGCACCATTGGAGATATTTGCTTCTAAAACAGTAGCATTACTTACAAGAACAGCTCCACGAGATTTATATGATATGCATAACATGGTAAAATTTGGGCTATTTGATGAAAGTGAGGAAGCGATGCTTCGTAAATGTGTCGTCTTCTATAGTGCAATCGGGTCAGCGCAGCCACCGGAAAAATTTGCGCTTGATAATATCGGGAACGTGTCATTCCGGCAGATTAAGCGTGATTTGAATTCAGTGCTTCGTAAAGGAGAACGATTTGACCTGGAATTTGTACAAAAGGAAGTAAAAGACTATCTTACATCTGTTCTGGTGCCCACAAAGGAGGAAAAGCTGTTCTGGAAGGCTTTCTCAGAAGGAAATTATTATCCTGACTGGGTATTCGGGGATAGTGATGAGTTTAGAAATGTAGCAAAGCATCCAATGGCATTATGGAAGTGCAGGGACAAAGAAGATAAGAAGCCTTTGAATAAAGCTCATGAAAAGAGAGCGTAATGATTCTGATGCTTGGGCAAAAAGGGTTATGAAAAGTTTGAGATAGAAAATATATTATTTCATATATGGAATCAAGAAATATCTACTCCCAGCGTGTATGCTATATATACAGGTTGGATATGAAGCATCCTGCTTGTAGAATGTATGGTGGGCTTCATCCATGATACTGTATGTGAGGAGAAAGGGAATGAGTACAGAAATTTTAAAGGAGATTTTGGCTTATATAGATGAACATATTTATGAAAAAATCAGTTTGCTGGAATTGGCAGAAATGGCTGGTTATAGTCCATTCTATTTCAGTAAATTATTTTCAGAAATTATGGGTATGCCAATAACCGGATACATTAGAATCAGAAAGCTACAATATGCGCTTGGTTCTTTGCTGGAGGGTAGGAAAGTTCTTGATGTATCACTTATGTATGCATTTGATTCTCACGAAGGATTTACACGTTCATTTACACAATTGTTTGGTTCCACGCCAAGTAAGGTGAAAAAATATCTTACTTCGTATAAGGTGCCAGAATATTGTGTGCCAAACATAGAAGGAAGGAGAATGCGTATGGGAGCAGATAAGGAAAGCTTAATAGATAATATGCATCAGATTGTTTATGAAGTACTTAAAACGTCGCTTGAAGAGGCCGATGCAGGATTTTGCACGGAAATTAATATTACACTGTATGAGGATGGAAGAGTAAAGATAACTGATAATGGAAGAGGAATTCCTCTTTCACAAAATGAAAAGACAAATCAGCAGGTACTGGATAAAATACTTTCAGGTCATCCTATATCGAGTATAGAATATGCACAGATGGGTGATTTTGCCCAAGGTGGCATGCAGGTGATAAATTCATTATGCGAAAATTTGCGGATTAATGTGTATAGAGATAGTAACTGCTATAGTCAGGACTATGCAAGGGGAATTGCCCAACATGACGTGAATTCTTGTGAAATGGAACATTCGTCAGGTACAGAGATAATATTGAAACCAGATAGTCGGATTTTTGGGGATGTCAGGTTTTCCACTGATATGATTAAGAAGTGGGTAGAAGAGAATAATGCGACAGGAGCAATTGTTTGTATTAAAGAACAAAGTTATTAATTATGATTTACCGTTTGTTTTATGTTGTTTGCATATTGAAAAATATTTTGATCATATTCATACAGTGCAGGATCAGCCGATGACAATACATAAAAAGCTTAATAAATTGCTAGTAGAAAATTTGAATGAAGTATTGGCTATGTATAATCGCGGCGTAAGGTTGACTTTTACAGATATTAGAGCAATTAAAACAATTATGGAAAAGGAATTGAACGAGATTTGATACATAATGAGACTGAGTAAAATAAAGAGAAAACGCAACAGACTACGGAGGAAAACTTATGAGTAACTTTTTTGATGAAACAATGCAGGGATTATTGGAAGCAGCGGAAATTACAAAAGGAAATATTACGTTAACAGAGTGGGAAAATATGCCGGCGCCCACATTTTATGTCGCAGATAATGTGTAGATAAGATTGTTGAAATACGCAGAAAGATGTTATGTACAATGAAAATCTACGATAGATAGACTGGGGTCTACGAAGGAAAAGTTGTCCTCATAGCGATAAAATTGTAAAATACAGTCATGAAAATCGTATTTTTATAGTTTTACGGGAGGAACAGCAATGGACCAGGAAAAGATTGGGGTATTCATTTCTACATTAAGAAAAGAGCAGGGAATGACGCAACAACAATTGGCGGATGCGATTGGTGTCAGTAACAAAACAATATCCAAATGGGAATGTGGAGTTTCCCCAACAAAAGGATATTAGAAACAATCCATGAAACACCTGCTTG
>ENA-OPXX01001901-OPXX01001901.1-human-gut-metagenome-genome-assembly--contig:-NODE-1901-length-12942-cov-1.984558_pt1 | contig 12942 bp, 13 predicted proteins | sample MGYA00241771_ERZ502046 | MGnify/ENA primary metagenome ERZ502046 (study PRJEB25962, sample SAMEA2042006) | human gut metagenome | biome: human gut; feature: human-associated habitat; material: faeces...
TTATAAGAGTTATACATGGTTAAATCATCGTAATATATTTTATTAATACCATATTCATAAACTGCTTTAAGTTGACCATTTTTTATTAATTTATATTTATTATATGAAATTGGCAATAAACTCTTGGAATTTTTATCTTCGATACTGTTACGATATGCTTTTATTTTATTTAAATCATGTTCTATTTTACAAAAAAAGAAATCATCGACAATAAATGTTTTTCCCTCTTCTCTAAAAGGTACATTATATCTATCTAAATATCTAACCTGCTCTTTTAGCAAAACTTTTTTTTTAAAACTGGATGCTGCCTTATATTTCGCATTTAGCCTTGCTTCCAATTTCTCTATAACATCAGCTGTAACTTCTTGCAAAAAAACATTAATTGTTCTTTTTCCATCATTTCTTAACCGTCCAACCATCTGTTTTATTTCATATTCATCAAAAAAATTACCAACGACTACGTTAGTAACACCGTTGTCCCCTTCAGTAGACAAATTAACCCCTCGATCAAGTATTTTAGTGCTTATTAAAATTCTCTCAGAAAAACTTTCTTCACTGCATATTTTTTTGAAAACTTCTGTTTTATACTTATTTTCGCTGCAAACAAAAGCAACTGATTCGCTCGCTTTTAGATTTTTTTCTAATTCTTGCCCATCTTTTCTGGAAGTAACAAAAACAAGAAATTTTTCCTTACTTTTAACTTTCATTAAAGCCGTAATTTCTTTTAAATCCCTGAAAAAATAAAAATTATAATTTCTATAATCCGGTTGAATATAATAATAAATGCCTAAATTTATTTCTTTATAGTTTTCCCATTGTTCGTTCCAAGTAATATTGTTTTTCTGATATTCTTTTTCTAAATCATATAATTTTTTAAAAACCTGATCCATAGTTGCAGACATATACACACGAATACTGGTATCATGCATTTTTTTTACACAAACTTTTAAAATACTACTAACATATTCGTTAAATTCAGAATCTGACATAAAGAAATCACATTCATCGAATACCATATATTTAACTTTTTTGAGTTCTTCCTTGAAATAAGCTGACATATTATCTTCTTTTAAAGAACTAACTATGGATTGATATGATGCTAAAATAACATTTCCTACTTTTTTAGGTTTTCCATCCAACTCACTAAAACTAGTTCTATTACATTTAAAGTCAGGCATCATTATAGACATTTTTTTGCACAAAGCATCTTGTTGCTGTACGCTTAAAGCAGTTCTATTTACTAATAGCAATACATTATTATTATCTTTATATGCATCTGCCAACAGTGTATTTAAAATGAAGTAATTTTTACCTATTCCTGTGCCAGCATCAATAAAAACAGGTTTATCATTTTTCCATTTCAGATAATCTTTCCCGATGACATCCGTTACTCTTTGACCCATACTACCTTCTACCATTTGCAAAGAATCATATACATCACATTTTGATTTGTCTAAATACACTTTATTATTATTCATTTTTTCCTCCAATTAATAATCATGCCGTTTTCATCTAATATTTTAAACCTATATACATAACATGTCCATCTAGAATCAATCCCCTTTCGCCGCTATATATAAGAAATTGCAGGCATGACAAAATATACTTTTTATAAAGCTAGTCTCCATGCCACTTTCAATGAGTATAAAAAAAAGCAAAAAACATGTCATCGACAAAATATGACAAAAAACAAATCTAATTATAAAAACAGCAGACAAAAACTTGAAGTGATATAAAGATGGTAGACACAAAAAAGTGTCTGCCATCTTTTGTTATGTTAAGATAAAAAATAAAGGAGTTGGTGAAATGGGAAGACCAAAGGGTGGAAAGAATAAATATCACTCATAAGAAGAAAAACTAGCGTTAGTCAAACGAAATTTAGACGGAGAATCTGTTAATCTGCTGGGAAAAGAAACAGGTATTGCATATTCATTAATCGCTAAGTGGAAACGTCAATATTTAAACAGCGGAGCAACAGCCCTTGAGAATAAGAAGAAACCAGGTAATCCATTAGCCAGATACTCAAGACGCAAGTTTCTTACCAGAGAAGAAACTTTGGAATATAAGATAGAACTTCTGAAAAGAAAACTCTTGAAACAGAAGGCAGAAATTGTGCGCCTAAAAAAATAAACGAACAGGAATGGGGCGGTATTTGAAAATTGCTATTCAAAAATTATATGCACTAATCGAGAAAAACTGTAAGCACTATTCAGTTCAATACTTGAGTTCTGTTTATAAAGTATCACGGTCAGGATATTACAAATGGTTAAAGAGGAAAGGGACAAAAAACTCTTATCAAACCATGCAGCGAGACCTGGATCTGCTTATACAGGATATACACCAACAAAATCCTACGTTTGGTTATCGTACAACCAGAGACAGATTAATATTGGAAACAGGATGGAAAGTATGCGACATTAGTGTTTGGCGTTCTATGAAAAGACTCAAAATAAAAGGTTACATAAGAAAAAGCAAATTACCGTCTTCAACTGGTGCTGAACATGTAAGATATCCCAATACATTAGCCTGAGGCTTTAAGAGCAGAAAACCATTAGAAAAGCTGGTGACAGATATTACATATATCAAACATAAAGGTAAATGGAATTATCTGGCCTGTTTTATGGACTTATATAACAATGAAATTATTGAATGGGAGCTTAGCACTGTACTGGATAATTACCTTGTAATAAACCCAGTCAAAAGGCTGTTGGAAAAAATAAAAAGTACCGAATACCCCAAGCTTTTGCACAGCGACCAGGGTATTCAGTACTCATCAGCAGGCTATAGCAGCCTACTGAAAGGATATAATGTAATACAAAGTATGTCAAAGGCAGGAACGCCGAGGGATAATGCAGTGATGGAAAGTTTCTTTGGCAGATTCAAAGATGTGCTTAGGGTAAAATTCAGATATTGGCAGCAAGAAGATCTGCAGCAAACTATTAGTGATGCCATAACTTATTTCAACAAGGAAAGACCGGTAAGAAAACTAAACGGAAAAACACCAGTTCAATATAGAATTGAACTGGCGCTCTAAAATCTTTTTTGTGTCTACTAAGTATTGACTACTTCAACAAAAAGTCTGCTTTTTTTCAACATCATATCCACAATGTCGGGAACCATTTTGCAAATGATTTACATGCTATTGTTGCTTTATGCTGCTCTTCTTCACTCAAGTTCTTATTCCATTTTCTATATAAAATTTCAAAGCCTATAATCATTCCTTCCAGTACACCATGCCATCTCATAAACCTTTCATTTCTATCGTCAGTTACTTCAGGGATTCCCTTATCCCAACTACAGATATCATTTTCTTCAGTTACATTAGAATAAGAGTAACTAACCGCTTTATATCTTGAAATTCCATACAGTATCATCTGCATAAAAACTTTATCGAAGTTTTGGATTTTACTCCTTCCTATGAATGTACGGTACTTACGTGGCCCCGGCAGTTGCAGATACTTTAAACACTTCCTTGATTTTTTTCTTTTAGTTAATTTTATTTTATCGTGTTTCATTACCAGCCTATTGTTATCAAAATCATATACGCCAACAATATATTGCAAGATAAATTTTCCCATATTGTAATGATATTTTTCTTTTATTTTATCTTCCAGCTCTTGCCTACCTATAAAATAATTTTCAATCAGCTCTTTAAAAATATCTTCATATTGGGACCGACTTTCACATTTATATACTGTCAGTAGTGCCCTTACAATGGAAATTGACTTTGCTTCGAAAAGATCAGTATCCAAATCAAAGATATAATAATCATCAGTCCAGTATCCATATTTTTTCTTTAACTTTAACGCAGTTTTTCTGCTGTTATCTTTTTTCTGTTTTCTTGTTAAATCTTTCCTATCTTCATCAGCTACTAAAGTCATCGTTTTTCCCCACATAATCATTCGCCTCTCTTTTGAAAATAATTTTCAACTTTCTTTAATAATTGCTGTCTAAATTCATCAGCTAAAGCCTGGATATATCCGGTATTATAAAAATCATCGCAAACAGCTTTACAGATAGTATGATCACTAAAAAGTTTATCATCATCTATATAATAGTGCCATTTAGATTGTATACCAAAAATTTTACGCAACCACTTAATAATTACATTAGACGACTGCGGTAATACCTCTTCTGAATAAATTACTTTAATATCCGTTTTTCTGATCAGCGCAGCGTAATTATGACTGCGTAAAATATTTTCATTAATATATCTCTGCAAAACATCTTGCAGATTAGTAATATATTCTCCATCTTTTTTATAAAACTTGATATCATAACTCAATTCCAAAAATGTCCCGTCATTTTCATAAAAGACCTCTTCCAATTGTCTCGGCAGCAGAGTATCCAACTGTTCCAATAATCCGATAAAACTATCAGCGCATTTCTCAGCAAGAATATCTGCTATATTATTACCAGCATCAGCAATAAAAAAAGCTTCTCTATTATGCAGAAACTTACCAATACTTAGCTCTGCCATACGTTGGCAGTTCTCCTTACTATAGCTTTCGTACTCATCTGCTTGCACAAATGCAGTCATATGCTCTATCGCCATCTGTTCATCAATTATTTCTGGCCATTTATTGTTCCATTTCTTAACTAAACATATAATTCTGTACTTTAATGATAACATTTAATAAACTCCTTTCAAAAAATAACCCGTTGATAATATTATCAACGGGTTAAAACAATCTTTAAAATCATACAAATAATATAAAAGTTTTTATTTATTATTTTGAATAGAATCTTGTATTATTTTCATTTCTTTTTGTAGCAGAAGCAACGTATTTTCTAAATCACTAACCTTATCCACTAATTCTTGTCTACTTAAATTGTTACGATTACTTCTCCCTCCAAATTTGTAAGAAACACCTAATGCTACCATATCATTATTATTTCCAACCGTGCTACTAAGGCTTAATATAATATTTTCATTTGGTCTATAAAAAGCCCCTAGAGCAATTGCATTTTCACCCTTATAAGTACCAGAACCTAATGCCATACTAAATTTAGCTGAAGAATCATAATCAAGCGGATGAAGAGCAGACAATGCAGCTGCACCGGCACCAACTTTTTCTATTTTTGTATCTAAATGATCAACACGATTATTTAATGAAACAACATCTTCCTGTAACCCACTAATTGCTTCTGAATTCAGCTTAATATTATTGGTATTTATTTCTATATCTTTTTTATTGTTTTCAACACCTTCAATTGCTTTCTCAGATTTATCTTTAGCTTCGTTAGCAGTAGTCTGAGCCGCTTCTGCTGTTGTTTTGGCTTCACCGGCAGTGGTCTTAGCTTCCTCTGCTGTAGATTTTACTGTATCAACTGCAGCTTTAGCTTCGTTAGCAGTAGTCTGAGCCGCTTCTGCTGTTGTTTTCACGGTCTCTATATCAGCCTGTGTAGTGTTTTCTATCGCTTGTAGTTGTGCCACATTAACAGCATCTGTAAGATCAGATCCAGCAGCTAACCCTGTTATTTGACGAGTAAAATCAGTGCTGCTCGTTGTCCCAACGCTACCTATAGATACCGCTCCTTTACTTGCTTTCCAAACAATACCACTTTTATCACCTTCATAATTTGAGGGGGCATAACCCACTACACCACTACTTCTATTTGCAACAGAACCATTACCTAAAGCAACACCATAATTCACTCCCACACTACTATTTACTCCCAATGAAGTAATACCCTTCAATTCAGCAGTAGTATCATACATTCCAGCCCCATATCCTAACAACACACTGTCAGCCAATACTTGTTTACTCTGAGAACTATTAACAGATGTATTAGAGCCACCAATAATAGTATTATACTGTGAAGCTCCAGATAATCCTATCCCATTACCAATAAGTACATTTTTACCTGATTCTTTGCCCAGTGACTTTGATTGAACCGAGTTGCCAATCAAAATATCATCAGAAAGTTGACCAGTAATCGAAGTACCAATTCCTATTATACTAGAGGTCGTTCCAGAGTTATTACCCAAACTAATTAAGTGTCCCACTGCTACCGAGCTGCCACTACCAGAAATAGTATTATTACTTCCTAATGCTGTTGCATTCATAGAATTTGCTGCGATTTCTGAATCTATACCAAATACCACACTATTACCAGCCATAAAAACATAATTATCATTACTATTTTTTGACCATGTAATTTTTGAATTTACACCAACAGCAACCCCATTGCCTTTTTCAGCTTCAATTGTAGGTGCAGTAGTAGTCGATCCAGATCCAGCTACATAATATCTATCTGCAGAAAAAGCATTTGATAGTGGCATAATAGCAGACACAGCAGTTACAACAACAATATTTTTCACGCATTTCAAATTATTATTATCATTTTTCCCAACAAACTCTGCTACCACTACATAGCACTTTTTTACATCATTCCAAATGATACTAAATATGTGATTCATAATACATCTCCCCTATTTTCTCTTATATAAAAGCATATGCTTTACTGTTATGCTAAAACTAAAAAAACATGAAATATTTAATAATAATCACCCTCAAATACAAATACCAAATATAATAAACAACCACCCTTTTCCACAATTTCGTATTTTAAAATACCACCACCCAAAACAACTTAAATATTCATTCATCCTCTTCAAAAAATCTGCTTATATCCACTTCCAAAGCCAAAGCTATTCGCATAAGTGTAGATAAAGGAACTCCACTGACATACGCTCCTCTTTCAATTCGAGATAGATAAGATGCACTGATAGACGCTCTAAAAGCAAGCTCTTCCTGTGTATATCTTCTTATTTTACGAAAGTAGGTAATCTTTGCTCCGATTTGCCTATACTTCTGCTCAAACACCGGAACGCTGCCCCTTTCTTACTGTTTCATTTAATTATCTCATTAAATAAAATATTTACAATTCATATATATATCAATATTCGCCTTATTTGTGTCAACGATAGTTTTTAGGAGAATATTTTCCCTTTTGCCAATACTTTCGGCCAATAAATTTATACTCATATGATTTTTTTACAATCAAACTATCTGATTCTTAGCTTATAAAATACACAACAAAAACTTTACACAGCTTGGGTATGATACGCCTGACATTTCATGCAAAATACAGATCCATATTTTTCAACAGAATACTTTCTCACTTTATCAGATACCACAGTACCACAATCACAACAAACTGCTTTATCATAAGAATATTTCTTAACTACCTCCATATTATTTTTATTACTTTGATTTGCTTTCTGCTTTTGCTGAAAAAAACTTTCAGATTGGTTACTTCTCTCCGGATCATCTTTTGTTGGAATGCCCAACCCATGTAAATAAGCGTATTTAACTGCTGCTGTTTCAGCCATCATCACAACTTTATCACTGGCTGCGATTGCGCTGCCAAAACCTTCTGTCGCTATGCTTTCTCCGCTGTCAGTATCAATTAACCTGATTTTACTTTTAACCACAGCTAAAAAGGCCTGATCACCCGACTTATTCGTAATTTTTTCAAAATGTTCTAAAAAGAGTTCCGGTTCAGGGATAATACCATTTTTTATGAAGGCTTCCCTTACCTTAGTTACTACAGAAAATGCCGATACAAAAGTAAAATCACCTTCCTGGTTATAACCGTCTTTTATTATAACTCCGCACTCACACATAACTTGAAGTATCTTTTTCCCAATTCGTTCCATACAAACTTCCTCCTATAATGTATAAAGGCTGCAGCATTAAGCTACAGCCTTTATCTGTCTTTTTACCAATCTGCCAAAAGTACAACTTTCTGCTACTACGCAATATTCTGCACACTTACGATTTTTCCACCGTTCCTTGCTTGTGCACATTTCAGGCATTAATTTATTTTTTAATGCTATATTAAGTTTTTTCGCTTTACTATTCATATATAGTTTAATCCAACGGTCAGAAATCTTATTAATATGTATCATATATACAGGTTTCCTGATATTGCGTTCAGTAGCTATCCGTAAACTATAATCCCTGCACATGGCCTGAATTTCCATACGTTCAACTTTAAAACCTCTGTGTTCTAAAAGCATACGATAATAATTAAGCTGCACAGCCCAATCCAATAAATGCCTTACACCATCAGTGCGCCACTCTTTCCTTGTTTTCATTTGACCTTTTCGCAATCCTGTTTTATAGATTTCTCCTGTTATAACATCAACTTTATAATAGCCTAATGCACGCATAAGCTTGTATGATGACGTTACTTTATAGTCTCCAAGACTTTTATCATTCAAGTCTATTATCTGCCCATACAAGTCAAATTTACCGCTGGTAATATCATCATATAATCTCTCTTCACTAAACATATTGCCTTCGGTAAAACCTTCATTAATCGTATGTACTGCGCTCCCATGAATGGCATAGAGCTGATCATATGGCTTGACCGCATATTCCATAGTCTTTTTAAGGTATGTTTCTCTGACACCGCAAATAAGTTCTGTAACGGTAGGTTCTTTTATACCCCTGTCTAAAGATCGGGCAATCGCCCGCAAAGTAGGTAAAAACATACACCTTTGGTCATGAATACATCTTTGCAGACATTTTTTGATATCCACTCTACTGCCATCAGGACAAATAAATTTAGTAGCTGGCATTGCTACGCCTCCTCGCTTTAAGCTACAGCCAAAAAAGACTTTTCTGCTGTTCCATTAACCGATATAGCTATTTGATCACTTTTAAAACCATTAACGAGAATAATTCCACCTAAACGCTCTAAATCAGTAGCTCTGTTATAATCCGTATTGTCTTGTGCCGATCTGGTTACTGCATTTACCAGTCCATATCTACTGAAATCGTTATTCAATACGAAATGCCTTAAAATAGACGCACGTTCATTTTTAGTTAGAAGGTATTTATCTCCAAGCAGCTCTACTGTTTGTATGGGATCTTCTCTTGTAGGAACTTCCCGTGCCTGACGCAATTTATCTACTGTCAACTGAAACTTAGCTTCATCTACAGCGGCACTTACAATATCCTGTACCTTTAGAAAATAGGCTTTATCATCTGCAGCCAATGTTGTATCCGAGTATAATTCATAGGCATTATCAGTATCTTCAACTTGCCTGCCTGTATGATACTTCTTGTGAGAGTAGTCTTTACAAATCATTCCGTTTTTACAAACCAGACGATAAATTAACGGTTCTATTTTCACTGCCCCTAACCCAACTTCACTATTAGAGATTACAAAACCTGCCTGTACAATATCTCCAGGCACTACCTCTGTTTTTAAAATCTTATTGATAACTTTTAGGTACATATGTGTTGAAGTAATTTCGCAAGATACGACTTCGCAGCCTTTCATTTCCCTGATAACAGGAAAAATATGATCTGCCAATTCCAAATTATCCAAACGACGATAACGGTCACTTAAAAAGGCTCTTAGGCTGCCATCTAATGTACGCAGCATTCTGCGCTCCGGATTTTTATAAAGCCAGCCATTGATATTATCGTCCAAAAGTTTGGGATATTCCCACCGCATTCGTTCATAATACTTATACGGGATCTGCAAACGATCTGCTATCTGCCTATGTGCAAGATCAGATACTTTATAGTTATTGCTATCGTCTTTTAACGCCAATTTCAGCATCGTAATACCAGACTTAGTATTAACCATAAGACTTCTTGTGTCAGCAATAAAGTCCTGTCTAGACAATCGTTCTCTTCCTAACTCTAAATACAATTCTTCAATATTCTTTTTACCAATTTTCATAATAAAACCTCCTGATTTTTAATATATATATAAATACCTCTTACAGAAATCTGTAAGAGGTAGATTTGTTATGTTCCTATGTTCCTATGTTCCTTTGCAAGGGTCTCCGATGCAATCAAAGTCTCGCAAGTTATTCATAAGTATAATATATATTTAATTTCAATGATTTTTACATTTATTATATATACCTTATGTAACATAAAAATAATTATAACCAATAGTCAGGAAGTGCTAATAATGTTTGAAGAATATGATGATTTATTAACAGTATCAGAATTAAGTGAAGCTTTAAAAATTGGTAAAACCCAATGTTATCATTTATTATCTGCCGGCACCATAAAAGCGTATAAATATGGCCGTGTATGGAAAATCCCTAAAGCAAATCTTATATCACATATACACTCTATGTCACAGGAAGTGCTATAAATCCTCTTTGCTCAATATAATAATATAATAACAAGTCACATATGGATCATTGATAAGCAACAAATAATATTATCTAAGGGTATTACTTATCAAGATAACAAAAGATATGGTGGTTCGCCATATCTTTTATTTATTTTTTAAAAACTACTGTACATATAGATAAATCAGACAAGAAAAGAGGTATTTTATATGGCAAAAAAATTGAATAAATTTGAACCTCGAAAAAAAGTTCTACGCAATAAAAAAATCACTATTACTACAACACAAGAATGTGCACAAAAACTATGTTCCTTAGCTAAAGAATCTGGTATGAGCCAATCAAAGATTTTTGATTCTTTAATTATTAATGGAGAAATTATCAATATTACTCAAGGTAAAGATATAGTAGCTGAACTGCACCAATTACATTTTAAGATAGACGAAAAAATAACAGACAAAGAAATTTTAGCTACTGTCCATTCATCAGTTGGTAAAATAGCAGCCTTACTCAATTCGCACATCGAAAATTTAAAAGGAGATAAAAAGAATGGCAATTGTAAAAACAACTACTCAAAATCCTAAAACTTTGCACGGTATTTTACAATATATAGAAGATCCAAACAAAACAACTTCTGCTTTCACATCTGGTTCAGGGATATCTGCTAACTATGCATTAGAAGAAATGAACCTGGTGAAATATGTTCATCATAAAACAGACCGACGGCAGTATAAACAGTTTATAGTTTCTTTCAATGAACAAGAATCGCTTATGCTTTCCAATGAATTTTTACATCAATTAGCCGAAGAAATATCCAAATACTTTTCCTTTGCATACCATACTTTTTGGGCAATACATTTAGACAACAAAAATAAGCACATTCACTTTATCGTAAATAGCGTCAACACCTTTACAGGAGAAAAACTTTCTTTTTGGAAGCAGGAACTATGTGACTTTAAGCTTTTTGTTGATAAGTTAATCCAAAGCTACGGGCTAACACCTGTTAAAATGTATTCGCATAAAGCATCTGATGAAAAACAATAAATTTCTAGTTATATATCATAAATATAATAACAGGAAAGGAGTAATACAATGTCAGAGGGAAAAACAACTTTTTATAGCGCCAGAGAAGTATCAGAAATTTATTTTGATGGTAAAATAAGTTATCGGCAAATATTAGCTATGACAAGAAAAGGTACTATTCCAGGCTTTCACGAAGGCCGTTGCTATATTTATGAAAAAACTGCATTAGATCAATGGGTAAAAAATCGCATGAGCAAAACAAATACGATTGGCTATAAAGGATTCAAATTAGATTAAATTTTAATATATTATCAAGCTAGACCTTTGTTAAAAGCATTTTTTACAAAGGTCTATTTCTTTTAGGAGGAAGTAAATCATGAGAAATAGCTATGGATCAATAAAACAAATCAGTGACAATGTTTGGAAACTTACTATATCCCTTGGAACTGGCTATGACGGCAAACAAGTAAAAAAGAGCCGTACCATAGAAGCTAAAAACGAAAAAGACGCTAATAGGCAACTTTACCTGTTTTATAACGAGTATAAGAATATACCTAATGCTGTATATGATAATATTACTTTCTATGAATTTTGTCGTTTGTGGTATACACGGCATTGTTCAAAACTATCTCCAACAACTATCAATCGTTATAAAAATATTTTAGAGCAACGCATTCTACCAGCCTTTGGCAGTTTACAATTGAAAAAAATAAGCGCTATAACTATTATGTCTTTTCTAGATCATTTAAAAGGTGAACGCTTAGATGGTAAAGAGGGGTTGCTATCCAGCAGGAGCTTGGAACTTATTTATAAACTTATTCAAAGTATTTTTAATAAGGCTGTAGAATGGCATTTTCTAATTGGTAACCCATGTAGCGATATTCCACGCGAGGAAATACCAAAAGCTCATTCTATCAGGCGTACTATTTGGACAATGGAAGAAGTAAATTTTTTCTTTTCAAATCTTTATCGATTACCAGACAATTTTACTAATGTAAAGTACAAGCTTATAGCCACCATCGCCTGGACGACAGGCGCACGACGTGGTGAGTATTTAGGTATTCAATGGCCTGACATAGACTTTAACAGCCAAACTTTCAATATTAATAAATCTTTGACCGATTTACCGGGTCAGGAATTATTTACAAAAGCTCCAAAAACAGAAACATCAAACCGCACAGTAGCATTTGACAACTATTCAAAATATTTATTTTTACTCCACAAAGGAATTCAGGATGAATTTCTGGCCAATAACAATTTAAGTAATCCTCAAAATTTTGTCTTTATTTCTCATAACAAATTCAATGTGCAGAACAATTCAGTTTACCCGATGGCCCCTGACGCCTTCTACAATTGGTTTCAGCGGTACATTGAAGCAATTAGGCTCCCACACATCACTATCCATGCTTTTCGGCATATGGCCTGCACCTACGCCCTGACAGCAGGCGCTCCTATTAACGTAGTACAGAACATGCTGGGTCATGCCAATATAAAAACCACAGAAGGTTACATTCATCGTATTGAAACTCCTGATAATGCATTCACACAATCACTTTCAGCACTGCTAAATGACACACGGCCTAAAACAGATTCTTAAAAATTGCATATAAAAACATGAAAATGCAATTTTATCTGAAAAAAACCAACAAAAAAGCAACTGTAGAAATATTTATTTCATGCAGTTGCTTTTTCTATGAATTGTAAACTTATTTTTTCTAATTTTCTTGAATATACATTGTCGAATAGTGCTTTTAATTGTCAAATAATGTTGAATATTACGCAAACAGAAGAACTTTTTTTGCATAAAC
>ENA-OPXX01001903-OPXX01001903.1-human-gut-metagenome-genome-assembly--contig:-NODE-1903-length-12939-cov-2.176886_pt1 | contig 12939 bp, 10 predicted proteins | sample MGYA00241771_ERZ502046 | MGnify/ENA primary metagenome ERZ502046 (study PRJEB25962, sample SAMEA2042006) | human gut metagenome | biome: human gut; feature: human-associated habitat; material: faeces...
TTCTCACTATCCTGCTACTCCGTCCGGCAACACCTATATTCGTTCCTTCGAAAAATACATCGCCGCTCATGGCAACGACATGAAGGTCTACACCGACATGGACGCGGTCTCCCTGATTCAGGACAAGGCCGGCCGTGTTATCGGTGTAGTAGCTAAAGACAACCACACCGGCAAGACCACCAAGTTCATGGCTGACAAGGGCGTCATCCTGGCAACAGGCGGCTTCGGTGCTAATGTTGCTCTTCGTCAGAAAGTCAACACCGGCGTGTTCAAAGACTATGACCTCGGCAAGGGCATCGGCTGCACGAACTTCAACAAGTCTGCCCAGGGCTCCGGCATCATCATGGGTGAAAAAGTCGGTGCACACGTTATCGGTATGTCCGACATTCAGGTTCATCCCTGCGGAACTCCGGGGACAGGTTTGATGGAAATGGTTCGTACATCCGGCCGTAACCGTCTGTTCATCAATAAGGAAGGCAACCGCTTCGTAAACGAAGGTGCTCCTCGTGACGTCTTGGCCAAGGCTATCTTTGCACAACCCGGCTCTACTTACTACGTCCTGGTTAACCACCTCCGTTATCCGTCTCTTGACTGGGTTGACGCCAACGGCGCCAAGATGAAAGACATGATCGACCTCGGTCGTGTTGTTTCTGCTCCGACACTTGACGAACTGGCCAAGAAACTCAACATGCCTGCTGCTAACCTGAAGAAGGCTGTTGAAGACTACAACGGTGTTGTTGCCGGTACATACAAGGATCCGCTGGGCTTCGTCGCCAACAACAAGGCTGACAAGCAGATGACTGAAGGTCCTTGGTACGCCTGCCAGAAGGTTCCGACTGTTCACCACACCATGGGCGGACTGGAAATCAACACCAAGGCTCAGGTTCTTGACGCCAACGGTAAGGTTATCCCAGGTCTTTATGCTGCCGGTGAGACCACAGGCGGTATCCATGGTTCTAACCGTTTGGGCGGCAACGCCATTGCTGACATCATGACTTTCGGTCGTGATGCCGGTACACATGCTGCTAAAGGAAACTAATCTTTCCAATAGCTGAGATTGTTTGATCTCTAACATGTTCGGGGATCGGAAATTTTCCGATCCCCTTTTTCCCTATTCTTCTGCATCGTGGATCCTTTATCTCCATATCGCGACAAATATTAACGTGAGTCTGTTTAAGATTACTAATAAGGCAAGAATCTTCTTAGGTTCTAACTAATAAAGTGACCTGGAGAAAATAATGGAAATAAACTTCAAAGAATTAACGCTTAAAGGTGATCGCCCTCTTGTATTCATCTTGTCCGGAGCGGGTCTTTCTGCAGAGAGCGGAATCCCGACTTTTAGAGATGCCAACGGCCTCTGGAGAAAATACGATCCAAAGGAGCTCGCTTCTATCCGCGCACTTGAAAGGCATACACAAGATGTATTTGACTTCTATAACGAAAGAATCAAAAACGCCGAACCGTGTCGGCCTAACGCAGCTCATATAGCAATTGCAAATTTCCAAAAGGAAATGGCTCCTTTTTGTGATGTGATACATGTCACTCAAAACGTTGACAACCTTAATGAATTAGCAGGAGCTCCACGAGTTTTCCATCTGCACGGCGACTTCCAAACTTCCTTGTGCAGAAAGTGCAAAAAGACTTTCCCAAGAGTCGGCTTCTACGAACGAGAACAGGTTTGCCCGGTTTGCGAAGCGACCAATTTCGCAATGAGACCCAATGTTGTGCTTTTCGGAGAAGTACCTTACGGCATGGATTGGATACCTTCGTATCTCAAGAAAGCCTGCGTCTTTATTTCCGTAGGCACTTCCGGCACCGTCTATCCTGCGGCCAATTTCGTGAGAGAAACGAAAGCATCGATAAGAATCAATCTTGATTTAGATCCGCTCATCCATCCATATTCCAAATTTAATCATAGAATTTATGGAAAATGCACTGAGACGCTTCCCCCGCTTCTTGAAGAATTAAAGAAAGAATTAACGTCGCGACTGAAAGAAAAGGCCACCGAATAACAAATTCAGAACATGAGTTTTCATACATCTCTCCTAACTCGCTCTCCAAATCTTTCGGAGGGCGATTTTTTTGTTCTGTTCTTCCTGCTATCTCCTAGAATAGAGGCCATCACAACCTGCTAGAAAGAAAAGATGTCCCTTGATAAAACACAGGTAATTGAACATCTGCTTGGACTGTGCCGTTCTGACATTGAGAAAAGGTACGGCGAACAAGCTTTAGATATTCATAACGCCAAGCTCACATTTGAGAAAAACCGATGCGTTAGGACTCTTTTTCCAAAATCTTCTTGTCGTCGCTGTGTTGAAGCATGCCGTGAAAAAGCCATTTTCCTCAATAACGGAACGATCGGTTTAGAAAATATCAAATGTACTGTTTGCGGAGCGTGCGTAAGTTCTTGTCCTACTGAGGCGTTTGCTTTTGCAAAGTACCCTCTTTATTCTGCTCTGTTTCAACTCAAAAAATTACTGGAAGAGAATCAAGAACATCAATCGACCAATCTCTCGGCTATCTTTACTTGCCCTAAAAGTTCGCAAGCAAAAGAACGAATTTCCGTCGGTTGTTTAGGAAGTATGAGCCCTGCGCTCTTCGTATTGGCCCAATTAACAACGGAAGCTAAAGTTGTTGTTTATTGCGGAAACTGCAGAAACTGCGCGATCAGTAACGAAGGAGACCCTGCCAAAAGCATGGCTCAAAAAATTTCCAGACTCTCAGACATACTGAAGATACAGCCGAAGATTGAAATTGCTGAAACGGCCTCCGAAGAATTAGACAATTTAAAGCGCAGAAAGATCTTTAGAAAGATCTCTAATGAATTGCTGGAAAGGTCAGAAATTGCAAGCTTGAAAGGCAATGCTCCGAAAACTGAGAAAGTTTTCCCAGTGCTTGGTCGAGAGATGCTTATTGACTGCATCAAGCTGATCCGTGACAAAAAAACGGAGTATGAGATTACTGAGAAGATATTTCCGCTTCCCGGTGTTTACAAAAATACATGCACCGGGTGCAACATCTGTGTGCTGCTTTGCCCTTCCGGCTGCTTAACCTCACGAGAGAAGGACGGTCACTTTAAACTCCTGGCAGACCCTCTCAGATGCGTGGACTGCAAACGGTGTGTGGAAGCGTGCCCGGAACAAACTTTAGTTATGCGAAAACTCTCCGGTATCCCACAGATACTGGCAGACGACGTCCAAATTTTATTAACTGGAGTACGGAAGCCTATTGAAGAAGACGCGGCCTCGATAGAGGCTAGAACGAGAGAGATATTCAATATTTAATTTCCTTAGAGACTATTTCTCCTAGCTTTGAAATCCGAACCTTCTTTCAATTGTTTTTCAATGCTGGCAACGGCCTGCGGAAAAACTTCGTATTTGTCATCTATGTCAATATGACCTAGGTGGTATTCCAAGCAGTTTTGAAAATTTCTTTCATTACACGAAATCATGTCTTCCAAAGCGAGCTCGTAGCATTGCCGCTGTTCGATGACGTTTTCGTGTTTTCTGATCAGATTGAAGTTCTTTTCCAGATAAGCTCGACTGAAAATTAAACAAAGATAACTAATTGATTTTCCTTCTTCTTCTGTGAAATCTTTTTTCCAGTCCCATGGAATATAACAGCCTTCGACAATAAGGCTCTGGTTGTTTTCGATACAAGTTTTGATCATTTCCCTGACGACCGGCCAAAGCTTTTCCGTCAAAGCATCATCGTCACTTTCAGGAGTGAGGTCAGTATTACCGCTTCTGATAAGTCCCATCTTTAGGTGGTCAATCGAAACATACGGGATCTTGTAATGCTCAAGAAGTTTCTGAGCAAGATTCGTCTTGCCTGTATGAGTGTCGCCGGCGATGAGGATAATCATTCTGCTTTATTGCTTAATTGTCAGTATGTTGAGCGGCTTTTGCTACTTCAGAAAACTCTTGCACGATATCAAGAAGAGCCAAATCATTTCCGACTCTCGAGCCCAGCATGATAGAAATTGGAGGTTTAGTCTCAAAAGAAACCGGCAAAGTGCTGCTAGGTCCTCCTCCAATGGAGAACCAGTCTACGAAGTTCAGAAAACCAACAAAGTCAGCATCGTAACGATCCAGAATGCTATTGATTAAGTTCCTGGCTTTCACCACATTTTCCTGAACCAATTTTTTCAATTCAGATTTTTCAATTTGAGGCATAGCTAACGCGTCTTCCAAACGCTCCATGCCGTAAAGATGTGCATGAGGCCTTTCTCGATAGCATTCTACGAGTCCCTCGAAAGAGCGTGGCTCATTGTCTGAGCCATATCGATGTAGGAACTTAGTTATATCAGCTCGAATATCGGTCGAACTAATTGTTTTGTAATCAAAACTGACTTCAGGCAAATCAATAAAGATAATCTCGAATCCATTGAGTTTTAGTTGAGCTAAGAAAGAACGCAGCTTAGTTTGCAGTAACTCCATCTCTCCGAGACTGCGGTTTACACATAAGATGATTCTTTTTCTACTAGGCTTGCTTTCCTTACTCCTCAATTCAAAAGATTGATCGTCAGCCGGATCGACGCCAATCATTGATAGGAAAACCTCTTTCAATAGAGCCGGATTTCGAGTCAATACACCCGGCGCATCAAAAGATGAAGACAACGGAATAATTCCGGTTCTGGAGACTAATCCTCTAGTTGGCTTAAATGAATACACACCATTTCTAAAACCCGGGATCATTAGGCTTCCTCTGGTTTCAGTGCCAAGGGCTGCATCGCAAAAACCGGCTGCGACGGCAATGGCAGATCCTGCGCTTGAACCCCCGCAGGGAAAGTTTCCATGGGGATTTTGACCGAAACCTCCTAACTCTGAATAGCCATACGGAAGCACATTGGAAGTCACAAAGCCGGCCAATTCCGTGAGATGGGTTTTGCCGAAGATTTCGATTTTGGGATTCCGGCGCAGTCTTTGAATGCAAAAAGCATCGGGAAGCTCCAAATCTTTTAATGCATGGCTGCCGGCCGACGTCGGAAAGCCTGTGACTCCGATGTTGTCCTTGACCAAAAGATGAATAGCCTTATCTGCCTGAGGATCTTTCCATTTTCTAACAGCGTAAAGTTTCCCATTAAGCCGCAATAAACGCCTTTTCATTTCAAGGGGCGACAAAGGCTTATCAAGTGGAAATGAGAGGTCGGCCATTTGAAATCCTTGTTCCAAATCTATTCAATTAACTAACAACAGCTTAATCTTAAGTTCCTGAAGTTTATATAGACAAAGAAATTTTCCATTTCTTTAACATCAGTATTTTCCTGAGTTTTTGATTTTTAGCAAACTACCTAGGTAGTCGCCGATGCTATAAAACTACTTGTCCCGCAATGCATCAAGGAGAATTGATGATGAAAAAACTTGCTTTGATTCCTTTTATGTTATCCATGGCTTTTGCCGGTCAATCTCAGGCTGCACTGACTGACGGAGTTTACGAAACCACTGTCAACGGTCACAATGCACCGATGACTGTCAAGGTCACGATTAAAGATCACAAAATTGCCGCCATCGATGCCAGCAAAAACCTGGAAAGTTTCGGCGTCGGTAAAGTTGCTTTGGACAAAACAGCTGCCGCAATATTAAAAGACCAAACTATTGGTGTCGACAATATTACCGGCGCTTCCCTCTCAAGCCTCGCACTTAAATCTGCCGTTAGAACGTGTCTTCAGAAGGCCGGAGGTACAGACCAGGAACTAAAAAACTACACAAGAAAAGTCTCCCACATCTCTTCTACTCCTGTTGAATACAAGGCTGACGTAGCCATTATCGGCGGTGGCGGAACGGGCTTAGCGGCTGCCGTCTCTGCTCTCGAAAACGGCGCAAAGAAAGTGGTCATTCTTGAAAAACTTGGTTATCTCGGTGGCTCTACCAACGTTTCCGGTGGTGCCTTAAATGCTGTTGATGACAAACGTCAGAAAGCACAAGGTATTGACGATTCCGTTCAGAAATTCTATGAAGCAACGATGAAAGGAGGCCACAATGTCGGCAATCCTGAACTCGTCAAATACCTTACTGATAATGCTTATCCGACCGTTGAATGGATGGAAAAAGAAGGTGTCGTATTCCGCGACAAAATCGGTGCCGCAACCGGCTCTTTAGGTCAGAGAAGCCATTACGGTAAGAAACCGGCTGGTTATGCTTATACATCTGTCTTTGAAAACAAACTCAAAGAATACGGGGACCGCGTTGTCGTTTTAACGGAAACACCAGCGACAAAGTTGATTATGGACAAATCCGGGAGAGTTATCGGAGTCTCCGGATTACACACAGGAAAGCAGCCGGTCACTGTCATGGCTCCGAGTGTGATATTGGCCACCGGCGGTTTTGGCGCAAATGTTAAGTTCCGGCAGGAAGTTAACACCGGCGTCTGGAAGGAAGTCACGCTGGATAACAGAATCGGCACCACTAATATTAATAAGGCAGCACAAGGTGACGGTTTGAAGTTAGCTAAGAGCGCTCATGCCGACATTATCGGTTTGTCTGATATTCAGCTCCATCCGAACGGAACGCCCGGAACTGGCCTCATGCAGGATATTGCAACCTCCGGCCGAAATCGTCTGTTCATCAATAAGAACGGAGACAGATTTGTTTCTGAATCCGCTGCCCGCGACACGCTTTGCAAAGCTATCTTCAAGCAGCCGGACGGGACATACTGGTTGTTAATGAACAAACTTCGTTATCCGGACGAAAACAAACCCGACCGCATGGGCGTCACAATGAAGGATATGTTGGCACTCGGTCGGGTGAAAAAAGCTGATACTCTTGATGAAATGGCAAAGCTCATCAACGTCCCTGCTGATCATCTCAAAGCTGCAGTCGCCGAGTACAACAAAGCTGCATCTAACAAAGGCACTAAAGACAAGTTCGGATTTGTTGCAACTAACACAGACGACGCACCGATGACTGAAGGACCATGGTATGCATGCCTTAAAGTTCCAACGGTTCACCACACGATGGGCGGCGTCCGCATCGATACGCTTGCTAGAGCTTTGGACAAGGATGGTAAACCCGTTCCCGGGCTGTATGCTGCCGGCGAAGTCACAGGCGGGATTCATGGCGCTAACCGTCTTGGCGGTAATGCCATTGCCGACGTCTTCACCTTTGGAAGACAAGCGGGAGCCTCAGCTGCACAACAAAAATAATGGTTAAGCAGTAACTTTGAGAGCCGCAGTTGCGGCTCTTTTTCTTTGAAGATTTTTCGAGATCAAGAATTAATACTCTGTGAAGTCCGCGGCAATAAAAGAGGTAACAAAAGCACTAAACGAACTGTACGGTCAAAATAAGGCTCTTGTTAAATGACAGGAAACTTCGCCGATACGGCGTACTAGTAAAAAGATCTTGATCCCCAAACCCACCCTCGAGCAATCAAATCAAAGCGCGGTAGTCAAATGTTCTAGAGAAACTGAAAAGTACAGCCGTCGTTCTCATGTGAACTTAGTTACTTCGCAGGCCTTTACAATTAATTTTGGCCCGGGCCTTCGGGCCATGAGCAAGTAAGTTTTTTGCTTTCGCCTTTGACCGCTCTACCAATCAACTTTTAGATTAATTCAGTATTCCAGTTAGTAGCTTGAATCAAATTGTCCAATTCGCGGATGTCTTTGGCCAACTGATCAACTTTTTTCTGAGTTTCCTTAACGTTAATTGAAGGAAGGACAAGAATTTCAGATCGAGAATAACGATTTGAAACTTGAGAAGCCTGATCAATCAGATTATTCAGAGCTGTAACTTCCATGATTCTGGTGTCGCGATCGACAACCAAATCTCCAAGCAAGAAATCACCAACTTTGACGGAGGAATTTGTTGCATTGATACGTTTAATCAGAGCTGCAAGTTCTCCCCGTGTCGATTCAAGTGCTTTAATAAGCTCCGCCGGAGCTTCGACCGGCTTTGAACCTTCCTGATAGATCGCGTTGTCAATTAATTTTTGACGCAGCGTTCCCATCTTTATCTGCAATTGTTTACGCTCGCGTAACGCTTCAGCTAATTTCATATTAATTAACTCTCTTAATCTTAGAAACGATACTCAACAGCGGCAAAGAAACTGTTGCGCTTAATAAAACCTGCTTCAGCAAGAATATTAAAGCTCGGAGTAATTTCCCAGCGGAAACCGGCCAACATGTTCCACGGAGACTCCATCTTTTGCTTAACGTTGAATGTGCCCTGCCCTTTGTTAACTGCGCTAATAAGGCTCTGGAGTTTTGGAGAGAAGCTCAACTTAGACAGTTTTCCATGAAAATTCTGGTCAACGTTCTGGTACATCGTGCCTACCCAGAGACTAAATTTGCTCTGAGGCAACTTAATGGTATCAATGGCAGGCAAGACGAACCGATAGCCGACTCGAGGGGCTAATGTGAAGGCTTTGATATTACCATCAATGATATTGAGCTTAGTTCTCGTGTAGTTCAAATCCAGCAGTCCAAACCAATTTCCAACACCACCAGCAAAGGTTGTTCCTAAACCATAAGTAGTACCTTTGAATTTAAGCACAAAATCGATTCCATCCATATCGCCCATAGACTTAATGAGTTTATTTACGAAAGGATTAGTGGAGCCTACATTTATCTTCGAAATTGAACGCCCTTTGGTATGGCCGACTACTCCATAAACGTTCATAAAAGGAAATACCCAAGCATCCAAACGTAATGTTTCTGTGTGGCTTCTCTGACGAGTACTTAGAACATCAATTTTGAACAAATCAGGCTTTAACGGCCTGTTGATAAAAGGGATAGTCAAGCCATCGAATTGGATAGATTTAACATTGATATTCTGATGAATATTCATGTAGTTAACATTGACACCATAACTTTTTGGCAGTTCATATCCCTTTTCTCGTGCTTCTTTGCCAAAAATCGGAAGAAACGGTTCGTCGTCTTCAACTTCATCCTTCTGAATCGTTGAAGTCTCCCCCGCAGGAGTGATCTCGACATTACCAGTATCCAAGGAGTAGTCCAAGGACTTTTGAGAATCTTGCTGAGCAAAAGCCGTCGTCGTAAGCAACACAGATGCCGTCACTGCAGCAAGTTTTGTCATGGAGTAAATGTTCAAAATTAGGCCTTTATTTATGTTTCTTCCGTATGAGTACGAATTGTATGGAAAGCCCTTCAAATCCTGATATCTAAATGATCTAAATGGGTAACAAAAATCGAGAAATTTCAAGAAAAAATTTTTCTAAATCTTGCAGGTTATTCTCAATATTCAAGATGCCTTGATGCTCATACAATCTCAAGCACGCAACACCAAAATCAAATCTCAGGAGAAAAATCAAAATGTTTGACTTGATTATTCGAGGCGCGCTTGTCGTCGATCCTCTTAACAAAATTAATGCAATAAAGGACGTGGCTGTCGCAGAAGGCAAAATCACCGCAATTGAAGACGAAATCTCTCTTCCTGCAAAGAAACTCATCGAGGCTTCAGGAAAAGTCTTGATTCCCGGCATCATTGATATGCATACGCATATGCGCACGGTGTTAGGCCATAAACACGCTCAGCGCATGATTGCTCTGGCCGGCGTTTGCACTACTCTGGATATGGCCGGACCTTTAGAAGACATTCTGACATCCATTCCCGGAAGCGGCGCCGGTGTCAACATTGCAATCCTTGACGCTGCCAGAGCCGGACAGACACTAACCTCTTCCCGTCCATCTCAGCAGGAACAATCCGACTTCCTGGATAGAACGCTGGAAAACGGCGGCATCGGCGTCAAACTTCTAGGCGGCCATTTCCCGATGGATGTTGATATCAGTGAAAACTTTATCGAGTTAGCGAACCAGAAAAAATCCTGGATTGCTTGGCACGTCGGTAGCACTGCCCACGGCTCGAATATCGAAGGCTTCAGAGAAGCTGTTGCTGCGGCAAAGGATAACTTCCTGCATATTGCTCACATCAATAGTTACTGCCGCGGCCAAATCTCCAATGAAACCGATGAAGCCCTTGAAGCGATTTCTCTTCTCAAGACTCATCCGAATATCTTCTCAGAATCTTATCTTTCTCCATTGAACGGAACTCGTCTGGTCGTACAGAACGATGTTCCTATCAGCAAAGTTACCGTTACATGCCTCAAGAAGCTGGGCTATGAGCCGACTTATGACGGCATGAAGAAGGCAATTTTTGACGGCGCAGCAGGTGTATTAGTTGATGACGGAGTGATCGGCAAACTTCTAAGCGGAAAAGGAGGCGTCGAATATTGGGAAAGTAAAGAAACAAAAACGACTGGCAGCTTCAAAGTTAATCCTGCTGTTAGCCGCTTCCTTATTGCAACCGCAAAACGCTCTGACGGTTCTTTCGTTGTGGATTCCTTCTCAACCGACGGCGGCTGCTACCCGCGCAACGTCATCGTTGAAAATGGACTTCTCCTTGTGAAGTTCGGAGCTCTGAATCTCAATGAATATGCGGTTAAAGCCAGCCTTAACGGAGCTAGAGCTTTAGGCCTAAAGAACAAAGGACATCTCTCCGTCGGAGCCGATGCAGACATCTCCATTCTGGACATTCAAAATGAAAAGGCCTTTGCCACAATTGTTGAAGGCAACGTCATCATGCTGGACGGTCAGCTTTTAGGAAAAGGCACAACAATCATTTGCGATGAAAGGGGCGCCTCCACTCTGGCTAAACGCGGTATCAAGCACATTGTGAAAGAGGAATTCTCTCTGAAACAGATCACCGATCGTTTCGTTCCTTAATCTGAAGATTAAGCATTAGGAGCCGTCCGAAATACGGACGGCTTTTCTGAACTTTTTTCTTCTATAAAAGAAATTTTTATTATTTTTTCTTCTTAGAAGAAATTTCAATCAGCCTAAAACGATTAATCAATAACCCTTCTCATACTGACTAAGAGTAATTCTTCCATTTGCAGAACGCAAAAGAACAAATTTTGCTGCACTACTCGGAGTATCAAACAAGATATCTGCTTGAAGTATGTGGTTCTCGTCAATAAGATCCCTATATTTTCTTCTGTTCGCCTTTGCGTCTTTAGGGCAAGAACGTACTGGTTTTTCTCTTAATTTACTTCCAGACAGAACGACAATCCCCTCAGGAGTCCTTATAGCCCTGGCGTTTACTTTATCTCCCTTTATTTCTTGCTTTATCAGGAAAATGACATTGGTGGTAACTGGTGTAACTGGCAAATTATTCTGCTTCGCCGACTTCTTTACTATCGGCTCGAAGACTCGACGCCCAAGAACGCTCATAACAAGTCTTGCATTTTCGATAAATTCTTCAAGCTCACTTTCCTTCTCTTCAGTGACATTTCCTTTGGGAGGTTCATTATTGTTGACAACTTTATATCTATGAGCTTCATTTGCAAGGGAGAAGAAACGATTTTCAAAATAGCTAATTTCGGTTGCACCAAGAGAGTTATTTGACGTGGTCAAAACTATCGCTTCTGACCAAAAAAAATCCTTTGATTTTGAATGGTGTTCATTTAGTCTTTGATTTGTTCCTTCTCCGTTCTTGCGAGATCTTGCTTGGCCAACATAAATAACGGGCTCAGAATCCTTATCAGAGGCTCCAATTAAAAAGTACACGCCACTGTACTTCAATTCTTCTCTTTCTCTACAAGAATCAAGTTCTTTGATTGGGATCTTGTAGACCACGCCAATCCAGTTTCCAATAGTGCATTTTATTTTTCCATCAGGCGTTCCATCCATCAAGAAAACATTTATAGTTCTGCCCGTTTTTTTTCATTTAATTTTCTCTTGTTTTTAATTTAGATTACGATTATCGTTTTAGTTAATTAATTTTAAGATTCTTTTCAACAAAGATTACCTCTTTGCATAATTCAATTTATATTTTTTTTGTGGAAGGAAAAGATTGTTCCCCTTCGAAAACTCGAGTAATTTCACTTCAGCACTTTAGGATATCTTAGTTAGATCCAACTCCGAAACCGAATTATTTGAATTTTTGTTAAGGTTTCCACGAACAAGAACTACCAAATTCAAGTTTACTCACGTTTCTGCCTTAACAAATATTGAGGTAATTTCTGATAACAATTTTGCGGGATAGCCCCGATAATGACTCCGTAAGAAGTCTTATGCGCCAATCGGTCTGACTAGGTTTTGTTTCTAAAACCTCTTCTTTGCCTCCGACTGACAAGTTTCAGGCAAACGATGCAATTAGGTCTTCAACCTTCGATCGAAGAAGAGGAGCTGACTGCATTAGCGGTTTAGCAAAAAGCTCCGATTTTCCTCCAGGAAACTCAATTCTGTGATTCGATGATTAAAACTAAATTTATTTATCTCAACCGCCCAAGGAAATTTATATGTTAAGTATCTGCATCGTTATTGCTTCGATTGCGGCAGCGGCGTACTTGATTTTCAAAAAGTACTATGCTCCCGGCGCTTTGTTATTTGTAGGCCTCATCACTTTAGGGGTAGTCGCCTGCATCAGCCCGGACCCTTTAATTACCGGCAAAAAAGCGACTCATCTTGCTGGCCTTGATGTCATTCAGATCTTTTGGAATCGAAACATAATGTGCCATAAAAATCTCCTTTTAATGTGCGTTAAATACAGACTTGCTGATTGCACCGGTTCTCAAAATTGTAAAAATTAGTGCAGCTGTATAGCCTAACAGCATTGCCATTTGCATAATCACACCGTCTGCACCGGTATTCAATGTTGTAATCATATTAGAAAACAGTGTTTTGAATATCGCAAGTGCCACAATGATAAAGAATCCCTGAAATGAAAGTGCAAGCAGCTGCTTGATCCAGTTCTTACCAATACTGCTCCATTCACCGGTATCCATCATAGTTGCCATTGGAATCGGTGCGATGGAGAGATACATGAACACTTCGATGATTCTGGAAGCCAGGGTAATGACAATGGCAACAATCAGTATCATAACGCCCAGATGCACAATGAGCGAGATAAACCACACTGTCATTAGTTCTCCAAGGCTTAATCCGCTCAATGCTGTTTTCTTCAATGCCAGTGCAGCAGACAG
>ENA-OPXX01001933-OPXX01001933.1-human-gut-metagenome-genome-assembly--contig:-NODE-1933-length-12803-cov-2.238155_pt1 | contig 12803 bp, 10 predicted proteins | sample MGYA00241771_ERZ502046 | MGnify/ENA primary metagenome ERZ502046 (study PRJEB25962, sample SAMEA2042006) | human gut metagenome | biome: human gut; feature: human-associated habitat; material: faeces...
AATAGGGCGAACGCCCGACAGTCAAGGGAAGCAAAGCTTTCCTTGACGTGCACGGCGGAGTAAATTGGCAAAAAAAGAGGAAAATAAAGAAGAACAATACCTGCACGAAGTTCTTTTTAACTTTTTGTCCAATAGAGCAACCGCCCGACGGTCAAGGGAAGCAAAGCTTTCCAAGACGCACCCGGCGGGGTAAATTGGCAAAACAAGAAGAAAAATAAAAAAGAACCCAACAACCAGAAGAAACGAAAGGACAATTGAAAGATGAGCAAACAGACATGGAAACCCGGCAATATGTTATACCCAGTACCAGCAGTAATGGTTAGCTGTCGAAGAGAGGGTGAGAAGCCTAACATAATTACTGTTGCGTGGGCAGGAACAATATGTTCTGACCCTGCTATGGTGTCAATATCAGTGAGAAAGGAAAGATACAGCCATGATATTATAAAAGATTCAGGCGAATTTGTGGTCAATCTCACAACAAGAAAGTTATGCTATGCAACTGATTACTGCGGTGTTAAATCTGGAAGAAATACGGATAAATTCGCAGATATGCACCTTACACCACAGCAATCGGTTAAGATAGCTGCACCGGCAATAAAGGAAAGCCCTGTTAATATTGAATGTAAGGTTAAGGATATTATAGAACTTGGAAGCCACGATATGTTTATAGCGGAAGTTGTAGCTGTAAATGTAGATGAGAAGCTTCTTGACAGCAAGGGTGCATTAAGGCTTCAGGATGCTGACCTTATAGCATATTCACACGGACAGTATTACACACTGGGAGATAATATAGGCAAGTTTGGATACTCAGTTAAGAAGTAAAGGGTTTATTGCGTAGCACGGAACAATTTGTAGGTATCAAAGTCTGGGGCTTTTGACCCCGGCATCATAATAATGAACAGTTCATTATTATTTCACTATTTATAAGAAGTGTAAGACTTTACAAATAAGCATATGCGTGGTAGTATAAAATTTGTTACGAAAATGTTACAGAAATATTACGTCATTATATTATACGAATAATGACATTAAATATACTATTTGTTGGAGGAATGTATGACACGCATAACGAGATATGGTAGGGAGATGAGAACTACCTTTATCGCGACAATGTTTATTGCATGCCTTGTAATAGTGATAGGTATTCCATTTGTATCAAAGCAGATGTTTGATAATGAGGTGGGATATTACAGTATTTCTATTCAGGGTAATTATATTGGCGCTGCTAATACAGAAGACGAAGTCAATGTTGCATTGGCTGATGCAAGATTACAGCTCTGCAAAGAATTTGCAGATTATATATATATGGACTGCGATGTTAAGATAACAAAGCAGAGAAGAGCGATAGCGAAACGTATGACTACCAAGCAGTTACAGAATGCAATATACAGTTCATTATTTGACTGTATCGTTGATGTTGAAACACAGCTTGCTTATACTGTAAGGGTTGATGATAATATGGTAACTCTTGCTACTAAAGAAGAAGTTGAGGAGTTATTCAGAAAGATTATACAGCCATACAATGTAGCTGATGAGTTTGAACCTGTCATAAAGGCTGGAACATCGATTGATGAACAGTACACAATTGCTATCAATAAGAATGAGGAAGAGTCAGTTCAGGATACACAGATAGTTGCTTCATTCTTTGAAGATAATAATTCGGAAAATGGAACTAACAAGAAATCTCCTGACCAGCTTATGGGAATTGATTTTGCGGAAAATGTATCTGTTAACGCAGTAAGCGGGGATAAGGCAGATGTAGTGTCTGTACAGGAAGCTTATGACATTTTAACAAGAGAGAATAAATCCCAGGTATCTTATATAATAAAGGAAGGCGATACTCTTGAACAGATTGCCAAAGATTATCAGATGACTTTGGATGATCTGCTTAAGCTTAATGACATAGCTTCACAAAATGTGGTTGTTGTACCAGGCGATGAGCTTGTGGTAACAGTACCGGATACGCAGATAACAGTGCTTACAACCAAGCAGCTCTCGTATGATGAGGACTACAAGGCGGAAGTGAGTTATATTGACGATAATAATAATTCAAGAGGGACTAATACAATTCTTGATGAGGGAACGTCAGGAAAAAGAACGGTGGTTGCTAATGTCACATATGCTAATGGCAGGGAAGTGGCAAGAGATATTGTAAAAGAGAATATAACAGAGGAGTCAAAGCCTGGGAAGATTGCAGTGGGAACCCTTACACAGACTGATTATATTAAGCCGGTGGCAGGAACTTTTGTTTCGGGTTATGGAACAGGAGAAGATATAGTTAATTACGGCGTTGACTGGACGTGTAGTGAAGGCATAACAGTTGTTGCAGCAAGAGCTGGTAAAGTTACAAGAGCAGGCTGGTATGGTGGATATGGTTACTGTGTTGATATACAGCATGAAGATGGAAGCCTGACAAGGTATGCTAATAACAGCAGACTTACTGTCAGTGTTGGAGAGCAGGTAAGTCAAGGTCAGCAGATAGCGTTAAGTGGAAGCACAGGCGATGTGACAAGTCCACGTCTGCATTTTGAAATATGGATTGATGGCACAAGGGTTAATCCTCTTAATTATGTTAATAAGAACTAGAATAAAACGTACAAAGGGTGTGGATATTTTCCATACCCTTTTTAAATCATAATAAAATGCGGATAAGACAGATTGACATAATGATATGGTGTGATATAATCATAAGGATATTGAAATATTTGAACATATGCCTTAATATATTTAAGGATAACGATAGAGTAATACCATAATTGTAACGGTATAGAATATGAGATTATGGTTAAGATATTTAGAGATTAGTAACTTTTTATGAATTAGTAAGTAGTGACAGAGGTGCGAATTATGGAACAGTATGTTGTCAAGGGAGGAGTGCCACTTCGTGGAGAGGTGTCCATAGGTGGAGCAAAGAATGCCGCACTTGGTATTCTGGCAGCAGCAATTATGACGGATGAGACCGTAACAATAGAGAATGTGCCTAATGTAAGAGACACAAGAGTGCTATTACAGGCAATAGAGGGCATAGGTGCAAAGGTTAAATATATATATAACAACACAGTTCAGATTAACGGGGGTTCAATAAGCGATCTTAATGTTGAATACGAATATATCAGAAAGATAAGAGCTTCTTATTATTTACTTGGGGCACTTCTTGGAAAGTATAAGGAGTCCAATGTGGCACTTCCGGGTGGCTGTAATATAGGAAGCAGACCAATAGACCAGCATTTAAAGGGCTTTAAGGCTCTTGGAGCAAAGGTAAATATTGACCACGGAGTTGTAAGTGCGAAGGCAGAAAATCTGGTTGGAGGTCATATTTATTTTGATGTTGTAACAGTTGGAGCAACAATTAATCTTATGATGGCATCGTGTATGGCTGAGGGAGAGACAATTCTGGAGAATGCGGCAAAAGAGCCACATATTGTAGATGTAGCGAACTTTCTTAATGCTATGGGTGCTAATATTAAAGGTGCAGGAACAGATGTTATAAGAATTAAGGGTGTGAACAGGCTTCATGGTTGCACATATTCAATAATACCTGACCAGATTGAAGCTGGTACATTTATGATGGCAGCAGCAGCCACAAGAGGAGATATTGTTATTAAAGATGTAATTCCAAAGCATCTTGAGTCAATAACAGCAAAGCTTCTTGAGATGGGCTGTAAGCTTGTTGAGGGCGATGACTGGATAAGAGTTATAGCTGAGGGTGAAGTGGGAAGCACTAATGTAAAGACGCTTCCGTATCCTGGTTTTCCTACAGATATGCAGCCTCAGATAGCGGTAGCACTTGCGCTTGCCAAGGGTTCTAGTATGGTTACGGAAAGCATATTTGAGAACAGATTCAAGTATGTTGATGAACTTAACAGAATGGGTGCTAAGATAAAGGTTGAAGGTAATACAGCATATATAGAAGGTGTGGAGAAGTTCACATCGGCTCAGTTATCTGCACCTGATTTAAGAGCCGGAGCGGCTCTTGTTATTGCTGCACTTGCGGCTGACGGAATTTCACAGATAGATGATATTGAATATATTCAGAGAGGTTATGAGGATTTTGAAGGTAAGCTCTCAGCACTTGGTGCAATTATTGCTAAAGTGGATTCAGAAAGAGAACTTCAGAAGTTCAAATTAAAGATTGGCTGATAATAATGGACTGCGGATATTTTTATGATATCTGTAGTTCATTTTATTTTTATATTTTTAATACTTTGTTATAATAATAGTGTGCTAATTTGTGGTATTATTATAAAGTGATTAATATATTTATATAATGATGTCCGATTTATAATAATAATGTTAAGATGTTATAACATTTGGATATTTAATATATAATATTTAGAGAGAATACATATTTATAGCAAGAGGAATATATGAAATTAAGAGATAAGTTAAAGATTTCATTCTGTGTAATGATAGTACTTCCGGTTATTATGCTGTGTGTGTTTGTCGTAGGAATTTTCAAAATGCAGTCAGACAGCATATGCAAGACATATAATGTTGAAGGTGATACGGTGTTATTATATTTTTATTCGCCTATGACGTTGTTTGGAAGCATAACCGATGATGTGTATGAGCAGGTAAGAGAACAGGCAGAGACCGAACCAGAGAAGTTTAATAACAGAATATATCTAGAGGAGCTTAATGATACATTAAAAGAAAAGTTATCAAAGCTTGTTGTAAGAAAGAATAATAATGTTATATACAATTCGACAGGGTTAAGTTCAACAGAGCTTATTAATATACTTCCAGAGTATGAGATAGATGGAAGTAATATTGTAGATGTTGCAACATATAAAGGTGGAAGCTATCACAGCCTTATAAAGCAGGTTGATTTTACAGATGATTTCGGGAATACATATAGTGTATCAATACTCACTTCTGTTAAACAGAGTGTTCCACAGATAAGACATATGATTGTTGAGCTTATAGTAGTTATAATACTTATTCTTGCAATTACGAGCCTTATTCTTAATCTGTGGATATATAGTTCGATTATTAAGCCGGTTAATAAGCTTAAGCTTGCGACAGATAATATTAAAGAAGGTAATTTTGATTTTGAGATGCCCAAAGTACCTGATAATGAGATTGGAGATGTGTGCAAGGACTTTGAGGAAATGCGTCTTATATTAAAGAAGTCGTCAGAGGACAAGCTCCAGTCGGATAAAGAAGAGAAGGAACTTATAAGAAACATTTCCCACGACCTAAAGACACCTCTTACAGCAATCAAAGGATATGTAGAGGGCTTAAGGGATGGAATTGCAGATACACCTGAGAAGCAGGCAAAGTATGTTAAGACAATTGCTAATAAGGTTAATGATATGGATAAGCTAATAGATGAGCTTACTATATATTCAAGGCTTGATGCTAACAGGGTATTGTATACATTTGTTAAATTTGATGTGTCAGAATATTTTGATGACTGCTGTGATGAGATAGGAACAGAGCTTGATGCGGCAGGCATAGAGCTTAATTACAGAAATCATATTAAAGAGCCGGTCATAATTGCCGCTGACCCAGAGCAGTTAAAGAGAGTTATCAATAATATTATCAGCAACTCAGTTAAGTATATGGCTGAGGGGCGCAAGGGAAAGATAGATATAGATTTGTATGATGAGAGTGATTATGTACACATCATCATTGCAGATAATGGCAAGGGAATAGCTGGAAAAGATGTTTCGCATATATTTGAAAGGTTCTATAGAACTGATGAGTCGCGTAACTCGAAACAAGGAGGAAGCGGCATAGGTCTTGCGATTGTAAAGAAGATTGTCGAGGACCACAAAGGAAAGATATGGGCAGAGAGTGTTGAAGGAGAAGGCACTACAATGCATTTGAATTTACTCAAATATAATGTGCAGAACCCACAGCCTAAAGAATAACAGATTATAGAAAGATGAGGAATGAGATTATGAGCAAAGTATTAATAGTAGAAGATGAGGAAGCAATTGCAGATATTGAAAAGGATTATCTTGAATTAAGTGGATTTGAAGTAACAATATGCAAAGATGGTACAAGCGGACTTGCAGAAGCACTTGACGGAGAATATGATATCTGCATACTTGATGTTATGCTTCCGGGAATTGATGGATTTGAGATATGCAAGAAGGTAAGAGAGACTAAGAATATACCTATTATAATGGTATCAGCCAAGAAAGAAGATATTGATAAGATAAGAGGTCTTGGTGTAGGTGCTGATGATTATATGACTAAGCCATTCAGTCCAAGTGAACTTGTGGCAAGAGTTAAGGCTCACCTTTCAAGATATGAAAGACTTATTAACAGCTCACAGCCAGAGAATGATATAATTGAAATACGTGGTATCAAGATTGATAAGACTGCAAGAAGAGTATTTGTTAATGGTGAGGAGAAGATATTTACAACAAAGGAATTCGATCTTCTTACATTCCTTGCTGAGCATCCTAATCATGTATATACTAAAGAAGAATTATTTAAGGAAATATGGGATATGGATTCTATCGGTGATATAGCTACAGTTACAGTTCATATTAAGAAGATAAGAGAAAAGATTGAGCTTGATACAAGCAAGCCACAGTATATTGAAACAATATGGGGTGTTGGCTACAGATTTAAGTTATAATCAGTTAATGGGAGCCGTCAGGATGGATAACTCCCTGCGTTATGTAAGGAGTATTAACCATAAATTATCACATAAGTATATCATAATATAGAAAGAAGTGTTGAATATGATTATTGAGAAAGATTATTTTGATGCTGAGGAAGTTGATATTGCTAATGCAATGAATGATAAGTCAAGAGCACCTATAAGAAAGATACGTCTTGCAACAACTGATAGTAATAAGTATTATGCAAAGGCAATTCTTGTTGGAGATCAGGAAAATATTCTGTCAGGTGAAATAGTATTCAGACCGGATTCACAGGTTTCCAAGGAAGGTCTTGCTTTCAGTAAAGTCATTATAAAGGAAACAGCTGACGTTGAGGAATATTTTAAAAATCTTATCAGATTTGAAGGCTATAGAATTATAAGTGAGAAAGCTGACAGTGAGAATTTCAGGGCTGGATATGATGAATTATGTATGCAGGCTAATAAACTGTTATTTATGAAAAGTGAATAAACGGAAAGAGAATAGTTAAGATGTTAAATGTCATATATGAGGATAAAGATAAAATAATAGTTAATAAACCGGCAGGGCAGCTTTCGCAGAGTGCCAGAGGCTTTGATATGGATCTGGTAAGCGAAGTGCTTACATATAGAAAGAATAAGGGTGAGGAAGCCTATGCGGCAATTATTAACAGGCTTGACAGACCAGTATCAGGTCTTGTGCTTATAGCAAAGAACAAGAAAGAAGCGGCAAGGCTTTCAGCACTTATGCAAAGGGAATCTTTATGCAAGCAGTATCTGGTACTTGTATGCGGCAGACCTCATAGTGATACAGGCACATTTACAGATTATCTTTTAAAAAATAGCAAAGATAACACATCAAAGGTGGTATCAAAGGAACAGGCAGGAGCAAAAAAGGCTGTGCTTGAGTATAGCCTTATTGACTATGACGATGAAAGAAATGTTTCACGCCTTTTGATTAATCTTATAACAGGACGACATCATCAGATACGTGTCCAGTTATCATCAAGGAATCTGCCCGTTGTTGGCGATGGCAAATATGGTGGAAACCCAGCGGTTAAGAAAGCAGAGGAGTACCATATTAAAAGGGGCTGTATAGCATTATGTGCTAAGAGCCTTACAGTTGATGGAAAGGTGTATGAAATTGAGCCTGAATTTTCAGGAGGAAAATAGAAAGACTAAAAACAGAGATTGGACAGCTCAGGAAAACAAGCAATCAATATAGGATTTTTTCAAGTATAATTTGTCGGTAATGTGGAATTATTTCATATATAGATGATGAATTATTACGGAGGAGATTGTATATTTTGCGTGATGAAAAGAGTGGTAAGACCAGAATAAAATTTCTTTTTGGAATAGCTGTTATAGTGGCGGCTGTATATATAAGCTTTAAGTATCTGATTGTGTATGTATGGCCATTTGTTATAGGTGTGTTTATAGCAGTTATACTTGAGAAGAAGGTAATATATCTGTCAGATAAGCTATACATAGGACTAGATAAGCTTTTAGTATGGAACAAAAGAATAACAATTAAGAAAAAGAAGTGTCAGGGGATTGCTGCAACGATTATTGTATCATTGATATTTGTTGTACTGCTGGCACTTTTTAGTTTTATAATTTTTAAGGGTGTAGATGAGTTCAGCAGGCTGTTAAGAAACCTTGATTATAACCTGATTGCGGTAAAGCAGCTCACAGCCAGAATGTGTTTTGATGCAGATGCATTTCTGGGACTGGAAGGAGGCTGTTGTCTTGAGTCACTTATTGCGTGTGGACATAAACTTATGAGCATAATGCCTGAGAAGATAATATTGATATCTGCTCCAGTTGTAAAAAATATTGTTATTATTGTGGGTGGAATTGTTGTATGCTTCATAGCAGTTATATATCTTGTGTCTGATTTGCAGAAGTTCAGGGATAATATAAGACAAGTAGTATTCTATGAAGAAATCCGTGTGATATGGAAAGAAGTAAGAAGGCTTATAAATATTTATTTCAAAGTGCAGCTAAGAATTATGCTGATTAACTCTGGGTTATGTATGTTGGCATTTGCGATACTTAAGAATCCATACGCTATTGTTCTTGGAATTATTATAGGGATAATTGATGCACTTCCTGTATTCGGAACGGGTACTGTGCTTATTCCATGGATATTAATAAGCTTTCTTATAAGAAATTACAGATATGCAGTAATTTTGTTAATGGCATATATAATCACGTATTTTGTGCGTGAGATTATGGAGTCCAAGAGTATGGGCGACAGACTGGGAATATCACCATTTACAATGCTTGTGATAATATTCACTGGACTGCTTGTATATGGTGTGGCAGGTTTTATAACAGGACCGGTAAGTTATGTCATAATTAAGGCATTGGTTATAAGACTTAGGTGTGAAATGGGGATAGAGTAGGCATATAAAATATTTAAATAACGGATATCTGTGTTCTACTTGAAAATCCCTGCGGAAAATGTTAGACTATTACAGATTATGTGAGCTTTAATATGTGGATAACCTGTAGCATCTTTTATTGTGGGTTATCTGCTTAGATTACAGGCTTGCGGCACATTTAACAGGACGCGCAGACAGCGCAGGAAATGAGGTATATTTATGGCAGAGGATAAGAAGTTAGTAGAAGCGATTACTTCCATGGATGTAGACTTTGCACAGTGGTACACAGATGTATGTAAGAAGGCAGAGCTTATGTCATATTCAAGCGTTAAAGGATGTATGATATTTAAGCCGGCTGGATATGCAATCTGGGAGAATATAAAGAATGAAATGGATAGAAGATTTAAGGAGACAGGCGTAGAGAATGTATATCTTCCTATGTTTATTCCAGAAAGTCTTCTTGAGAAAGAAAAGGATCATGTAGAAGGATTTGCACCAGAGGTAGCCTGGGTTACTTATGGAGGACTTAATCCACTTCAGGAGAGAATGTGTGTAAGACCAACATCTGAGACACTTTTCTGTGATTTCTACAAGGATGAGATACAGTCTTACAGAGATTTACCAAAGGTATATAACCAGTGGTGTTCAGTTGTAAGATGGGAGAAAGAGACAAGACCATTCCTTCGTTCAAGAGAATTCTTATGGCAGGAAGGACATACAGCACACGCAACAGCAGAAGATGCAGAAGCACGTACACAGCAGATGCTTAATCTTTATGCTGACTTCTGTGAGGAAGTTCTTGCTATCCCGGTTATCAAGGGCCGCAAGACAGATAAAGAGAAGTTCGCTGGTGCAGAAGCTACTTATACTATCGAAGCACTTATGCACGATGGAAAGGCTTTACAGTCAGGAACAAGCCATAACTTTGGTGATGGATTTGCTAAGGCATTTGGTATACAGTATACAGACAAGGATAACAAGCTTAAGTATGTTCATCAGACATCATGGGGAACAACAACAAGACTTATCGGTGCTGTTATTATGACACACGGAGATAATTCAGGACTTGTGCTTCCACCTAAGGTTGCACCAGTTCAGGTTGATATTATTCCTATTATGCAGAAGAAGGAAGGTGTGCTTGATAAGGCATACGAAGTAAGAGATGCTATCAAGGCAGCAGGTCTTAGAGTTAAGGTTGATGATTCTGATAAGAATCCAGGCTGGAAGTTCTCAGAGCAGGAAATGCGTGGTATTCCAGTAAGAGTTGAGATGGGACCAAGAGATATTGAAGCTAATCAGGCTATCGTTGTACGCCGTGATACAAGAGAGAAGATTACAGTTGCAATTGATGAACTTGCAGTTAAGCTTCCGGAAATTCTTGACACTATCCAGAAAGATATGCTTGAGAGAGCAAGAGCGCATAGAGATGCACATACATATGTAGCAGTTAACTATGATGAGTTCAAGGAAACAGCAGCTAATAAGCCAGGCTTTATCAAGGCTATGTGGTGCGGTGAGCAGGCTTGTGAAGATAAGATTAAAGAAGAGACAACTTGTACATCAAGATGTATGCCATTTGCACAGGAGCAGTTAAGCGATGTGTGCGTATGCTGTGGCAAGCCAGCTAAGAAGATGGTTTATTGGGGTAAGGCATACTAATTAAATGCAGCAATTCTGACATATCAGTGAACTGCATAGTAATGGGAGCAATCCGAGGGCATAAGTCAAGGGCAGAGTACCTTTTGCCTCTGACATTAATATATAAGATTATATAGAATACTGATAAGAATGGCAGACAATCCGTAAATACGGCTGGTTACCAGACTTGTCAGTATTTTTTACATTTATTTTATAAATATTAACACTGGATTTACGATTGCATACAAGCAGATTTTATAAACTCCCCATATATTATATATAGTCTTTAATTAAGCTGTTATCTGCAAAATACGTAGGGCAGACAGATTGATAAAGACCAGGCTGAAAATGCAGAACACATAATTACCAGAAGCTTTAACGGGCAGGAATATAATTCCATAAATTGAATACAATATAAATACAGCATAAAATTAAAACAATATATGAATTGCTTAGAACTCGTTGATGTATTAATAAAAGTATGTTATACTTTTAACAATAAATTAACGGACGTAATAACTAAATACGTTATAGGAATAATGGAGGGAAGCTTATGGCGAAATGGGTTTACAGATTTTCAGAAGGCAACGCTTCAATGCGGCCATTACTTGGTGGAAAAGGAGCTAATCTTGCAGAGATGACAGGGCTTGGTATGCCAATTCCACAAGGTTTCACAGTTACGACAGAAGCCTGCACTGAATATTACAGACACGGAAAGCAGATTACAGATGAGATACAAGCTCAGATATTTGAAGCTATTGGCTGGCTTGAGGAGTATAACGGAAAGAAGTTCGGGGATACACAGGATCCTCTCTTAGTTTCTGTAAGATCAGGTGCAAGGGCATCTATGCCGGGTATGATGGATACAATACTTAATCTTGGACTTAATGATGTGGCAGTTGAGGGCTTTGCGGTTAAGACAGGTAACCCAAGATTTGCGTATGATTCATATAGAAGATTCATACAGATGTTCTCAGATGTTGTTATGGAAGTTCCTAAGTCATATTTTGAGAAGATTATAGATGAAGTTAAGGCTGATAAGGGTGTTGTATATGATACAGAGCTTACAGCAGATGATTTAAAAGAACTTATTGTAAGATTTAAGGCTGTATACAAGGAAGCTATGAAGGGTGAAGAGTTCCCACAGGATCCTAAGGTTCAGCTTATGGAAGCAGTTAAGGCAGTATTCCGTTCATGGGACAACCCTAGGGCAATTGTATACAGAAGAATGAATGATATTCCGGGCGACTGGGGAACAGCGGTTAATGTACAGACTATGGTATTTGGTAATAAGGGTGATACATCAGGAACTGGTGTAGCATTTACAAGAAATCCATCTACAGGTGCTAAGGGAATATACGGAGAATATCTTATCAATGCACAGGGCGAGGACGTCGTTGCTGGTGTCAGAACACCTCAGCCAATAACACAGCTTGAGAAAGACCTTCCAGAGTGTTATTCACAGTTTATGGAACTTGCAATGAAGCTTGAGAACCACTACAAAGATATGCAGGATATGGAATTTACTATAGAAGAAGGCAAATTGTATTTCTTGCAGACACGTAACGGCAAGAGAACAGCTCCGGCTGCTCTTCAGATTGCCTGCGATTTAGTAGACGAAGGCATGATCACACCGGAAGAGGCAGTTTGCCGTATTGAAGCAAAATCCCTGGCAGACGCAAAGAAAGAGATCCAGGAAGCCAATATTGTCCTTTTAGGACCGCAGATCCGCTACGAACTGGAAAATGTAAAGAAGCTGGCAGGAAGTGTACCGGTAGAAGCAATTGACATGAGGGATTATGGCATGATGAACGGGGAGAAAGTGTTAAAGCATGCTATGGAGGTGATGGGATAATGGACGAAAGCATGGTTATGGTATGCATGCAGATCATCACAAATACAGGAAGCGCAAAATCTTCTTACATAGAGGCCATTCAGAAAGCAAAAAAGGGTGATCTTGGGGGAGCCGAGATCAGCATGAATGAGGGAGATGACCTTTATGCCCAGGCACATGAAGTCCACACTTCTTGAATACAGAAAGAAGCTTCCGGTGAAAAAACAGAGTTTTCCCTGATCCTGATGCATGCAGAAGATCAGATGGCAAGTACGGAAATGGCCAAGGTAATGGCAAGGGAGTTTATTGAATTATATAGAGAGATGAAGGAAAGCAGATAAGGTAT
>ENA-OPXX01001938-OPXX01001938.1-human-gut-metagenome-genome-assembly--contig:-NODE-1938-length-12746-cov-1.641951_pt1 | contig 12746 bp, 9 predicted proteins | sample MGYA00241771_ERZ502046 | MGnify/ENA primary metagenome ERZ502046 (study PRJEB25962, sample SAMEA2042006) | human gut metagenome | biome: human gut; feature: human-associated habitat; material: faeces...
AGGGGGCTGCGCTTTATGTTACAGTCGAGCCCTGTCCGATGTGTTCGGGCGCTATCGTCAACAGTCGTATCGACAAGGTTGTTTACGGTTGTCCTGATGCTAAAGCCGGAGGGGCAGAGTCGATCTTTAATATCATCAGTAATCCCAATCTTAATCATACGGCACAGGTCGTCAGCGGTGTATGTGAAGCCGAATGTGCACAGGTGATGAAGGATTTTTTCAGACGCAGACGCGCGGAAAACAGGCTGGCAAAGGCTGGAATGGTTGAAGGCAGTGCTGAAAAATAAGAAAAACTCTTTGCAAAATACAGATTTATGATATAATAGATAAGGCTGGTTTACGCGGAGAGGTGTCCGAGTGGTCGAAGGTGTTTGACTCGAAATCAAATGTACGGCAACGTACCGTGGGTTCGAATCCCACCCTCTCCGCCAGAGGATAATGCGGTTCTTCATTTATTTGAAGAACCGTTTATTTTTTTTGTGTTGACAGACAGCAGTAAATGAAAAAATATTTGACAATAGTTAGATGTCTAATTATAATTGAAATATGATGAAAGAGACAAAAACGATTTTTTTGATCAGTAAAATAAGAGAGAAGGCCAATAAGTTCATTCTGGCAGATCTGGCGCAGCATGGTATTACCAAGCTGGCTCCTTCACATGGAGATATTTTAGCGTGTTTGTATCAAAGGGAGCGGGTGACGATGAAAGAGATTTCAGACTCTATCCACCGGACGAAACCAACGGTGACGGTGCTCGTAAATAAGCTGGCAGAGCTGGGGCTGGTGAAGAAGTTTCAGGCAGCGGAGGATTCCCGGGTCATTTATGTGGAGCTGACTGAGCAGGGAAAAGCATTGCAGAAGCTTTTCGAAAAAGTTTCTGCGGATTTAGTTCAAAAAGTTTTTCAAAATATGGAACAGGAAGAAATGAAAAAGCTGGAAATATCTTTGCAGAAAGTTTTGGATAATTTGGAGTAAAATTTTTTAGAAAAATAGTTAGATCTCGAACTAATTTTAGCAGCTGATAAACCAATGGTGAACAATATTTTTATGATAGAGAAACATGAGATTTACGCAGGGAAGGGAGGCGGGCAGCTGAAAGGCCTGCGGCAATGTTTCGGAAATTCAAAGCAGGCAGCGGCCGGGCGCCCAAGCGGCTGGATCGAGTGATTGCCAGGCCCTGAAAGGGGTAAATAAAAGAAAGCGAGTTGAGTTTTATGAAAAAAGAAGTATTGGATTATGTTATTGAAAAGACACATGAATTGATGAATGCTGCTTCCTGCAGCAGTGAAGCTAAGGCAGCGGCGCAGAGCTGGCTGGATGCGGTCGGTACAGAACATGAAGCCGCTGAAACAAAAAAATATATTGCCGAACTGGAAGCGGATATTATGCCGATCGACAATCTGATAGCTTTTGCAGGATCTGAGGCTGGAGCCGGATATTTTGGGGCCGAACTTGCCAGGAATATTACCGCGCATGCTGAAGAAATAAAGCTTGCCGGGGCTGAATACTGCGATTGCCCGGCCTGTGCAGCTGTGGCAGAAATACTTGCCAGAAAAAAAGAGTTGCTGTGAATGTTTTCAGCAGGTTGATTGCGACTGCCTGCAACAGAATATTGCTGATAAAAGGAGTTTCATTTATTTGAAGCTCCTTTTATTTTTATAATTAAGTATTGATGCCGGATTTTTAATTTTAGTCAGGCTCCGGAAGCTGTACGGCAGATTAAAATTTTGTTATGATAATATCATCAGCCAAATTAGTGATGGAGGCATGACGTGAATAATTCTGTGGTAATAGATAAAAAGTTTTACTGGGAACTGTTTAAATCTACGTTCCTGATCAGTGCTTTTACAGTGGGCGGTGGTTTTGTCATTATCCCGTTGCTGAAAGCCAAATATGTCGATCATTATAAATGGATGAGTGATAAAGAAGCGCTTGATCTTGTTTCAGTAGCGCAGTCGGCTCCTGGAGTGGTGGCCGTCAATGCCGCTATCATTATAGGTTATCGTCTGGCAGGGTATACGGGCGCTGCAGTTACTTTGCTGGCTACAGTGCTGCCGACGCTGATCACACTGACGGTGATTTCGTATTTTTATGATGCTTTTGCCAATAATTATTATGTGCAGATTTTGCTGCGCGGTATGCAGTGCGGGGCTACAGCGCTGATACTTGACGTAGGTATAAATCTGCTGCAGAAAGAGCTGAAAAAGAAGCTGCTGCTGCCGTGTTTGATTATTTTCGGCACTTTTATCGCCAATTATTTTTTTCATGTCAATATCATGTATCTCATTCTGATCGATGCCGTTATCGGTTATTTATGGCTGCAGGATGAAAAATACAGCTAAGGAGGTATGGAAGTGATATATATAAGTTTATTCTGGAGTTTCTGTATGGTCGGCGCTTTTTGCGTTGGCGGAGGCTATGCTTCCATACCGCTGATCCAGACGCAGGTCATTGATGTACATCATTGGATATCATTCAGTGAATTTATGGACGTTGTTGCTATTTCGCAGATGACACCGGGACCAATAGGTATCAATGCCGCTACTTTCGTCGGGACAAAGGTGGCAGGGATTGGCGGCGCGATAGCGGCGGCAGGGTTTGTTACGCCTTCGCTTATTATTATGATCGCATTGGCGAAGCTATTGGCTAAATATGGAGATATGGGAGCGATCAGGGGTGTTTTGAACGGCCTGCGCCCCGCTGTAGTCGCATTGATAGCTTCTGCTGGTGTGATGTTTTTAACTCTGTCTTTGTGGAACGAAGAAAAATTGCCGGCTGTCTGGAGTGATCCTGATCTGGTCAGCACGATCGTTTTGCTTATTTCACTGGTTCTGATCAAGAAGAAAATCTGCGGTGTGATCCAAACACTGGTTGGTTCGGGGTTATTGAGCTTGGCGCTGCATTTTTTTATAAAATAATATAGTTGAAAAGTAATTAAAGGATTCCTGACTGTTTGCAGTCAGGAATTTTCTTTTTTAATAATATTTTAATGTTAAGAATTGTTTTTCTTGTTTTTTAATAATTCATTTAATATAATTAAAGAAAATGACGGATAAGAATACGGGAGAGCTCAATATGATCAGTGCCGGGCAGAAAGTAAACAAGCTGATGCAGGATTTTTTTACTGCTTATTTTAATGAACGCGATTATAAAGCTGCCGCAGACTTTCTGCGTGAAGACATCAGATGGATAGGCCTGGGGGCAGTCTGCAATGCCAGAGATCGCAGTGAGGCTGTAAAATTTTTGCAGGCTGAAATTGCAGCTTTACCATATGCAGTTTTCTTTGAATATGAAAATGTTCAAAGTATGATGTTGTCTGAAACGGCGGCAGTATTTCTTTGTGATCTGCTGCTCAAAAAAAATAAAGATGGGGATGACAGTGATATAAGCATACGTGTAATGGCGGCCTGCAATTGCTGTGATTCTGTATGGAAAATTGCGGCGCTGCATGTTTCACAGGCAAATATGGGACCGGAGACAGGTGATTTCTTCCCGGCGGCGTTAAGTATGGAAAAGGTTGCCGAGGTCGAAAGCAGCATTAACAGGCAAATGCTGGGTCTGCTTAACCGCAGTATACCAGGTGGCATTTTAGGCGGTTATGTTGCACCCGGTTTTCCGCTGTATTATGTTAATGAAAGAATGCTTACTTATCTTGGTTATACTTATGAGGAATTCGTGACAGATACCAAAGGTCTGGTTATGAACGGCATCCATCCTGATGATTTGGAACGGGTGGAGCAGATTGCCAGCCGGGCGATGGAGCAGGATAGTGAATATGAAGTTAGGTACCGGATGAAAAAGAAAGACGGCAGTTATATCTGGGTCAGTGATATTGGGAAAAAGGTTCTGGATGTGAACGGAAAAGCTGCCTGCATCAGTGTGATCAGGGATATTTCTGGTGAGATAGAAGCAAAGCAAAAGCTTTATGAGGAAAGTGTTGAGAGCTGGCAGCAGAAGAATATCCTGCAGAATATTATCGATACTATGCCCAGCGGCCTGCTGCAATGCAGCTTTGACAGGATTCCCAAAGCTTTGATGGTCAACAGGACCGGGGCTAATATTTTAGGGTTCGAGAATGAGCATGAGTTTTTTCTGCAGAGGGATGTGTGTGATAATATTCTTCGCTGTATCCACCCGGAAGATAGAACAAAGGTTTTAGAGGAACTTTTCAGTATTGCAGAGGCAGGGATCGTCAAGAATTCCAGTCACCGTATCAAAACCGCAGCCGGCGAGGAAAGATGGGTAAGGTCTGCTGCCTGTGTTATTCAAAATCAGCAGGGGGAAAAAATCTATCAGATAATTTTCCATGATGTTACCGAAGTCATGCAGCTGCGCCGCAAAAACAAGCAGTGGGATCTGATGGAACGCAGCGCGTTATATACGGCTATCACATCAGCTTATCCGATGATCATTTTCGGAAATCTTACACGGAATACCTGCAGTGTTTTGGACCAGGAGGGGCAGAGACTGCATTCGCTGGACTGCGGCAGTTACGATGCGATGGTTAATGGAGTGTTGGATTCGGTAGCACCGGAGTATCGCGATGAGTTTGTCGGTAAATTTGCCCGGCAGAACCAACTGGCAGAGTACGAACGAGGTGCTAACGAAACTTATATGGAGCACCGCCAGCTTTTAGACGATGGGCAGTATCATTGGGTCTCGGCACATAAAATCAAGGTGGAAAATCCCGTTAATGATGATATTCTGACAGTTTCGCTGATTCGCTGCATTGACGAGCAAAAGGACAATGAGGCGGAAAAAAATCAGATTTTGCGTACTGCTTTAGGTGCGGCAGAGGCGGCAAACAATGCTAAAACGGAATTTTTATCGCGGATGAGCCATGAGATACGTACGCCGATGAATGCTATTATCGGTATGACGGCTATAGCGTTGTCTGCATTGGATAATAAAGAGCGGATCAGCGATTGTCTGGCAAAGATCGGTATTTCGGCAAGGTTTTTACTGAGCCTTATCAACGATATTTTAGATATGTCGCGTATCGAAAGCGGACGGATGAGTTTGGCGCATGAAAAATTTGATTTTGAAGAAATGATTAACGGCCTGAGCTCTCTTTTTTATCCGCAGGCGGAAGAGAAGGGCTTGAAATTTAATACTGTTATCGAAGGGGTGACAGAAGAACTTTATATTGGTGATTCATTGCGTTTGCGTCAGATTTTATTAAATATTTTATCTAATGCCTTAAAATTTACTCCGTCAGGCGGCAGAATCCAGTTTACGATCAGGCAGATGAGCCGTGGTGATAAGGATGCCTGGCTGAGATTTACTGTAAGCGATACAGGTATTGGCATGAGTAAGGTTTTTCAAAAGCATCTTTTTGAATCTTTTGAACAGGAAAATCCCAATATTTCTATCAAATACGGCGGTACCGGTCTGGGGTTGGCTATTTGCAAGAATCTGGTGACCCTGATGGGCGGTTCGATAAATGTGCATAGTATCGAAGGTGTTGGCAGTGAGTTCTGCGTCGATGTAAAGTTAGGCCTAACGGAAGAAAGCTATCGACGTAAAAATTTTGATATTCTTAAGTTACGGGATTTGAAAACGCTGATAGTTGACGATGACATTGTGACTTGTGAACATGCGAGCTTGATCATGAGCGATTTGGGATTGCAGGCAGAATATGTGACTTCGGGAGCTTCGGCAGTACTGGAAATCGAAAAAGGCATCAGGGAAATGAAACCTTATGATATTGTGCTGGTCGATCTGAAAATGCCGGATATGGACGGAATTCAGACAGCAAAAGCGATAAGACGGCTGGTTGGAGCTGAGACATTAGTAGTCGTTATGACAGCATATGAATGGAAGGAGATTGAAGCAGATGCGAGGCGTGCAGGTGTGGATTTTTTTATCACCAAGCCGCTGTTTCGTTCTGAGCTGGTAGATTTGTTTGAAAAGATTAATGATTTCAGTGAAGCTGTATATGAGCCGGAAACAGCAAAAGGAGAAATACAGTTTGCTGGAGAACGGATTTTACTGGTAGAAGATAATGAGCTGAATCTGGAAGTTGCAGCAAGTCTGCTGGAAATGAAGGGACTGACGATAGAAAGTGCCTGCAATGGTCTGCAGGCACTGGAAAAATTCTGTTCAACTCCTGTTGGGTACTATGATGCTGTTTTGATGGATATCAGGATGCCCGTTATGGATGGGCTGGAAGCAGCACGTAATATCAGGCTGTTTGACAAAAGTGATGCGCAGACGATCCCGATTATTGCTATGACGGCTAATGCGTTTGACGAGGATGTGGAAAAATCACACGCAGCGGGTATGAACGCACATCTGGCAAAGCCGATTGACCCGGAGAAGCTGTTTGCAGTTTTGCAGGAATTTATTTAAGGCGGTTGATAGTAAGCTGGATAAAAAGGTATGGGCATGCCCATACCTTTTTATTATTGACCTGTTTTTGTAACATCTGTAGCGAAATAGTAAATGGTTAAACGTAAAGAATAAATAGTATTTGCGTTTGTTAGCATTTTTGTTTAGAATTATTAGAAATGTGTATTAGGGGAAAGAGGTTGCTGCTGATGAAAATTATTGATTTATTAAAAAACGAAAAGGTGTGCATTTCCTGCGAGTTGTTTCCGCCTAAAGCAGGTACAGAGCTGCAGAATGCTTTGAATATAGTCAGTGATATTGCCGAGGTGGGGCCGCATTTTATGAGCGTGACGTACGGGGCCGGTGGTACATCTGTGGGTCAGACGGTGGCTATTGCCCGGGCAATAGAGGCCAGCGGGCGGCCTGCACTGGCGCATCTGACCTGTATCGATGCTGATGAAGTCAAGATCGACGGTGTTTTGGCACAGATGCGGGCCGTTGGCGTCCAGAATGTTTTGGCGCTGCGCGGCGATGCTGTGAATGGTAATGATGGGGATTTTGCCCACGCCAGTGATTTGATGGGGAAAATCAAAAAAACCGGTGATTTTTGTGTCGGTGGGGCCTGTTATCCGGAAGGACATCCTGAAGCCGGCTCTCTGGATCGTGATATTGTCAATACCAGACGGAAAATCGACAGTGGCTGTGACTTTTTAGTGACGCAGATGGTGTTTGACAATAATATTATATACAATTATATGTACAGACTGCTGCGGCATGGGATCGATGTGCCGGTCGTGGCGGGTATTATGCCGGTGACAAATGCCAAACAGATCAACCGGATCTGTGAATTGAGCGGGACCAAACTGCCTGCGAATTATCGCGCTATCGTCGAGAAATTTGCAGATGATCCCGAAGCGTTAAAACAGGCGGGTATTGCTTATGCTACGGGGCAGATTGTTGATTTGATTGCTAACGGACTGAAAAATATCCATGTTTATACGATGAACCGGCCGGAAATCATCGGCGGGATCATGAAGAATCTGTCGGAGATCGTGAAATGAAGTATGACAGAGATGAAGCCGTGAGGTATATGGGCGCGAAAAAAGATGATAATGAGGCGGGTATTCTGGCTGATCTGGCTTATTTGCAGCTGCGGAACGAAGTGCGTCCCAGAAGCTGCTGGCAGATTTTTGCGTGCCGTGCCGATGCTGCAGGAGTGACCTTAGTAGATAATGGCATGCGTTTTGAAAGTAAAAATTTGGCAGGACATTTGCAGGGTTGCCAAAAAGCGGCGGTTTTGGCTGCTACTTTAGGCAGTAATGCCGATACTGTTTTGAGGCGTCTGGCATTGACTAACGTAGCACAGGCAGCAGCTGCTCAGGCTGTATGTGCGGCTCTGATCGAAAGTTATTGTGATGAAATTGAATCCGAGATAGCGGCTGCAGCAGGGCTGCACTCGAAACCGCGTTTTTCACCGGGGTATGGCGACTGGAGGCTGGAGGATCAGCGTCAGCTGCTTGTGCTGCTGGATTGTGCAAAACGAATCGGACTGACATTGACCGATGGTTATATGCTGACTCCGATAAAATCAGTGACGGCTGTGATAGGATTGACTGAAGATACCGTTTGTAATACCAGTAAATGTGCGGCGTGCGTTAATCAAGCGTGCGAATTTAGAAAGGAATGAAAGCATGGGTTTCAGGGATTTATTAGGTAAAGAATTATTATTTTTTGACGGCGCTACCGGGACGATGCTGCAGGCATTGGGGCTGCAGCCGGGCGAGCTGCCGGAGCTGTGGAATTTTACTCATGCGGCTGAAGTGCAGTCGGTGCATGAAGCGTATTTGAATAACGGTTCGAATATCATAAAAAGTAATACCTTCGGTGCGAACCGTCTTAAATTTAAAGGGATGGATATCACCGTTGATGAAGTTGTGGGGGCTGCTTTAAAAATAGGCAAAGCTGCCTGTGCCGGACGTACAAAAGCGTTTGTGGCACTGAATCTCGGGCCTACCGGAAAATTACTGGCTCCTTATGGTGATCTTCCGTTTGAGGAAGCTGTGGATATTTATGGTGAAATGGTGCGCAGCGGTGCCAGACACGGAGCTGATCTGATCCTGATCGAGACGATGAGCGATACTTATGAGATCAAAGCCGCACTTTTAGCAGCAAAAGAAAACTGTGATCTGCCGGTGATCGTTACTTTGACGTTTGATGAAGATGGTAAGCTGTTGACCGGTGCTGACGTTTTGAGCGCGGTAGCAATGGTGGAGGGGCTGGGGGCAGATGCCGTAGGGTTTAACTGCGGCTTGGGACCGAAACAAATGCGCAGGCTGCTGCCACAGCTAATAGAAGCATGCTCGCTGCCGATCGTTTTGAATCCTAATGCCGGGCTGCCCGTACAGCGTGACGGTAAAACTGTTTTTGATGTTGCCGCAGATGAATTTGCAGCGCTGATGCAGGAAATGATACCGCTTGGTATTTCTGTCGCCGGGGGCTGCTGCGGTACTACCCCGGAACATATTAAAGCTTTGATCGAAAAGTGCCATGGTATGCAGCCTGGAGGACGCCGCAGCTGTGATCTGACTGTGGTTGCTTCTTACGGAAAAGCTGTCGTTATCGGTGGGGAGCCTGTTATCATAGGCGAGCGCATCAATCCTACAGGTAAGCCGCGTTTAAAACAGGCTATTTTAGACGCAGATCTGGATTATATTTGCCGATTGGGGCTGGAGCAGCTGGAAAATGACGCCCATATCCTGGATGTCAATGTAGGTGTGCCGGGTATCAACGAAGCTGCCGCTGCGGAGAAAACAGTTCTGGCTTTGCAGGCCATCACTTCGGCACCGCTGCAGATCGATACTTCAGATTATGAGACTATGGAGCGGGCTATGCGTTTATATAATGGTAAACCGCTGTTAAATTCTGTCAGCGGTAAGGATGAATCGCTGGCAAAGGTGCTGCCGCTGGTAAAAAAATACGGGGCTGTTGTGGTTGGCCTGGCGTTAGATGATGACGGCATTCCTGCAACAGCTGCCGGCAGGTTGGCCATTGCTGAGAAAATAATCGCGCGCGCCGCTGAATACGGTATAGAAAAACGCAATATTATTATTGATCCGCTGGCACTGACAATAAGTACGGGGCCTGACAACGCTGCTGTTGATTTGGAAGTGATCCGCAAATTGGCAGAGCAGAAGATCAAAACGATCATGGGCGTTTCTAATATTTCTTTCGGACTGCCGTCACGTGATGCTGTCAACAGTACATTTTTTACTCTGGCAATGGAGGCGGGGCTTTCCTGCGCTATTATCAATCCGCAGAGTAAAGCGATGCTGGATGCTTACTATGCGTACAGAGCTTTAAAAGGCTTGGACGAAGGATGCACGGCATATGTGAAGCGTTTTGCTGATTCCGGAAATAAAGTTCCGGCAGCTGCTGTCAGTGAATATACACTGCGCGATGCGATCGTTAAAGGCTTACAGGAACAGAGCCGTCTGGCAGTGACCCGGTTGCTGGAAACAGAAAAACCACTGGATATTATCAATACCCAGATGATACCGGCTCTAGATTTTGTTGGTAATGGTTTTGAGAAAAAAAATCTGTTTCTGCCGCAGCTTTTAATGAGCGCCGATGCTGCGAAGGCTGCTTTTGAGGTGATCCGCGACAGGATGGCTGACGGCGGCGCTGTGGAAAAAGGTGCGGCTGTTGTTATTGCCACGGTTAAAGGTGACATCCATGATATCGGTAAAAATATAGTTAAGGTACTGCTGGAAAATTATGGTTATAACGTTATTGACCTTGGTAAGGATGTAGCTGTAGAAGCAATAGTGAAAGCTGTATTGGAGCACAGGGCTCATGTTGTAGGACTGTCAGCTTTGATGACGACTACAGTAGGTGCAATGGAAGCCACGATCAAGGCTTTGCGTGATGTCTGCAACTGCCGTATAGTTGTGGGCGGTGCTGTTTTGACACAGGACTATGCTGACAGTATCGGCGCCGATCACTATGCTCCTAACGCTGTCAGTGCTGTTGGTTATGTCAACGAAGCTTTAGAGAAATGATTTGCTGACAGGTCTTTGCAGTGGGGAGACAGCTGCAAGAACAGCTGTTAAGAGCAGCTATACAAAAAAATATGCAAAGTATATTGTATACAAAAACGCATGGTGAGAAAATCTCTGATGTCACTGTACACGAGAGGTGGACTTGCCGTGTTTTTGTTTTCGAAAAAGTTCTTTTTGTGAGGACAAAACAGTGAAAAAGCAACGCTTTTCAGCAACATTATTCTTACAAAAATGTTAAAATACTAAAAATGCTGCTTAAAAACTGTAAAGAAAATGTGAAGAAATAGTAATATTGTCACATCTGCGCTTTGATGTTATAATCATTTACAGTTAAGGGGAAAAAGCTGTGAAAACAGTAAAGAAGGGACAGATTACATTGAAAATGAAAAAAATATTATCAGCACTGTTGGCCTCGGCAGTAGCAATGAGTTTAGTAGCAGGCTGCGGCGGCGAGAAAAAGGAAGATGCTAAAGCATCCGACGTGATCAAAGTCGGCGTTTTCCTGCCGTTGACCGGCGATAATGCTGCCGGAGGCGAATTGGAACTTCGCGGTATCAAGCTTGCCAACAAACTGCATCCTGAAGTTTTAGGCAAAAAGATCGAGCTTGTTGTAGCCGATAACAAATCTGATAAAGCTGAAGCTGCTTCCGTTGCAGCCCGCCTTATCGAAAAAGATAAAGTAAGCGTTATCGTAGGTTCTTATGGTTCTTCGCTGTCTATGGCGGCAGGTAATATCGTAAAAGACAGTAAAGTTCCGGCTGTTGGTACCAGCTGCACTAATCCGCAGGTAACTGCTAATAATGACTATTATTTCCGTGCCTGCTTTATTGATCCGTTCCAGGGCACCGTTATGGCTAACTATGCATTCAAACAAGGTGCTAAAAAAGTTGCCATCGTGCAGGAAGTTTCCAATGACTATGCAGTTGGTCTGGCAAAATTCTTCAAAGAAGCTTTCATAAAATTGACCGGTGATGAAAACAGCATTGTTGAGATCGCAAACTATCAAACAGGCGATAAAGATTTCAGTGCTATTCTTACTAATATCAAAGCTAAAAATCCTGATGCGATTTTCGCGCCCGGTAACTTTACCGAATCTGCACTGCTTGTAAAACAAGCTCGTCAGCTTGGCATCGAAGCTCCCTTTATGGGCGGCGATACCTGGGAAACTCAGGAATTTATCGATGTTGGCGGCAAAGATGTTGAAGGCGTAGCTCTTTCTACTGCATTTGACCGTGAAAAAGCAACTACTCCGGAAGCTAAAAAATTCCTGGATGAATACGTAAAAGAGTATAAAGGCGAGCCTTCCGCATTGACTGCAATGGCTTATGATGCTTATCTGATCGCTATCGACGGCATCAAACGCGCAGGCTCTACTGATACCGTTAAGATTCGTGACGCTATTGCGGCAACTAAAGATCTGGAATGTGTAACCGGTATGACTACTCTTGATAAAAATGGCGATCCTATTAAAGGCGCTGTGATCAAAACTGTTAAAGACGGCAAATTTACATTCCTGGATTTTGTAGAAGCTAAATAATTCATTGGTTCTTTCATAACTCTTTTGCTTTATGTTAGTGCTCCCTTCTCCTTAAGGGAAGGGAGCAATTCTTTTGTGTCATGAGGTGTTTTTCATGGAATTTTTCCAAGCGATTGCGAATATGTCCGGTGACAGCCTTGCGCAGCATTTGGCTAACGGCATATCTCTCGGCAGTCTGTATGCCCTGATCGCCATCGGTTATACGATGGTCTATGGCATTTTATTGATGATAAACTTTGCACACGGCGATATCGTTATGATGGCATGTTATTTTGCCTTTTTCGGTATTACCGTTTTTCACATTCCCTGGTATATTACTTTTGTCGGAGTCATTATTGCTACGGCAATTTTAGGTGTAGTGATTGAACGGACGGCTTATCGTCCGTTGCGTGACGCACCGAAAAATTCTGTTCTTATTTCTGCTATCGGCGCTTCATTTTTATTGGAAAACCTGGCTAATTACTTATTCAGCGGCCGTCCGATGCGTTTTCCTAATATTGAACTTTTATCGCAGAATATTTCTATCGGCGGGATTCAGATCCAGGCGATCTGTCTGGTCATTCCCGTTATTACAATCATCAGCCTTGTTGTGCTGCTGCACATCGTCAATCATACTAAAACAGGTATGGCTATGCGTGCAGTTTCCAAAGACTATGAGATCGCGCGCGTTATGGGCGTCGATATTGATAAAATAATTTCGATCACATTTATTATCGGGTCTTCTTTGGCCGCTATCGGCGCTATTATGTGGGGCATTCGCTATCCAGGCATTACCCCGATGATGGGTGTTATGCCGGGTTTGAAATGCTTTATTGCGGCGG
>ENA-OPXX01001939-OPXX01001939.1-human-gut-metagenome-genome-assembly--contig:-NODE-1939-length-12745-cov-1.847518_pt1 | contig 12745 bp, 9 predicted proteins | sample MGYA00241771_ERZ502046 | MGnify/ENA primary metagenome ERZ502046 (study PRJEB25962, sample SAMEA2042006) | human gut metagenome | biome: human gut; feature: human-associated habitat; material: faeces...
CCGCGCACGGGCTGACGGTGCGGATCACTCCGCCGGCGCTGGGCAAGGATTATAACGATATGTTGATTATACTTTGCAATAGAATGAAAAGCAGGTCAGAAAGGCAGGGCATACAGAATGTACGGTGAACTCTTGAAATATTCACAACTTTACGTTATAATGCAATTACAAGGCGAGGGGAGGCGAGCGTGATGCAGGACGAATCCATGAATGAGGCTATTACGGCAACGGCTGACACCGCCCCATCCGATGCCGCCTGCAAGCGCTTGCTTGCCAGCAAGGTGGTCCTTGCCAAAATTTTGCATGGTGCTGTTCCCGAATATAAGGATTGTACCGAGGAGGAAGTCTACCGCTGCATCGAGGGCGAACCTGCGATTGGCGAGATCCCCGTGGGGCAGGACTTAACAGGAAAGTATCACGCCGACAAAATCAAGGGCAATGCCAACGAGGATACAACGTCCTACGAGGGCACAGTGCTTTATGATATCCAGTTTGACGCCTTGCTGCCGCACACAAGCTCCCGCGCCCATATGATCATCAACTTGGAGGCGCAGGGCGAGTTTACGCCCGGCGATAAGCGCGGCGGATCGTATCATCTGGTGACGCGTGGCTTATACTATTGTGCAAGAATGATCTCGGCGCAAAAGGGTCGCGAATTCACAGGCTCGGATTATCAGAATATTGTGAAGGTATATTCGATTTGGATATGCCTGGACCCGCCGAAGGAATGGCAAGGCGCTGTCAACACCTATGATGTGACCGAGCACACAATCTACGGTGCGCAGCATGAGGATGCCAACCATTACGATAAGCTGTGCGTTATGTTGCTGTGCCTTGGAGAGAACAGCGCAGTGCAGCAAAGTGATGTTGTTGGCCTGCTCAATGCGCTGTTGTCTAAAAATTTGAGCGAGAGCGAGAAGAAGCGACAACTGACCGAAGAATATGGTATTGAATTTACAGGAGACTTTGAAAGGAGGTTTTCCGAAATGTGTGATTACGGGAGTTATTTGCTGAAAGGCGAAAAAGAAAAAAATCTTGCAGAGGGACGTGCGCAGGGCCGCGCGGAAGGGCGCGCGGAAGGTGCGGAATCCAGTCTTTTAATATCCATCCGCAATCTTATGAAAAATGCATCGCTTTCTGCTGATAAGGCGATGGACCTGCTCGGAGTAGCCTCTGCCGACCGCGCCAAATATAAAGCGTTGCTAAACAATTAAATCATTCACAACTCACCACAGCCGAGAGCGTTCTCGGCTGTCTTTATATGCTCTCTGCCCCGCAAAGCGTTTTGCCTTGCGGGGCTTTTGTATGCCAAAAATAAAAACATGGAGGTGCAAATTTGAAAACCATCGCAATCGCAAACCAAAAAGGTGGTGTGGGCAAAACCACGACCGCCGTAAACTTGGGCGTAGCATTGGCAGATATGGGTAATAAAGTTCTGCTGGTGGACGCCGACCCGCAGGCCAGCCTGAGCCGATACCTTGGCTGTTCGCAGGGGAACGAAGGTGCGTCCCTGAAAGAGCTGATTGAGGCTGCCTGCAACGAGGCAGACCCGCCCGATGTTGTTATCCATACCGATGAAAAAGTAGATGTCATTCCCGCCAACATTCAACTTTCTGATTTGCAGCGAAGTTTGACAAATACCTTTATGCGTGAATGCGTAATGCAATGGGCGTTGGAACCATTTCAAGGGCAATACGACTATTGTCTGATTGACTGTATGCCGGAACTCGGCAACCTTGTCACCGCCTCTCTTGCAGCCGCAGACAGTGTTTTGATTCCCGTACAGCCGCTGATTCTTGACGTCGAAGGTCTTGCCAGTATCATTGGCACCATCCGTAAAATTCGCAGGAAAATCAATCCTAAACTGGAGATTGACGGTGTCCTGATTACCATGGCAGACCATCGTACCAATATGACACGGGATATGATCAAAGCCATTCACACAAGCTATGGTCCGCACACGCGCATTTATCAGGCAATCGTTCCGCGCTGCACCAGAGTCGGTGAAAGCCTTACTAAATCGGAGAGCGTACTTCGTTATAGTAAGCAATGCCCGGCGAGTACTGCTTACAGAGCATTGGCAAAGGAGGTGGAAAAGGGTGAGAGATCTCGCGAAAAACATCCGACTGCCCTCGATAGATGACTTGTTTTCCACTGAGGAAGAACGGCAGGATGCCAAGTTGGAGAAAATCCAGATCCTGCCGCTGTCTGAGCTGCACCCCTTTGAGGGACATCCGTTTCAGGTGCGCGACGATGAAGAAATGGACAAGATGGTGGACAGCGTCAAAGAATATGGCGTGATGACCCCCGCCATCGTTCGCCCGCGACGGGACGGTGGATATGAAATTGTAGCCGGGCACCGCCGCTGCCACGCCAGCCAGCGCGCCGGAGTGGACACCATGCCCTGCATTGTGCGGGACATGGACGATGATACCGCCATTATTTTGATGGTGGATTCCAACTGCCAGCGCGAGCATATTTTGCCAAGCGAAAAGGCCAAGGCGTACCAGATGAAGTTGGAGGCAATCAACAGAAAGCTCGGTAGACCGTCAAAAGAAAGGGGCTGTTGCACATCGTTTTGGATGAGAGGGGCTGTCACATGTGCAACAGCCCCTTTTCTGGAAACCGAAGTACGCAAATCATTGGTGAAACCGCTGGTGATAGTAGCCACCAAGTAGAGCGTTTTATCCGCCTGAACAAACTCACCCCCGACCTGATGCAGCTTGTGGACGACGGCAGACTCAAGACCACCCCTGCGGTGGAGCTGAGCTACCTGACGCCGGAGGAACAGGAAGAATTTCTCTCTTACATGGAAGAAGAAGGTTGCACGCCGTCCTTATCCCAAGCGCAAAAGCTCAAAGCTGCCAGCAAGGAAAGCGTCCTGACGAAAGACACAATCCACGAGATCATGTCTGCCCGTTCCCCCAGCGTAAAGCCGCGTGAGCCGCAGCTCACGATTGCCGTTTCCAAGGTCGAGCGCTATTTCCCCAAAGGTTTTACCAGTGACCAAATGCAGAATCTCATTGTGAAGCTGTTGGAAAACTACTACCGAAGCGACCAGCATGACTGCCGATGAGGTGTTCCTATGACGAGATATTTAATCGTGGAATCCGGTTACTGCCCCTATCAGGCGGGCTTTGCCAGCTCGGCAGAAGCCGTAGCGCAGGTCGTTGAGGGAGATTACCAGATTCTGAAACCGTTTGGAACCCCCAAAATCGGGCTGATATGCAGCTGTGAGCAAAGTCGGCTGAAATACAACCGGCAAATCAACGATGATGGACTGACCATCAGAGGGCGGTTTCTGATCTGTGGGCTGAACGGAGACAAAATCGTGGGTTTATCCAAGGAACAGGCAGATCGATACAGTCGCCTGCTGTTTCTACCGCAGGTGGAAGATATGCGGTCCGGTGATTTTCCGGCGGCGAAGATCCGCCCACCGGACGAGCGCTTTGGAAGTAAGATTTCTTTTTGGGAAAGGTTGAGTCGATGATGGATATGAATTATAAAGGCACCGTGATGCACATTGGCGCTGCCCCTGCAGAGGAACAAATCTACTGTTACAGCACCTCAGACGAAGCACAGGAAAAAGCCTGTATTGGGCATTTGCGTGGGGATTTTGGCGCGGATGACGAGGGCTTTTTTACAAGCTGGTTTCCGCACACCGGGAAAATCATGGCGGATGATGCGTACAAGGTTTTCTGCACAGAGCTTGATCATGTGGTTTCTGCGCTGAGCGAAAATGGCTTGCTGAAAGACCGCGCCACCATGGCTAAGCATACTGCGCGATGGCAGGAAGCCAGAATCCCCTTGCGTGATTGTGTCTAGATTGCATTGTGCATCGAAACGCAGCGCAGATTGTTTTACCTTCTGTGCAATCCTATGCGCGGCGAGTACAATTTTTACCTGTATGCCTATCATAAAACGGCTCTGATGGAAGTACAGCGTAAAGCAAAGAATATGCCGGAGTTTTGCAATACGCGCCTGCGCAGCACCGGCGAGCCCATTGCCATCAAATACGGTGTACCCGGATATATTCCGCTGAAAGGCCTTACCGGCAGCAAGACAGAGATAGACAAACGCATTGCGGAACTGAATCAATACCATGGTGCCGACAAGGCGCAGATTGCCGCGATGGAAGCAGGTTCGTTGTTTGGCTGGCATATCCCCGCGGCAAACCCAAATATGTACGATGAAAACGGCCTGCCCCGCAAAAGAAAAAGGGAGAATCACCGAGATGAGCAAACACGATAATGTCATCGGCTATATCGAATATCTTGACTGCAACGGATGCGTTCGGGAGCGCATTCCGTATGTCGATGCAGAGGAATTCAAAACCAGAATTTATGCTTCTTTGTATTGCGGCGAACCCATGATTCCGGTTGTGTTTCCGGAGAATCTGAGCCAGCCCCTTGCCTTTGAAAAGGGCACCATTTTTCCGTGGGGGCTGCGAAGTGAAAAGCATGAGCTGCTGCCGTATGAAATCTACCAGACCAACGACCGTGAGATTGCGTTTTTACGGTATGACTACACCAAAGACCATATAAATGCCACATCCTATAAGCTGGTGTACCGTGGGCAGATGGAATGCTGGCAGACACTGGACAGCCTTTACTGCCTGCACAATCAGGAAAACCGCCCCAACGGCAGGAAGATGCGCTCTTTGTCTGTCAGCGATATTATTGTGACGCATGAGGGCTGTGAGGCACACGCCTATTATGTGGAGCCGATTGGTTACAAACAGGTGGATGACTTGCTGCCGGGGCTGGAACAAGCAAAAAAACGCAGCGTTGCGCGCGAAGAACGATAATAAACCAGCTCAGCAAAGGAAATGCTTTCATAAATGAACCGAAATTTTCCCTTATTATCTGCTATATTATAAGGGAGTGCCCTATATATTATCGTCGGCTCTGCACAGCCATGTGCAGGGCTTTTTTATTACCGCAAAGGAGATGAAACCGATTGGCGAATTACCAAAATATTTTGCGGCAGGCACATCAGGCGATTGCCGATGTGGCAGACAATGCCGACAGCTGGCGGGCGTTTTTGCGCTCAGCCGCGTATACAACGCATTACGCTTTCCCGAATCAGGCGCTGATTTACAGCCAGCGCCCCGGTGCCACCATGCTGGCGGACATCGACACTTGGAACCGTGCTGCCGGGCGCTGGGTCAACCGCGGTGCGCACGGCGTAGCGTCCCTTGGCACCGGTAATATGGTGGGCAATGTGCGGTATCTGTTTGACATCAAGGACACCCACCCCGCCGGCAAAGCCTCCAAACCATTGGGCTGGCAAATCACCGATGCCAACCGCTATCCGACCCTGCAAGCCTTGCAGGAAAAGCACAGTGCCGAGAGCCTGCCGGAGATTTTCGGCTTACAGGCAGCCTTGTTTGTGGCGCAGTACGGCAAACAGCTGGACGCCGATTTGCAAAATGCCGTGATCGGCAGCACGCTGGAATGGGCAAAACCGCAGGAGCAAACGGCGATTTTTGCCAACCTCATCACGCAGAGTGCCGTCTATATGGCGGCAGTGCGCTGCGGTTTGGGCGACAGCGCCGTGCCGCAGGACGCTTTTGCGGACATTGACCGCTTTGATACCGAATCCGCCGTTTTGGCGCTTGGCAATGCCGTCAACCGCGCAGGGCGGCAGATGTTTGCCGAAATCGGCGCTGTCGTCAAGAGCATCGACAGTGTTGCAAAGACCCAGCCGAAACAGTATGATGTGAATGTAAGCAAGACGAACCAACAGGAGGTGCAGGATCATGGGTATGACGAATCTGAACGGGTATCTGGTGCCCAAGATGGCAATGATGGAAACACACAGACCGCCGGTCGGAAAAATCGGTCTGCAGCGGGAGAAGTTCCTGCAAGAGAACCACTCCCTGCTGTACGACAAGATGCTGCTGGACGGGACACTGTACAGCGACCTGAAACAGACCGAGCAGCGCTATTGGGAGCAGGTGGAGCAGACCATCACGAAGCTGCTGGTCAGCAACCCGGCACCGGACAAGAACAACGACCCGTTGGGCTGGACGGCGCACATGAACAGTCTGCAAGCGCAGGCGGCGGAACTGGCGATGCCCATCGTGACGAGCCTGTAAATACCGAACCCACAACAGCGGAGAGCGAGCCATCGCCCTCCGCTGTTTCTGTTTCCGATGAGATTGAACTGCCGGAAAGCGTGGGGCGCGGCAACCTTGCCGAGGAAACTGCCGCCGCAATCGGTCTGCCCGCACCTGAACAGCAGCAGGAAACCATCCGCCAATTACAGCCCCGCGCAAGCTGGCAGCCGCCCATCAAGGATGACGGCACCCATATCGACGAGCAGGACATTGTCGATGTTCTTGTCATAGGCAGCGGTTTTTGTGAGGGGCGTTTTCGCATACAGGAATTTTTCTCTGCCACAGTATTGCCTACAGTAAAGGAGCAAGCCGACTGGCTGAAAAAAGAATACGGTATCGGCGGGCGCACTTGGGATTTCCGAGATGGCGAAAGAGGGTTTCTGGATTATGATGCCAAGGGGCTGAGAATCAAGCGCTATGCATCCGATAACGATCCGGATTATTTTCGCTTGCTGCCGTGGAATGAGGTTGCCCGCCGTTTGCACCTGCTGGTACACAACGACCAATATCTGGATGAAAACAACAAGCAGGGATATGAAAAATGGGAAGCGGAACAGCAAGCCAAACGCGACGCCCGTCAAGCCGAGATAGACTATGCGGAGAAAACCATCGCGGACTTTTGTGAACGAGAAGGGCTGGGCGAACCGGATTTTTCGAACCTTACGCACATCGACCTTGCCTATTCCACCACCGGGGACGGTGAACACGAAATTCAGGTGTACGCCAACTTCTTGCGCAATGAAATTGTGTATCTGGTTGACGGCTCCTTTGTGGACAGTGCGCGCTTCGACAACACAAGGGCGCTTGCCAAGGAAGGCATTGAGGACGTTGAGTTTTCGCAGTTTATTGACGATGCGGAAGCAGCGTATGAAGCATATCAGGAACGCTACAAGCCCAAGCCCGTGGAAAAACGCCCGCTGGCGGCCGGGGATACCGTCTATCTGGAAAACGACCACCCCTTTACGGTGGAGGAGATCGGCATCTTCGATGTGCATCTGCGCGACGAGGATTTCCCGCTGATCGGGCGCGCCGTCAACCGCGCGGAGTTTGCAAGGCTGCTGGCGGCAAATCCAAAAAACCAAGCTCTGGCGGCACCCGACACGGTGGTTGAGGGGCAGGTCATTGAGAAAACAGACACACCGGACGAACCTGTGAAGGGTGAAGTCTTAGAACCTGTAGAAGAACCCGCAGAGGAATCATCTGGTGGTTTTGGTGAGCAGGTCTTGCAGGCTGCGGAACTCATTGCCCTCAAGGAAGCCTATGCGCCGAACAACTACATTCCGCCGCAGGACCCTGCACCCCCGCGCACTCCGCGCGAAAAGTTTGCCTCCAACATTACTGCTATCCGCACTTTGAAATCCATCGAAAAGCGTATGGCGGACGGCGGTCCCCACGCAAACGGCGAGGAGCAGGAAATCCTTGCCCAATACTCCGGCTGGGGCGGCTTGTCCGATGCCTTTGAACCCAACAAGGACAGCTGGCACAGCGAATATACCGAGCTGAAAAGCCTGCTGACAGAGGAAGAATACGCTGCTGCCCGCAGCAGCACCCTGACCGCCTTTTATACTCCGCCCGAAGTCATTGATGCAATGTACACCACCCTGCGCAAAATGGGTGTGGGTGCCGGTACGATTCTGGAACCCAGTATGGGGGTAGGCGCGTTTTTTGGGCAAAGCCACAGCTATTTGTATGAGCCGACCACCCGCCTTTTCGGCGTGGAGCTGGACAGTCTGACCGGCAGAATTGCCCGCCAGCTGTACCAGAAAGCAAACATCCAAATCACCGGCTTTGAGAAAGCCGACCTGCCCGACAGCTTTTTTGATGTGGTCATCGGCAATGTGCCGTTCGGGGATTACAGCGTGGTTGACCCGCAGTACAATCGGCTGCATTTCAAGATCCACGACTACTTTTTTGCCAAATCCATCGACAAGCTGCGCACGGGCGGCATCATCGCCTTTATCACCACCAGCGGTACGCTGGACAAAAAGAGTGAGGAAGTGCGCAGGTACATCAATGCCCGATGCGACTTTATCGGTGCCGTGCGCCTGCCGGATTCCACTTTTAAGTCAGCCGGAACCAAGGCTATGGCGGACATCATCTTCCTGCAAAAGCGTGACCGCATTCTGGAGCAGGACGCGAGCTGGCTGCACACCACCCAGACCGAGGACGGACTTTCCCTCAACAGCTATTTTTCCGAACACGCCGAAATGGTCTGCGGCACACTGAAGACCGTCAGCGGTCCGTATGGTCCGACCCTGACCTGCGAAGCGTTTGCCGATAAGCCCCTTCCCGATGTGCTGAAAGAGGCTATATCCCATCTGCACGCTGAATTTCACTTTCAGGACATTGAGCTGCAGGAATCCGGCGCTGTGGATGCCAGCATCCCCGCCGAACCCGATGTGCGCAATTTCAGCTTTTGTATCCGTAACGGCAAATTCTATTACCGCGAGAACGCCATTATGCGCGAGGTTTCTCTTGGTGCTACCTCCGCAGCGCGTATGCGGCTGCTGATCGAACTGCGGGATACCACACGGGAACTGATTCAAGCCCAGCTGGAAGATATGCCGGATGAAGTCATTACGGAGCTGCAAGCCAAACTCAACCGCCAGTACGACTACTACCACAATAAGTTTGGGCTCATCAACAGCCGTGGCGCATCGCTGGATATGCGGGATGACAGCGGATATTTTCTGCTGTGTTCCTTGGAAAACCTCGACAGTGAGGGTAATTTCATCGGCAAGTCGGATATGTTTTCAAAGCGCACCATCCGCGCCGCCCGCCCTGCCGAGCGCGTGGAAACTGCCAGCGAGGCGCTGGCGCTGAGTGTCGGTGAGCGCGCGGGCATCGACTTTGGATATATGCAGCAGCTGACCGGCAAGGACAAAGATACATTGGTGAACGACCTGCAAGGCGTTATCTTTGCCGACCCCTTGGAAAAGAATTCTGATGGTGAACCGCGCTACTATACCGCCGATGAATATCTTTCCGGCGATGTGCGCCACAAATTGCAGGTGGCAAAGCTGGCGGCACAAAACAACCCCGCTTTTGCTGTGAATGTGCAGGCACTGGAAACCGTGCAGCCGAAGGACTTGGAGGCCAGCGAAATTGCCGTGCGTCTGGGTGCCACTTGGCTGGCACCTGAACTCATCAAGCAGTTTGCCGATGAGCTGGTGGACGCGCCCTACTATGTGCGGGACCGCGTGAAGGTGCTGTACATTCCGCTGACCGGCGTCTGGAATGTGACCAACAAGAGCTTTACGGGCGGCAACATTAAAGCCACCGTGACCTACGGCACACAGCGCGCCAACTTCTACCACATCTTGGAGGAAAGCCTGAACCTGCGGGATGTGCGCATCTTTGACACCAAAGAGGATATGCAGGGCAACAAAATTCGGGTGCTGAACGCCGCTGCCACGCAGGAAGCTCAGATGAAACAGCAACAGATCGAGGACGCTTTCAAGGACTGGATCTGGAAGGACCCGACCCGCCGCCAGATGCTGGTAAAGGAATACAACGAACGGTTCAACTCCCTGCGCCCCCGCGAATACGACGGCAGCCATATCCTGTTTCACGGTATGTCACCTGAAATCACGCTGCGCCCCCACCAGAAAAACGCCATTGCGCACATTCTGTATGGCGGCAATACGCTGCTGGCGCACGTGGTGGGTGCCGGCAAAACCTACGAAATGGTCGCTGCGGCGATGGAAAAGAAACGTCTTGGGCTTTGCTCCAAGACCCTGATCTGTGTACCCAACCACCTGACCGAGCAGCTTGCCGGAGAGGCTTTGCAGCTGTACCCCAACGCAAATATTCTTGTAGCCCGTAAGACAGATTTTGAAAAAGCCAACCGCAAACGGTTCTGCGCCAAAATCGCGACCGGCAATTATGACATCATCGTGATCGGGCACAGCCAGTTTGAGCGCATCCCGCTGTCACAGGAGCGGCAGGTCGAATACCTGCAAAGCCAGATCCACGATGTGATCAACCAAGTGGCACAGCTGAAAGAAGAACGCGCCGAGAACTTCACCGTCAAGCAGATGGAACGTATGCGCAAGCAGCTGGAGAAAAAGCTGGATAAGCTCAACGACCAATCCCGCAAGGATGATGTGGTGACCTTTGAACAGCTGGGCGTGGACAGCTTGATGGTGGACGAAGCCCACGCTTTCAAGAATCTTGCGGTGCTTTCCATAATGCGCAATGTGGCCGGTATCAGCCAAACAGAGAGTCAGCGCGCCAGCGACCTATATATGAAATGCCGCTACCTTGACGAGATCACCGGCAGCCGCGGCGTGGTGTTTGCCACAGGTACGCCCATCAGCAACTCTATGGCAGAGTTGTACACGATGCAGCGGTATTTGCAGCGGGAAACCTTGGAGCAGCACGGGCTTTCCTCCTTTGATGCGTGGGCATCCACCTTTGGGGAAACCGTGACAGCCGTGGAGCTTGCGCCGGAGGGTACAGGCTACCGCACAAAAACGAGATTCTCCAAATTCTATAATCTGCCGGAATTGATGAGTATGTTCAAGCAGGTGGCGGATGTGCAGACGGCGGATATGCTCAACCTGCCGGTGCCCAAATTAGTGGGCGGCAAACCCATCAATGTGGCGCTGCCGCCCAGCCCCCAGCAAAAGCAGATGGTGGCTGACCTTGCCGACCGCGCCGAGGAAATCCGCGCCGGAAATGTAGACCCCACCGAGGACAATATGCTCAAGGTGACCAACGACGGCAGAAAGCTGGCGCTGGACCAGCGGTTGATCGACCCTAATCTGCCCGAAAACCCCAACGATAAAGTCCACGCCTGTGCCGAGAATGTGTACCGTATCTGGAGTGAAACGAAAGACAAGAGATTGACACAGTTAGTGTTTTGTGACTTATCCACCCCGAAACCGGACGGCTTTAATGTGTACGATGATTTGCGCAATCTGCTGATTTCCATGGGCATTCCCGAAAACGAAGTGCAGTTTATCCACAGTGCCAACACCGAGGTAAAAAAAGCCGAGCTGTTTGCCAAAGTGCGCAGCGGTGATGTGCGTGTGCTGATGGGCAGCACCGGCAAGATGGGCGCGGGCACCAATGTGCAGCGCTTACTTGTGGCAACGCATCATCTGGACTGCGGGTGGAAACCCTCTGACATTGAGCAGCGCAACGGGCGTATGATTCGTCAGGGCAACACCAATGCCGAAGTATATGAGTATCGTTACGTCACAGAATCTTCCTTCGACAGCTATATGTGGCAGCTTTTGGAAACCAAGCAGAAGTTCATCGGGCAGGTCATGACCAGCAAAAGTCCTGCCCGCAGTGCGGATGATTTGGACGATGCGGCGCTGTCTTATGCCGAGGTAAAGGCGCTGGCAGCGGGCAATCCGATGATTAAGGAGAAAATGGATCTGGATATTCAGGTGGCGCGGCTCAAAACCCTGAAAACCGCCTACAACAACGAGCATTACCGGCTGGAAGATGCGATTACACAGGGGTTCCCCGCAGAAATGCGCAAGACCGCCCAGCAGCTGGAAAACGCCAAAGCAGACACAGCGTTGCTACAGCAAAACACCAAGCGCGATGCGGACGGCAAGGATGTGTTCGCCATCTCGTTGATGGACACGGTTTACACCAAGCGCGAGGACGCAGGCAAAGCCCTGCTGGGTTTGCTGGGTATGGCGATGAACCGCACCGAGCCGGTTTCCATTGGGCGGTACAAGGGCTTTGATTTGCAGATTGCCTATTTTGCCATGGACAAAATGTATCTGGCGTATCTTGTGGGCAGCGGCATCAACCCGGTGCAGCTTGGCGCGGATGCGGTCGGTAACACCATGCGTCTGGACAACTGCCTGCACAACCTGCCGCAGAGCGTTACCGACCTTGAATCCAAATTGGTGCAGCTGCAAAAGCAGCTGGAAAACGCCAAAGAACAGCTTGCGCAGCCTTTTGCACAGGCGGACGAGCTGGCTGAAAAAAGCAAGCACCTTGCCGAGCTGGAGGCGCTTTTGAACCTGAACGAAAAGGATATTGTGCTGGATACCGTGCCGGACGAAGAGCAACAGTGTCGTTCGGACAATCGACAGCGTGGACAAGAAAGGTAGAAGGTTTTACTATGAAAGAAAGAAGAAGCAACCGGGTCAGAGATGGCCCCCGCAAGGAGTTTTCAAGATGAAAAAATGGATCGTAATGCTTGTGATGCTGTCCGCATTGACAGCCTGCGCACAGAAACAGAAACCAGAATCCGCTGAATTGACGGAGCTGTCGGCAGTGACATCCGAAAGCGCAGAACCCGAAGAAACACCTGCACCGATTTCAACTGCTGAGCCGACCGCCACACCCACAGCAACCCCCACCGCTACGCCGGAACCGACCGCAACACCCGCGCCGACACCCTCTGCAACACCTGCCGCTAACCCCGCGCCGACTCCTGCCCCTACGCCGGAACCCACAGCAGCGCAGACGGCAGAACCTGCCCCGGCGCAGGTCAGTATGAGCTATGGTGCTGTGCCCTTTGATTTGGCGGCAGGCACCGAACAGTGGTGGAGTATCGACAGCTCCGATTCCGCTTATTGGGCGGTGCAGGAAAACATCAACGCTATGCGCGCTGCCGGTGGACTGGCACCCTTAACAATGGACAGTGGTTTG
>ENA-OPXX01001942-OPXX01001942.1-human-gut-metagenome-genome-assembly--contig:-NODE-1942-length-12730-cov-1.880237_pt1 | contig 12730 bp, 10 predicted proteins | sample MGYA00241771_ERZ502046 | MGnify/ENA primary metagenome ERZ502046 (study PRJEB25962, sample SAMEA2042006) | human gut metagenome | biome: human gut; feature: human-associated habitat; material: faeces...
GCGTAACGGAATCGTCATCATCTGCTTTGATGGTGTAACCGTCTACGCCGGCAGTCATCTTATAATACATTCCTGCCATAAAAGTTGTTTTTCCGGAACCGCTTAATCCAAGTGCTGTAAATTGATAGCCTTCTCCACTGTTTGCCATAGTATTGCTCCTTACTGAACTAGTAGAATGCAAATGAAATCTTTCCTGTAAATTCTGTAGCTGCTGGGAATTTTCAATTACCAGCAAGTCTCTCTGTCTTGCTTTTATTGTAAAGCCATAATCATCGGATTTGATCGTGACCAATGAACCGGGAGTGCACTCCACAAATGTATAAATTGTATTTTTATGCTTGTCCCATTTCGGTGCAAAAAAAACTTTTAAAACTTTTGTAGTAGTACTTGGTGTGAATTCATAGTAGCATTGTGCATCATGTTTAAAAAACAATTTTGTGCCAGCTTCTTTGTTCTGATAATTAAATTTATGAAATACAGACTCGTCCAGCACATCGATTCCCATGTCCTCTTCTGCATCTATATCTCCTAGGCGAACTGTGATTTCTTCACCATAGGCTTCTAAGACAACAAAGAGTTTCCTGCCGTTAGAAACTTCATGATAACCTTTAACGATCCAAGAGTGTTTCTTCTTTTTGGGAGTCAGGCAACATTTCTCGTTATTTTGACGCCAGAAGACATCTGCACTGCTTTTTATCCAGACTTTTGCGCCGATTTCAAATGGTTTACATGAACTTTCAGAAGTATTTTGCTTTATCGTACGAATACCTCCTTTTATCGATATTCCAAAAATTATTTTTCAAATGGTGAACACTATTAACCACCACTATCCTCATTATATCATATAATAGATATGATGTCAAATAATATTTACCATATCTTCAAATGAGGGAAACCAATATGTTCAAACTGAAAACCACCTTGGGCACCAATAATATCTGCGGACCGAATTTGATTCGGATCCGGCATGAAAAAGGGCTTTCTCAGCGACAGTTGGCAAAGAATCTGCAAATTGCCGGATATGACGTAGATCACCACTTTATCCGCCGCATCGAAAATGGAGAACGATTTGTGACAGATATGGAGCTGGTGGCACTGGCAAAAGTGCTGCAGGTGGAGATCACGGACTTGATTGATCCGACAATTCCCGTGGCGGTGCAGAAAGATTCCCTTTGATTCTATTGTAGCAAATGAGCAGGACAAACGTCTGTCCGTTCAAAGAAATGTTACGGCTGTAATAAAAAAAGGACCGGCTTGTCATGCAGCCGATCCTTTCCATTATGATTTCTTGGGAGTATATTTCCGAATTTCTGCAAAACACGTGTCACAGTAGCCTAATCGCTTTTCCCAATGCAGCTGCTGTTCCGGAACGACTTTGCCGCAGCTTTCACAGCGGCAATTGCCGGAAGTGTCTTTCCAGGGGTGGTGCAGCTTTAACATTCGCAAAAATCGAAGCTGCCATGTTCCTGGTTGCAATAATACTCATAAGCCCAGACAAACTGCATCATGTCCATTTCGTCCTGGAAGTTCGCTGAAGAATACTTCATCAGCCGGTTTACATAGAGGTTTCCGGATTTCGGAGACTGATAGAGATAGATGGTAAGCGGTACAAAGCAGGCATTGTGCAGCTCACACAGATCGATCAGCTCATTGGGGTTGTCTTCTTCATAGAGCAGCCCAAGCGTCGCACAGAAGTGCTCGTAGTCGCCACGCCCTACAGAGCGAATGCGGTTGATGTAATAGTTCTTGTGTACGATGTGTCCTCTGTCTATGATAGCAACGTAACAGTATAGTGTCAGTTCTTCCGGATGAAAGCGGTCTTTTTTCAGCTGGATCTTTTCGATAAATCCGGCACAGGGGCGATGCAGCTGCAGCGGCGGAAAACGGCGGTAGTTTTGGAATAATGCCGGAATTTCCCGTTTTGCCTTTTGATAAGAAACACTCTTTATCAGCATGAGATCTCGTTTCAGCTGCAGACGCTGTTCCCTGATCTCCGGAGCAAGGTTTGCCATATCTTTCTCGGTGCAGTAGGTTTCCGGCTGAAACCAGCGGATCTTTTCGTAGCAGTCGTCCAGTCCGAAAGCAATTTTCAGATCTGTATCGCCAAGAGGTGTGATACTTTCAAAGCCACGGTCTGAAGAAAGAACAGCGGTGCAAGATGTTCCAATGGCATAATCGAGTTCCAGCACGTAGTCATTTCGATGTTCTGTTCGATCGGAAAACAGGTCGAACTCCTCGCAGAAATTTTGGAATGCTTCTCGTCCGTTGGTAAAGGGCTTATTGAAACATTTCTGATGCTTAGCAATCTTGCCGTCGATCGCCAGTGCAGCGGTTACTGTAACACTGGGATACGGTTTTTCCACTGTCTGAATGTCTGTGATGATGCCGATAAATGTGCCGTCTGGGTAGTTGCAAGTGTCTTTCATAGAAAAATCTCCTTTGTATTGATTTGCAGTTTTTTCTGCCTTTATAGTATACCATGCCAAAAATCCATTTTGTAAAAACGACTTTGCAGGAGGCGATTGTGTGACGGAAGAAGAATTGTACGCAGGTGCAGGTGAGGTTACCAGAAAGTGTTTGGATGACATTCTGGAATCGGAATATGGCTTTGTGCAGGACGATGAGGAAACTTATACGTCGGAGTACCTGCTGACCTATCCGTGCAAAACATTTGCAGAGGGCTTGACGGATACGCTTTTGCAGCATGGATTCTCCGGACAAGCAGACGATGCCAAAGAAAAGATCGCCTATGTCCGGGAATGCTGTAAGCAGCGAGGGGTAACGCTCAATCCGGAAGTCATCAAAAGCTGGTTCTGCGGAACTCGTCCCAACAGCGGCGAACGGAGCCGGGACAGTCTGTTCCGACTCTGCTTTGCTCTGGGATTGAACGACCGGGAAACAGCTTCTTTTTTTCAGAAGGTGTACTTTTCCTGTCCCTTTAATTTCCGCAGTGCAAAAGAAACAGTGATCTGGTACTGTCTGCGAAATGGATTGGGATATCCGGAAATGCTGTCCCTGGCAGAGCAGGCGGAACAGCTGATAAATGGAGAAAGTACGGCAGAGGAAGAGCTGTGCTATGAGCAGACCAGCCAGCTGGAAAGTGCACTGCTGCAAGTTGGTTCCACGGAGGAACTGCTTTGCTTTTTCCGGGAAAACCGTCTGGATTTTCAGATGCCCAAAAAGACTGCCATTCACTATGCGAAGTGTCTGATACAGGAAGCCACAGAACTTGCTCAAAATGCAGTTGCAGATCAAAATGAAATTTCCCACCAAAAGCAGAAATCCGGAAATGTTGATCTGCTGCTGAGTGTGATCTTCGGGGAGAATATGCGGACTTACCAGAAAAAGAGTTCCTTTTCCAAAGAGGCTGTTTTTCCGGAATTGATACGTTCTGATTTTCCCTTGGGAATGAACCTTTCCAGAATCAAACGGGGAGAACCAGTTTCAGATACGATTTTGAGAAAGACACTGATCCTGCTGAACTTCTATTGTTTCTTTGCAGTGCTGTTTGCAAAGAATGACACCTCCGATTTGTTTTGTGCCATTGAGTCTGATTTTCTGGACTTTGTCCATGAAACCAATGACCTGTTGTGCAGCAGCGGTTTGCCGGCTTTGTATGTGCGGAATCCTTATGACTGGCTGTTTCTGCACTGTGCCAATCATCCCTATCCGTTGGAAGAACTGCGGTCTGCCATGCGGCGGTACTATTTTGACCAGGCAGACGAAAAAAGCACATCACTTTCCACACTGTGATGAAAGTGATGTGCCTGGATCATGTTGCTGTTAGAACATGGTCTTGATTTTAAAACTGCATTTGCAGGTGTAAGTAGAAGTCACCGCTGTTACGGTGTACCATGCGTGCTTCTGTGCCTTCTTCGGTCAGAATGTTTTGAAACATCCGGTGAAATTGAATGCTGGAAATGCTGCAGGGGAATCGATTCTCCCGGCAGTAGCTTAAAAATCCGGCATATACCACGGCGGTTCGCTCTGCTTTTTTGTGCTTGGGTTCTGATAGGACGATGCAGTGATTGTAAAACGCCTTTACCACATTGTGTTCGTTTTTGTAATGCTCCAATGCAGCTTCGCAGGCAGGAGAATAGGTGAAATTGTAATCATTGTCGATCAGTCGTTCCAGTCCGGCATAGGCAAAATTGAAGATGCCCGGGAGTTCTTGCATCAGATCTCCTTCCAGATAAATGTTCTTGTAGAGAACACCCTCCTCCGGCTCCTGATTGGGAGCGAGGTCATGGAAACACTGTTCAAAGGGAATGATCAGCAGCCGGCGATAGAACCCGTCGCTGTAATCCTTGGTCTGGATCATATCATTTGCAAGGAGAATGAACTTGCTGTGGATCTCTGTGGTATAGGACTTTTCAAATTTTTCTTCGATTTCAATGGAATCGCCGCCGGTCAGTGCCTTTAGGTCAGCTGTGCTGTACAGCTTTTCTGTCTTGGTCTCAGAGGAAATGTTCAGCAGCTTTCGGTCCAGGTTTTGCTTGCCAAATCTTCCGCTGCTGATCTGATCCAACGCAACAGCAGATACATTCCGTTCTCCCAGCATATGCTTGATCATGTTGGATAACAGAGACTTTCCGTTGGAACCGGAACCCAGAAAGACAACAAGTTTCTGCATAATGTCTTCATAGTATAGGCAGGCTCCCATGATCTCCTGAACCAGATCGATCCGTGTCTGGTCATTGTCAAAGAGTTCCTGCAGAAAGCGGAAAAACTGCGGTGCTTTTGCCTTGGGGTTGTAGTCATATGGAATCTGTACCAGACAAAAGATGTCCGGCGTTGGTTTCTCTATCGTTTCCTCCTGTAAATCGAAGATGCAGTTTTGGAATTGCAGAAGTCCCGGACGCATTCCGTTATCCTCTGCATAGGGAACTTTTCGCTTGAAATAGGGGATATACTCGTTTTCCTGCTTTCGTTTCCAGATATTGCAGGAAGCTTCTTCAATGATCGCAAAGAAAATCTTTTTGTATGCGTGATCTTCCAGATATTCATAACACTTTGACTTAAAATTGTAGAAGTAGAGCTTTCCGTTGCAGTACAGTGCGTGAACTCTTGTCATTGCATACTGAATGAATACGGTGTGGTCGAATTGAATCTTGCTGCCGTTTTCTTGAGTAAATCCACGTTGTGCCAGCATCTTTTCCTTGACTTCTTCCGGCGGCAGACTGCTTTTCCATTGTTCGTTTTCTTTGTCTTTGGCAATGTAGTTTGTTTCCTGAAATGGTTTCATATGATTTTTTCCTCCTGTTGTAAATTGGCGGAGAGATTTCCGCATGATTCATTGTATCATAGGAAGAAATGGGTTTGTAACAATGACTTTTCAAGTGGTTGTTACAAATGCTGTATGGCAATGTGTTACGATGACAGCCGGGAGGTGATGGGATTGCAGGAATGTGTTCGCCAGGCAATGGAACTGATCTCTGCTTTGCAAAAGGAGTCCGTTTCTCCGGCAGCTTTTTTGAAACGGCACGCACCATTTTTTTCAGGTATCCCTTTGTGGTCACTGCTCGCACCGGAATGCAGGCAGAAGGCAGTTTACACAGAAAGCAGCTATGTCTACTTGATCGGCAGCTATTTGTATTTTCAATGGGAGAGAAAACCGGTGACATGGCTGGAGCGAAGACGGTTTGCTGTCTTTCCGTCACACTTGGAATTTTATCAGAAAACATTGTGCAGCAATTGGAAAAGACGATTTCAGACATTGCAGGAATTGCAGGAATACCTTTTACAGATGCCGTCATAAATCAATATCACAACTTTTGAAAAGAGGAACTTACCATGCGAACGTCACTGCCAGTCGGTACACATCTGACCCTTTCCGCCATTGGAACCCAGCATCAGATCACAGTGCAGATTCAGGAACTGATCGGAACAGGAGCCAGCTGTCTGGTCTATACGGCGGTTTGCAGGGACGGAGAACAAAACGAATTTTATCTCCGGCTGAAAGAGTTCTGTCCGGAAAATCTACACCTGATTCGGCAGCAGGACGGCAATTTGCTTGCGGCAGACGAAGAAGCTTTTCAACGGCAGATGCAAAGCTTTATCTGGGGATATCAAAAGCAGATGCAGTTCCGGCAGTTTCCGGAAAGCTGCAACAGTATCAGCAATGTCCAGGGCGTTTTTGCCGGAAACGGCACCCGGTATATTGCTATGAACTGTCAGAACAGCATTCCGCTGGAACAGCAGGAGTTGTCGCTTTATGACACATTTCGGGTATTGCGTGCAGTGGCACAGCAGCTGGACAATCTGCATCAGCATGGGTATCTCTATCTGGACTTAAAGCCTGCCAACGTGCTGCTCTATCCGGAAACGCCGGAACTGGTGATGCTGTTTGATTTTGACAGTGCCATCGAAAAAAGCCGGCTTTCTGATGCAGTGATCTCCTGTACGGCAAAGTGGGCAGCACCGGAAGTGTTACAGCAAAACCGCAGAAGGATCGGCGTTGTGTCCGATGTCTATACGCTGGGCGGATTGTTGCTGTACCTGTTGTTTCGCCGTGCTCCGGAAGTAAAGGACAGGAGAAATCGTGCGGTATGGGATACGGAGTTCCCGGACTCGGTGCTTGCCGGAACTGCTCCGGAAATCAGACGCATGGTCACGGAGCTGCTGCGAAAGACCTTGGCTGCCAATCCGGAAAAGCGGTATGCCTCCTGTGCGGAACTTCTGACACAGATCGAGCCTTTTCTGGATTCGTTTCAACAGCCAAAGCCCTATCTGCAAACCAAACTGCCCTTGGGTAACAATTACTTTTGCGGACGGGATATCGAATTGCAGGAGATCCATACCCTTTTGCAGCAGGAAAAGTTTCTGCTGCTCCACGGTGTCGGCGGTATCGGAAAAACAGAACTGGCAAAGCACTATGCTATGACGTATGCGGAGGAGTATGACGCCGTTGTATTTGTTCGGTTTCTGGACAGCATGGAGAACACCATTCTCAGCGATACCAATTTTCCCATAGTGCATTGTACACGCTCTGAGGGGGAAAGTGATGCGGCATATCTGGAACGAAAATTGCAGGTACTGCGTCAAATCTGTACGCCAAGGCATCTGATCCTGCTGGACAATTTTGATACCGGTGACTGCGGGAATCTGGACTTCCTGACAGAACTGCCTTGCCCCATTCTGGTGACCTCCAGAGTGGATTATGACGGCATTTTTCCCCAGTATGAGGTAGACATTTTGTCTGACGAATCAGCGTTGTATCAAATGATGGCGTACTATACAAAAAGAGAGCCGGACTTGTACACCGATGCCATATTGAAGGCACTGAATGGGCATACCATGGCAGTGGAACTGGTGGCAAAGCAAATGACACTGCATCAGCTCACTTCCCGTGAAATGTACGAAAAGCTCTGTGCAGAAGGCATTTCCGGAGATGACGGCAAAGTGCGTCAGCTGAAAGACAGCACACTTCGGGAAAAAACAGCGTTCCATCATATGGAGATCCTGTTCTCGGTGCTGGATTTGTCCGAATCGGAAAAGCAGGTGCTTCGCTGTGCTGCCCTGGTCGGTGCAACGCCAATGGAACGGCAGTATTTTGAAGTCATCAGTGACTTAAATGAGGCAGAGATCAACAGCCTGGATCGGCTGATTCAAAGCGGCTGGATCTCCGAAGTGTATCAGGATGAAATGTGCATTCTTTCCACTCATCCGCTGATTGTAGAAGTGCTGTGTGAAAAACTGCGTCCGAACAGCAGGGAATGCAAAAATATGGTGGAACTTGCTGGCAGTGTTGCTGGTTATATTGAAGAATCCGAAAATGCAGAACAACGGTTTTTATCTGTGCAGTGGCTGGATCATATGGCACATCATATTCAGGGCGACGACCCGGAATTATCATTTTTCTTTGCTATGATGTGTTATCGACTGTATCTGGGAGAAAATCGTTGTGAGGATGCCCTATGGGCAGCACAGCAGGAACTTCGGATTCTGAGACAGGAGGAAGACTCAAGGGTTCGACTGATAAATACGTTATCTTTTATTCAGGATTTTGCCATTAAACTGCATGATACAGAGATCAGCGAAAAAGCGGCAGCAGAATTAGCGGAATTGCAGTTGTCTGCATCGGAGCAATTTTCTGTTTTAAAAGGAGTATTATTTGAATATATATACGAAGAACGTGACTTTGACCAGGCAAAGTTGTATGTAGAACAGATCATACAGCTTGCGGAAGAAATCGGAGAGCCTATGAAGCTTGCTTCGGCTTATTCCAATTTTATCTTGCTGGAAAATGCTTATTGGATCGATTGCAATAGTGCGGTTTACCTTGAAAAAACATTGTTCTACGCAGACCAGTGCTTTGCAGAACAAACGGCGGAACAGGAGCAAGATATATCATTTTGGTCAGAATTGGGGGACATTTACAGGGATTGTGAGCAGTTTTCCCGTGCAATGGCGTGTTATCAAAAAGAGCGGGAATTGTTTCAAGTGCAAATGCAGGAAGAGCCTATGGAGGAGAGTACCAAACTGGTGCAATTTCAAACCGCTGTGGCAGTCTGCAATTTGAAAATGAAACAATTTTCTGAAATGGAAGAAAATTACGAGGAGGCAATCGCACTGGCAAATCAGCTCTATGGAGAGGAGCATGAAGAAACCGGAGAGATCTGGGCTACCTATGCCTGTGCATTGACCAACTGGTACAACGCTCAGCCAAGCCGGGAACTGCTGAAAAAATGCAAAGCTGCCATGGAACAGGCGTTGGAAATCTTACTGGAGCATGACGTGTATGGCGAAGTTAGGATTGCAAATTTGATGATGCGGTATAGTTCTGTGCTGTCAGAATTGGGAGAATTCCAGAATTGTGACATCGTTGCAGCTGAGGCGTTGGAGTATTTTCAGAAGAATTTCGGGGAACTGCATGAACAAATGGAATGGGCATATCTTATGGTAGGAGACAATTACCACAAAGCAGGGGATAAGGAAAATGCCAAGCGATATTATGACCTGGCGATCCGAGTTTTGCGGGCAAACGATTATGAGACGGATGAGCTGGAAGAACGAGTGGAGGAGATATTGCAAGGGATGTGAATTGAGGAAAGTGTGTCACTTTTTTCACGGTATATAAAGATAAAACCAGCCTGAGGTTCTATGATTGGAATCTCAGGCTGATTGTTTTATGGCTTTTTAGGAGTGAAGAAAGTGATATGATTTTAACCATTACAAAAAGCACAGAGAAGTTGGAACATCCAAGATAACTTTACCTATCACAAAACAGCCCTCGGAATGGCAAGCTTGTGCAGTTCCAAAGGCTGTTTATTATCATCTAAAAACGACTTTCTATGAAATTCTCAAAGGATCTGACTAAATTCGATTACTTCGCAGTTCGGCCCTGTAATCTTGAAGAACTTTACGCCATTCTCCCAGAACGGAAGAAAATGAATGGTATCTTTCTGGTTGTTCAGTCCCAGTGCACAGATCTCTTCATAAGCGGCTTCGATGTCCTTGACATCGATTGCCAGATGATCCCATGCTCCTGCTTGCATCGGTGCCTGATGATTTTCATAGATCTCCAGCATCAGGTTTCCCAGCTGCAAAAATGCAACTGCTTCGCCGGCTTCTTCGTTATAAGTGCGAAGTGCCACACTGAATCCAAGCTTTTCATAAAAAGCAATGGTTTCCTGCAAATCGTTGGTCGGAAACCCTATGTGCTGAAATCCGGTCGCATTGTCCTGCAATTTCATGCTTCTAACCTCTCTTCTTTCAATTGTTTCATGACCTGAGCCATATTCGGCATTGCCGGAATCGCCCCATGCTTCCGGACACAAACGCTTGCCACAGCATTTCCGAAATCTGCAAATTCTGCTGCTTCTTCTGTTTTGACGGCTTCCGGTGCTTTCCCGCAGCGGCTGAACTGAAACAGAAATCCACCCCAGAATGCGTCGCCTGCACCAGTCGCATCTGCCGCCTTGTTCCGGAAACCCTTTACCAGCTGTCCGCCCTGTCTGGTCTGGACGTAGGCACCTGTTTTTCCAAGTGTTACGACCACGATTTTTACACCGCCCTGCATCAGGACTTCCGCAGCTTTCTGATAGTTGCTCTCACCAGTGAGCAGCATGGTTTCTTCCTCTGAGATCTTCATCAGATCTGCATGCGGCACCATGTTCCGCATTTGCTTTTTGGCAAGTTCCTCCGATTTCCAGAGGGAAGCACGATAATTCGGATCGTAAGAGATCACACAGCCTGCTTCTTTCGCTTTCTGAACCGCAAACAGGGTAGTGCTGCGAGCTGGCTCATCGGTCAGCGAAATCGAGCCGATGTGCAGAATCCCGCTGCTGCGGATCAGTTCCAGCGGAACGTCACCCTTTTCCAACATCTTGTCTGCACCGTGATTCCGTGCAAAGGAGAACTCCCGCTCTCCGTCCGGCTTGACGTCCACAAATGCCAGTGTTGTGAAATAATCATCGCTCAGCGTAAAACCAGTGCTGTCAATTCCACACTGTTCCAGCGTTTCCCTGAGAAATCTGCCGTGCATATCATTTCCGGCTTTGCCGATAAAGGCGGTTCTTGCCCCCAGCTTTGCCATAGCAGCCATGACGTTTGCCGGAGCACTGCCGGCATTTTGTACAAAGACACGCTGTCCCTGTTTATTTCTGCCCTGCATGGTGAAGTCAATCAGCATTTCTCCCAGTGCACACGCCAGAAATGTGGTTTTCTGAATCATTGGTCCTTCCGGACACAAAATTCCCAAATGTTCCAGCTCTTCCAAAAATGGTGTGCAGATATTCGGGTCATCGGAATGTACCTGCAAAATGCCGGTGTCCTGTTTCGGCAGTCCCAACACACCCAGAATGGACTTCGCATCTACTACGAAACTGCCGGACTGCAAGTCTACATCGCATGGCAGTGATGATGCAGCAAGCACCAGATTTTTGATGGTCACAGCATCGTGCAGCTTTACTTTCAAACGCATCTGTGATTCCTCCTTTATGCAAATATGGAAATGACCAGTGCACAGACAAGACCAACCACGCCGATAATGGTTTCCATGATCGTCCATGACTTCAATGTGCTTTTTTCATCGATCTCCAGCAGGGAGCCGACCAGCCAGAAACCGGAATCATTCACATGGCTGAAAGCCGTTGCACCGCCATTGATGGCACAGACCATGGCTGCCAGTTCTAACGGAGAAAGGGCTGGAAGCCATGATTCCGGCTGCCATTGTCATGGCAACTACCGCAGCACCAACCGAAGAACGAATCAAAGCAGCAATCAAAAATGCTACCAGAATCAGCGGCAGTCCGCTCTTCTCCAGTGCCGGGCCAATGATATCACCCATGCCTGCGTTTTGCAGAACCCAGCGGATAATACCGCCTCCGGTGATGACCAGCAGGATCATCCCCGTCGGTTTCAGTGCCCGGTCTAAGATCTTTTTCAGATCATCGCCGCTATATCCCTGCTTTTTTCCCAAGAAGAACATGGCAGACAATGTGGCAATGATCAGGGCAACAAACGGCGTCCCCAGAAATTCGAATACGGATTTTACGATGGTCGGCAAAGAGAGATAATCTGTCACCGTGTTCAGCAAAATTAGCACTAGCGGAATCAAAATGATTCCCAGAACTGTTCCGAACGGCGGCAGGTTCTTTCCTTCACCGGTGTCTGCGATCTCCCGCAGGTTGGACGGCAGCTCTGCATAAATATGCTTTCCGCAGAATTTGCCCCAGAGCACACCGGCACAAATCACAGCGATGATTCCAACCGGAACGCCCACGGCGATCATTACACCAAGATTTACGCCGAGCATATTTGCAACCAGCACCGAACCGGCAGACGGCGGAATGAAAGCAAATCCGGTCGCCAGTCCTGCCAGCAGCGGCAGTGCATAAGTCAGGGTGGATTTCTTTGTTTTTTTCGCCAAGCCAAATGCCAGCGGAATCAAAATCACAAAACCGGCCTCCAAAAATACAGTTGTACCCACAACCAGACCGGTGATTCCCAACGCCCATCCGGCTTTCTTTTCGCCAAACTTTTCGATCATCGTCTGTGCAACTTTCTGTGCACCACCGGACACTTCCAGAATTCCGCCGAACATGGAACCCAGCCCGATCAGCAGGACAATGCCCTGCAATGTATTTCCTGCACCGTATTCTACCGTGTCCATCAGTGTTGTTACCGGCATTCCGGATCCCAGACCAATTGCCAACGCAGAAATCAGCAGACTTAAAACCGGATGCAGTTTGCATTTTAAGATCAGGATCAGGAGAATGGCAATTCCGGCAACGGCGGAAATGATCAGCCGAACCGGCTCTGCGGCAAAAACTGCTTCTGTCATATGCTCACCCCACTTTTATTTTTCCGGAGAAATGATGTACTTTCCGTTTGCCCGCAGTTCCGGCTTCGCCAGAATATCTGCCAGATTGTCCAGACTTTCTACTGCATAAACCATGCTGGAAACATCCAGTCTGCCGGAGTCGATCAGCTCCAGTGCACGCTTCTGGGTGTACGGATTGATATAAGATGCCTTCAGTTCGATCTCCTTCTGGAACACCTCGAACGGCTTCAGCGAAATGGTATCGTCCGGCTTGGTCAGTCCGAACATCATGACGGTACCCTTGTTTCCCACAATGTCGATTGCCTGTTCAATGGTAGAGGTTCTGCCCACACATTCGATCACGGTGTTGATCCATGTCATGCCGGCAGAAGCAAGGGCTGCCTTGACATCATCGTGGATCGGATCAATGCAAATATCTGCCCCCAGCTTCTTGGCAACTTCCCG
>ENA-OPXX01001960-OPXX01001960.1-human-gut-metagenome-genome-assembly--contig:-NODE-1960-length-12633-cov-2.142312_pt1 | contig 12633 bp, 11 predicted proteins | sample MGYA00241771_ERZ502046 | MGnify/ENA primary metagenome ERZ502046 (study PRJEB25962, sample SAMEA2042006) | human gut metagenome | biome: human gut; feature: human-associated habitat; material: faeces...
TGGTATTATATGGCAATTTTGTAATCTTGTCAACACTTTTTTTGAAATTTTTACTGATTTTTATGTTTAATCTTGACAACTATTTTTTGCACTTCTTGCATTCCATTCTTGGTACTGCAGCCAGGCCGATGTAATTCCCACGGAAAAAATACAGCAAAATCACCAGTCTGCAAAACTACGTGATCCTTCTCCTCTATTTCTTCGTAAAAAAGCAGATCACTTTCATCTGCATGATCTTCCACAACAATATGTTCAGCTCTTCTGGGTGTAAAATAAATTATTTCCTCCCCTGCACCTAAATACTGGACATCAATATACTGATTATGAGCTTCGGGCTTTTTATTTATTTTATCTTCTGTCGCATAGGTATTAATTCTTACAAATACATCCCTGCCGTCTATTTCATATTCACCGTTCTTTACTTCGGCAAAGTTTGTTTCTTTTATATATTGTAAAGCTTTCTGTAAACCCTCTGATACATATGGCAGTATTTTTTCTATATCTTGCTTATTTCCGCAGATCATTATAAAAGCCTCCTTATTAAATTCAGTATTGCTTTATTCGACATTTCCATGTAAAATCCTGTTTTCTGCTTTGACAAACTACTATTAGTTACGTTAAAATTGTAACATATATTTTCATGAAAGAGGTTTAGTATGAGCTATTTGAATGTTACTAATGTTTCCCATACTTTTGGCGGCCGCCAGATCTTGGAAAATGTTTCTTTTAAATTACTGCGCGGCGAGCATGTTGGTCTCGTCGGTGCTAATGGCGAAGGCAAATCAACCTTCCTCAATATAGTTACCGGCCATTTACTGCCGGACGAAGGTAAGGTAGAATGGCCCGGACGCGTTACTGTTGGTTACTTAGACCAGCAAAGTACCCTAGAGGCCGGTAAAACTATCCGTGAGGTCCTGCGCACTGCTTTTAATGATATGTACGAAGCAGAAAAACAGATGCTGGAACTTTACGACAAGATGGCTGAAGCTGCACCTGAAGAAATAGATAAAATGATGAATACTGTAGGCGAGATCCAGACAGAGCTCGAACACAGTGGTTTCTATTCATTAGATACTAAAATCGAAGAAGTGGCTAACGGTCTCGGCTTAGGCAGTATCGGGCTTGACAGAGATGTCAGCGAACTTTCCGGCGGTCAGCGCAGTAAGGTTTTGCTTACCAAGCTGCTTTTGCAGAACTCTTCCATTTTGTTATTAGATGAACCTACCAACTATTTAGACGTTGAGCATATCGAATGGCTGACAAGATTTTTACAAAACTATGAGCATGCCTTCATTCTTATTTCTCACGACATAGCCTTCCTCAATCAGGTAGTCAACGTTATCTACCATTTGGAAAACTGTGAACTGACCCGCTATACCGGCAACTATGACAAATTCCAGGAAATGTACGCTATTTATAAAGCCCAGCGTGAAAGCGCCTATGAACGCCAGCAGCAGGAAATTGCCAAACTGGAAGATTTTGTCGCCCGTAATAAAGCGCGCGTCGCTACTACTAATATGGCCAAAAGCCGTCAGCGCAAGCTTGATAAAATGGAAATCATTGAAAAACCACGTGAAAAGCTGAAACCAACCTTTAAATTTACAGAAGCAAGGACTCCAAGCCGTTTCATAGTTGAAGCTAAAGACTTAGTTTTAGGCTATGATACACCGCTTACTCGTCCTGTAAGCTTCAATCTTGAACGCGGTCAGAAAATAGCTCTCCGCGGTGTAAACGGACTGGGCAAAACGACCCTTTTAAAAACTATTTTAGGACTGATACCGCCAGTGTCAGGCTCTGTAGAGCTGGGTGAATTTTTAGAACCTGGTTATTTTGAACAGGAAGAACGCACTAAAAATGAAAATACAGCTTTAGAAGACGTATGGAATGAATATCCCGGTCTTACCAATTATGAAGTCCGAGCCGCTTTAGCGGGCTGTGGTCTAACTAACGAACATATTACCAGCAAAGTTTTTGTTTTGAGTGGCGGCGAAGCAGCTAAGGTCCGTTTATGCAAGCTGATGCTCCGTGATATCAATTGGCTTGTTTTAGACGAACCAACAAACCATCTTGACGTTGACGCAAAGGAAGAACTTAAACGCGCACTGATTGCTTTTAAAGGAAGTATCCTTCTGGTTTCACATGAACCCGAATTTTACGAAGATTGGGTAACTTCAGTCTGGAATATCGAAGATTGGACTACAAAAATAATTTAAAAGAAAAAAATCCTCAACCAAAATTGGTTGAGGATTTTTATTTTTGATTAACCAAGCAGTGACACCACATCTTTTTCAAGCTGCATCGGCGCCGCTACTAAGGGCATATTTTCATTATGCCACTTCAAGCTTGCCATCGCAGAGACATTTTTGCCGCGTTTACATAAAATACGTTTACCACGTTTTTTACCCTCATGATAAAGAAACCGCACTTCAGGCGAATCCTTAAAAAGATTTTCTTTTATCCAGCGTTCACCTTCATAAGCTCCACCGAACGGTGCAGCAAAAAACAGTATCCAGGGACGATCGCCGCCGTTCCAGTTATGAGATGTTAACGCCAGGTTATAGTTTGTTAAATACTCCGCTTCAGCAGCAGCATCAAAATTGGCCCAGGCCATATAAAACAACGGGCTGCCTTTTTCTGACATTCCCAGTACATACTGCTTATTGGCGATCGCCGGAAAGATTTGCGAAGCCATCATATGCAGCGGCATCGTCTCATGTTGTTTAGAATGCATCATCAGCCAGGTAATATTACCTAAAATATATGCCGTGCTGTAATGTTCATCCTGCAAAGACGGTGCTATAAATTTAATTTTTCCTTGAATTTTATCCATGATCCGAGTTCTCCTTTGGTCGTCTTTCCTCCACCAAATCCCCTATGCAATATTCTGCATCATTTAAACAATTTTAGAATTCCCATCTAATACCTGTATTTACCTGCCATTCCTTTTTCGTGTCGCCGCCAAAGCTGCGTTCAATATCACCATAGAAATGAGTATTACGACTTATCTGAACCTGCGCACCCATGCCGAATTCATACCATGTATCGCCATTGTCATAGCGTTTACGCAGGGTTTCGCCGTTAGCAGCAGCCATCGATACATCACGGTCACCGTCAAATTCATGGAACGCTCCCAGTTTAAAATAATAGCTGCTTTCCGGGCTGATCTTCCGTCCGACTTCAAAACCGATACGGCCAATAGCACTGGTTAAACCATCTACATTGATCTTGGTTCCGCGCTCGGTCGTAAAATCAACACTGTTCATTCTGCCTAAAGTAATTTGTGCCTGCGGTGTAAAGAACCAGCCTTTTTCGTAATTCTTCTGCCTGCCATACTCAAAGCTGATACTGTAAGCAGCATTGTCATAATCACTGCGTTCAGCATATTCACCATAAGTATTCATCTTATGATCCAAGTGTCCAGCACGCAGAACTATATCTGTATAATGGCCTTTATCGCCAAACCATGTCGTATATAAACCGAGAGCAGTCAGGCCTGTTTCACCTTTGCCTGCCGTATAGCTTAATTTACCTTCGCTGCGTTCCAATACGATACCATTAGTGCGCTGACCATTTTTCTCGTCATATTTGGTCTTATCATAACCCAACTGATAGGTATGGTATTTATCGGTGTAGCTCTGACCTTTCAATTTACCATGATACATACGAGCCCAGACACCGTCTGTTCCATGTTCACCACTGCGAATATCGCCTAAACGTTTACGCAAGGTGTCATTAGTAGCTCTCCACAAGCTGTAATCACTGGCAAAACCATCGTTGATGGTTTCAGTATTGTCATTTTCCTTCTTTTCAATTTTTGTCAGATACCACTCATTCGCACTTTCACCTAAAGTATCCCCGCGCTCAACAGTCGGCAGTACATCCCATAATCCGCCTGTATCCATATATTCGCCAACGAAAGAAGCATTACTGCTGTTATCTGTGATCAAATGCAGTTTCTTTTCACCTGAAACCTCGCCATTGATCAAGCTCAGGTCATTAACATGTACATAATGTGTGCTGCCGGTTTCCGAAGAATTGATTACCAGTTTATCGCCATTGGCTTCACTGTCCAGTTCAGTATTAAATTTGAACACACCGCCGCTGCCGCTCAGATCATCAACAGTCACAACGGTATTCATACCCGCTTCATGGCTGAGATTAACCATACTGCCGCCGCTGACATGTAAACTGCTGACTTCAGAACTGCTGGTAACATGCCAGTAACTGTTATTTTTCAAATTCAAATCAATCGTTCCGCTGTTTGCAAGTGCGGTACTGCCAGTAAACACAGAATTATTATCCATGTCCAAATCAATGGAACCGCTGTTATCAGCATACATATTTCCGGTAATATTAAAAGTAGAATTACCAGCCGTACCTGTTATAGTTCCCTTATCGGCATAAATAGCGTAGCCATCATTGTCATTAGTATCTATAGCAGCGCCACCTAAAAATTCTATGCTGCCGGTTGCAGCATTTACATATGCACCATGAGATCCGCTGCCTTCAACAGAAATATTCAAACCGGCGCCTGCTTCAATAACACCTCTTTGTGCCAGCAAGCCGTGTGAAGCATCACCTTCAGTTGTAATACCAACATTATCATCTAAAGATAAAACTGAACCTGTCATGTTTGCAAATACACCATGGGATCCATCACCAGCTGTAGCAATAGTAGAACCGGCGCCAATTTCAACAGCACCGTTTGCGACACTTCCTTTTGCCGAAGTATCAGCATAAGCAGCAATACCATGAGAACCATCACCCAGCGTAGTCATCTCCGCGCCTTCTTCAATAACTATCTTGCCATTATTCGAAGCCATCATTACGGTATGCGAACCATCCCCTGCTGTAGACAAAACCGCACCTTTGCCGATATTGATTTTAGACCCGCCTGTCGGATTAGTTGTAGACCTGCCTTGCGCCGCATAAACCGCATGCGAACTTTCACCCAGAGTTCCGGCCGTTAGACCTTCACCAATATTGATTGTAGCATGGAAATTTGCACGTACAGCATGGGCCCCGTCAGAAGTATCACCATTGGAATACTTCAATTCCCCATCATACAAAGTATTGATCGTAGCATTTTTGCCAATATTAAGAACTGTAGCTCCATTGATATTCAAGCCGTCGGCACTGTTACCGCTGACAGTTATTGTCAGGTCATCACCAACATTTATTGTACCAGATGCATTCTGCCAGTCAGAATTACCGCTCGGATTAGAACGAATACCGTCAGCTGCCTGACCAGAAGTTATCAGCGTCAACCTATCTCCAGCAGTTGTTACTGAAGAAGCATTACCACCATTAGTATAGATACCAAAAGCATGACCAACCAGATTTGGATACGCATCAGCGCTCGCATTTACTGTATAGTCATCACCTACAGTAGCACCAATATAAATATTAGCTTCTGCAACACTGAATAAAGGCATTGAACTTATAGCTAAAGCTATAGCCAAATGCAAAGTCTTCTTATTTTTCATTGCAACCCTCTCCTTTATTGAGTTTTAAAATTTATAATTTTTATATATTAAAATCGCTCCCCAACGACTTTAAATATATTAAAAATCACTTTACTAAAATTTATTTATTTCTTTTTGAAACATCTACCTTCTTTAAGTTTATAAAATTATGTTCTAGCAATGTAATATTAATTGTTAGAAACTGATTTGTCAATATCCTTAGGAATATTTTTGCATTTTAGTTACATTTTATTCACATTATAATGATTTTCTTTTATTATTATTTTTTAACTTTTAGTTATTTCATCTGGTATTTATTCAATAATAATCAATCTTTTACAGATAATGCAACTATCGTTAACTATCCGCTTAATAAGCCGCACTTTCTTAAATAGCCAATTTAATTCACTATTTAAATCTTATTGAAATAAAAAACACCTTATTTTACAGAGCAAAATATTTGTCTTGTAAAATAAGGTGCCGAAGTATATTAATCTTAAAAATTATTAATTTTTATTCACTATTGTCTATTTTTATATTTTCGTATAATTTTACATTTTTCTTTTTTAAACAGGCTCTATTCTTTATCGAATGATTATCTAGTATTATTTTTCATCCAGTTAATAACTATGCATTTTTATTATAACAAAGTATTCTTACCCTAAAATGTTCCATCATTATAATTTCCCAGATATCTATCAGCCGAAAAATCACTGCTGTTACTACAAATATTCTCCCATGTATTCATACAAACATCAACTATCCATATATATTTAAATTTCTGATTGTAAAGTAACAAATAAAAACCGTAGTCCATAAAAAAGGACTACGGTTCTTATTTGCTATCTTTTTATTCCCACTCGACAATTACTAATCAATTTTGTTTAAAGATTATTCGTTGTCGTATTTCTAGTTCTTTTGATTATTTGATTTATCCATATTATCCTGCCTATACGGGCTAATGTTATCATTTTGTTATCGGCATTGATAACACACGCTCCGTAACTGTGGATAATAGCAATATGTCCCGACTCAAATTATAAGCGGTTTTGCTTAGAAAATCAAGTAATCTTTCATTCCTTCAGGGATTTAGCTTTTAGTATTTATATTTATTCAAATAGCCCATTTCCCTCACTTCTTTCTGATTCCCCTCTGTCCCTGCCATAAATACCTTAAAATTGCATATAACATCCCTGGACTGGAAATTTCCCTTTCCAGCCCCACCCCTGGCCTTTATCCGGTTGTTACCTGCTTAGCCTGTCTCTTTGTATAGCAGCTCCCGGTAATCCTCTGACTGCAGGTCATCCCTCCATCTCCGTGTCACGCTCTTCCTCGTTATCCCGCTACTTTCAAAACTGTGCATCCTCCGGTACAGGTACAGTTCTCTGATATTAAACGCGGTCAGGGTCAGGTAAAATATCACTTCCAACCCTTTATGGCAGTAACAATGCCCTGCGTGGTAATACGTCTTTAACTGATGGAACGCGTTTTCTTCTATATCCCATCTCTTATGCATCATCTTCCATAACACTTCACGGGGGATCTCTTCACTGGTCGTTACCAGCCACATCCATTTCTCTTCCTCCCTGCCAGCTTTCAGCTTTATGTGCTCACAGTATCTGACTACCCGTACCTTCTTTTCCATCCCTTCCATTTCAAAGCCTGCCAGATCCCAGCATTCAATCCTTCTCTTTCCCCTCTGGAATCCCTTCCGCCTTCCTTCCCCTTTTTCAAACAGATCCTCCGCATCCCGGAAGATCTGCCTTCTCTCATCCTTCAGCCGCACCACTGCCTCCATATGGCATCCCTGCACAGTCTTCAGGAACGGCGCATTCAGGTACAAGCCGTCTGCTACAAGCACATCCGCAAAATGCCCGTATTTCCCATACAGCTTCTTGACCAGGCGTTTCCCTCCTGTCAGCTCCCCTTCGTCTTTTTCCCCTCCGTCCCGTGGATGGAGCATTTCCTGCCCAAGGATGAGATGCGGGTTATCCCCCACCGTCGCGCACACCACGCTCCGGTGGAAATATTCCTTCTTTCCCGACGCACCCTTACGGGTCAGGCAGTCCTTACACGGCTTCTTCATGCTGCTGTACAGCTCCACTCCATCCACCGCCGCTGTCACATATCCCCCGATCGTACCTCCGCGCAGTACCGCATTTTGGTAGACCTTCCCCACCGTGGAGTCAAAGATCTCCTCTGCTTCCCGCGGCCTCACTGTTCCAAGAGCGTCCCTTACCGCATCCACTTTGGGAATCCTTCCCTTGATACAGTGCCTCAGTCTTTTCTTCATGCTTTCCGGGGCTGAGAATACGGTGTGGAAGCTTTCATACTGGAGGAGCACACAGAGGAAGACCGGCAGGATGAGGTTAAAGAAAGGGATCGTCCTTCTTTGTCTTTTATCCGTAAGCCCCTTGATTTTCTGTAGGATATGGTATACACTTTCAGCATAGATTAGTAGTTTTCTGAACTCTAATTTGTCATTAATGGCACCTTCTTTCGTGTTTTTATTCGGTAAAATAATTATACACTTAAGGGTGCCATTTTTGTATGCTTATGCAAGCAAAAAAAGAACTATTTTAATTTTTCTTATTGAGTCGAATTTCCGCCTGTTTCAAGGCAGCCCATCCTTTTCCTTTGCTAAAAGCTAAATCCCTGATAGCTGAACAAAAAAATTTTTCCTACACAAAAAATTCACAAAATAATCTTGACAAAAATACTGGGAATTACTATACTGAAAGTGTAATCATACTAAATAAGTAGGAATTAAGAAAGGACGGATCGCAATGCGGGAAGTTTATTTAGATAATGCGGCCACGACTAAGGTCAGACCGGAAATAGCAGAGGCTATGGCAAAGGCCATGGTAGAAAATTATGGAAACCCTTCCAGTATATATAAGGCAGCACAGCATGCGGCGACAGCTATTGCAGCTGCCCGTCAGCAGGTTGCGGATCTGATCGGCGCGTCGCCGAAGGAAATTATTTTTACAGGCGGCGGCAGTGAGGGTGATAATATGCTTATTAAAGGCGTGGCTCATGCTAATGCCAGGAAAGGGCGGCACATTATCACTACGCAGGTCGAACATCACGCTGTACTGCATACCTGTGAAGAACTGGCGAAGGAAGGTTTTGAGATCACCTACCTGCCGGTGGACGAATTTGGCAGGGTGACAGCGGCCCAGGTAGAGGCCGCCCTGCGCGACGATACGATCCTTGTTTCGGTGATGTATGCCAATAATGAGATAGGTACGATCATGCCGATCAGAGAGATCGGCGCAGTATGCCGCGCACACAAGGTGCTGCTGCATACTGACGCAGTACAGGCGGCAGGCCATATCCCTATTGATGTTACCAGCGACAATATCGATCTTTTAACATTGACGGCGCATAAATTTCATGGACCAAAGGGCGTAGGCGCGGTGTATATCCGTCAGGGTGTGCGTGTACCGGCGCTGATCGTCGGCGGAGGGCAGGAAAAAGGCTTGCGTGCCGGCACTGAAAATACAGCCGGGATCATCGGTATGGGGCTGGCAGCTGCTTATGCGAAAGAAAATATGGCGGCCAATGCCGAAAAAACACGTGCTTTGCGTGACAAATTGATCGAAGGGATTTTAGCAAAGATCCCTGAAGTAAGGTTAAACGGACATCCTACTGACCGACTGCCGAATAATGTAAATGTCAGCATCAGATATATTGAAGGCGAAGGCCTGCTGCTGCTGCTTGACCATATGGGTATCGCGGCTTCCAGCGGCAGTGCCTGCACTTCCGGGTCTCTGGACCCGTCGCATGTTCTGCTGGCTATCGGACTGCCGCATGAGATCGCGCATGGTTCGCTGCGTCTGACTTTGTCGGAAGAAAACAGCAGTGCCGATGTCGATTATGTTTTGGAGCAATTACCGTTGATCGTTGAAAAATTAAGGGCGATGTCGCCTCTTTACCACAAGTAAGAAAGCAGGTGTAGTTTATGGCATACAGTGAAAAAGTAATGGATCATTTTATGAATCCCCGTAATGTGGGTGTGATGCCCGATGCCGACGGCGTCGGCGAGGTAGGCAATGCCAAATGCGGCGATATCATGAAGATTTTTATTAAAGTCAAAGACAATATCATTACCGATATCAGTTTCCAGACTTTTGGCTGCGGTGCGGCTATCGCTACCAGTAGTATGGCAACAGAGCTTGCTAAAGGCAAGTCTGTCGAGGAAGCGCTGGAACTGACTAATCTGGCGGTAGCTGAAGCACTTGACGGACTGCCGCCGATCAAGATGCATTGTTCCAACCTGGCAGCTGACGGCTTGCGTGCCGCGATTTATGACTATAAGGTCAAAAACGGTATGTCGACCGAAGGTATTGAAGTGTGCAGCGGCTGCTGCCACGACTGCGGTCACTGACAGCTGTTTTACTGTTAAGATTTTTCATCTCCAACCCCTCCTTTTATTCACATTAGTTTTACAGAAAAGCCGATGGTTAGCGCCATCGGCTTTTTTGTGGTAAAATAGGAAGTATAAATTATAAAATCAATAATTTACCGTCGGAGGATGAAACAATGGCAGCAATCGATATTGAAAAAGAGTTTAAGCATTATCTGGAGATCTTTACCCATGACGAGGAACTGGGAAAGATTTTGGCAAAGGTATCTTTTCAGGAATTGTTCAACGATAAATTTTTAACGGAAAACAGTAAATATACCTCGATGGACGATCTGATCTGGCGCAGCGGCTTCGGCATCATGAATCTGCTGGAGGTAGAACAGGTGAACCAGGATAAATGGAACGAATATATTGCCAGGAATACTGAATGTAAAACCTGGCATGAATTCGGCAAACTGGCCATGATCGACTGGATGAAGCATAAATTGGAAGAAGCGAAACAGGCCAAAAACTGATTTGAGCGGCACCGAGGCGAAGGCTTCGGTGTTTTTTATTTTTAAGGAAGTGATTTTATGGCAGCGATCTTACATGCACTGCAGGGGATTTTGACTATCGTTATTATGATAGCTACCGGTTTTTATCTGTCCCGTAAGGGCTGGTTTTCTGAAAGCTTCAGCTCGGCTGTGGCCCAGCTGGTGACCAAGGTCTGCCTGCCTACCTATATGATCGTCAATCTGACGGTCAATTTCAGCCACGATCAGCTGATCGAGATGAGCGGCGGTCTGCCGGTACCGATCATTTCCATGGCATTGGGCTATTTTATCGGCCATGCGGCAGCCCGGCTGCTGAAGGTGCGGCGTGTTCTGTACTGTCTTTTTTGTTTCCAACACTATTTTCATCGGCCTGCCGATGACGCTGGCTTTGTTCGGTGAAGAAGGTATTCCTTATGTCATGCTGTATTATATGGTCAATACTACGATGTTCTGGGTCGTAGCAGTGCACGATATGGCGTCTGATGCCGGTGTGGCGGCACCGTGGCTCAGCAGAAAGACTCTGAAAGTGGTTCTGAACCCGCCGCTGTTAGGTTTTTTGGCAGGAATTATTTTAGTAATGCTTGATTGGCGTCTGCCGATGCCGATCGAAGCTTCTTTTCGTTATCTGGGCGGAATGACGACGCCGCTGGCCATGCTGTTTATCGGTATCGCGATCAGTAAAGCGTCCTGGAGCGAGATCAAATTTGACAGAGAGCTGACGGCGGCAATGGTGGGAAGGTTTGTGATCTGTCCGCTGTGCGTTATGGTCTGTCTGCCGTTTTTTGCGCTGCCGAAATTGATGAGCGATGTATTTGTTATGCAGGCGGCTATGCCGGCGATGACGAACACTTCTATTGTAGCTAAGGTTTATGGCGGCGATTACAAGTATGCGGCGATGCTGACGGTGGTCAGTACACTGCTGGCAGTAATAACGACGCCGTTTTATATGTGGGTGCTGCGTGGTTAGATCTGTTCGCCTGATTGCAGAAACGTTCGCCTTAAAACTCTAAAATACGAACAAATTTTTAGAAAAACTCTTGACAAACAAAACAGTTCGGTTTATTATATATTTAACGAACAGATGTTTTGAAAGGTCGTGGAGTTATGAAGAAGTTGTTTGTATTAATGCTGATGACCACTATTTTATATACAGGCTATAATTTTTTACAGGATGATACTGTTTATCATTACGAACAGATCACTGTACATACAGGCGATACCATGTGGGCTATCGCTGACCGCTGGGCCGATCAGGACGAAGATGTACGCGAAGTCATTTACCGTATCTGCGAAACCAATGCGCTGGCGAATACGAACCTGAAACCGGGACAGAAGCTTTTAGTACCGGTCAGGATGCAGTTTGTCGATCAGCTGATGGTGGCAGAGGCCGGCGATATCAAAGGCTGATAATTACGGCGCCGGCGTAGGAAACTGATTCAAAAGTAAATAATATGCGTTAGGGCGCAGTAAAAAAGACGTGCCTGCCTTTTGGCAGACGCGTCTTTGTGTTTTTTATACTGTTTTATCTGGCCATCCGGTAAATGTTTTCCATATCGGCAGCGTTCAGGATGACGAAGCCGCCGATCGTTCTTCTGCCCATAAAGCTGCATTTGTGCGCCAGTTCTTTGATTTGAGCGTCGGTAAGTTCGATTCCCATGTCGCTGATTGAGGCAGGCATACCAATGGAACGGAAAAAGTCTTCCATGGCGGAGATTCCTTCAAGCGCTGTTTTTTCGTCATTGCCGAAGTTGTATGGAACATTCAGTACGTTGACTGCCAGTTGTGCGAAACGGCAGGGGTTTTGTTTGAGCACATAGCGGGCCCAACTGCCCCAGATCGCTGCAAGGCCTGCGCCGTGAGCAATATCGAACATACCGCCCAATTCATGCTCCAGCTGGTGGGAAGCCCAGTCGCCCTGACTGCGGTCGCCGGTGATGTCATTATGGGAAAGCGTGCCTGCCCACATGATCTCGGCGCGGACGTCATAGTCGGCAGGCTTCTGTAGAGCCAGTCGGGCATTGCGCATGACGGTGCGCAGCAGAGCTTCGGCCATACCGTCGGTCAACGCTAGAGGGGTGACGCCGGGTTTGGTAAAATAACGTTCTAAAGTATGGACGATGATATCGGTACAGCCGCTGGCTGTTTGGTAATTGGGGAGGGTATAGGTCAGCTCCGGATTTAAAACAGCAAATTTGCAGTAGGCGTAGGGCGATTGCAGGCCGCGTTTCAGCCAGCCGTCTTCATTGGTAATGACTGACGCGTTGCT
>ENA-OPXX01001993-OPXX01001993.1-human-gut-metagenome-genome-assembly--contig:-NODE-1993-length-12425-cov-2.233630_pt1 | contig 12425 bp, 6 predicted proteins | sample MGYA00241771_ERZ502046 | MGnify/ENA primary metagenome ERZ502046 (study PRJEB25962, sample SAMEA2042006) | human gut metagenome | biome: human gut; feature: human-associated habitat; material: faeces...
TGAAGAATAAATTGTTGGAAATCCAGCATTAAATTGCAAAGAAAACAGGCTCTGGAGCCTGTTTGAAAATACTTGCAGAATGCTGTGAAAATAACTGTACAGCAGGGGTGTCAGAGACATCCCTTTTGTGCCTTTTTGCATAGAAAAGTTTGATAAGCGCCTGCGGTGTAAAAGTGAACCGCAAAGAATGCTATCAGTGAACAGTAATCAAAGAATATCATGTTCATAATATATGGAGGAATTTCGTATGTACAGAGACCATACCAAAGTAATTCAGATAGGAAATAAGAAGATTGGAGGCGGAAATCCCATCCTGATCCAGTCTATGACCAATACAAAAACCGAGAATGTGGAGGCAACTGCCGCACAGATCAATCAGCTTACAGCTGCCGGATGTGATATCATCCGCTGTGCAGTTCCTACGATGGATGCAGCGAAGGCATTAAAGGAGATTAAAAAACAGGTGCAGATTCCGGTCGTTGCAGACATTCATTTTGACTATCGTCTTGCAATTGCAGCAATGGAGAATGGAGCAGACAAGATCCGTATCAACCCTGGCAATATCGGAAGCGCGGAGCGTGTAAAGGCAGTGGTGGATGTCGCAAAAGAGCGCAACATTCCAATCCGTGTAGGGGTAAACAGTGGTTCCTTAGAAAAAGATCTGGTGGAGAAATACCATGGAGTGACGGCTGAGGGACTGGTAGAAAGTGCTTTGGATAAAGTAAAACTGATTGAAGATATGGGATATGATAATCTTGTCATCAGTATCAAATCTTCGGATGTTATGATGTGTGTGAAAGCACATGAACTGATCGCAAGCCAGACCGATCATCCGCTGCATGTCGGAATCACGGAGGCTGGTACGATTATCAGCGGTAATATCAAGTCTGCCATCGGACTTGGATTGATCTTACACCAGGGAATCGGTGATACGATCAGGGTTTCCCTGACAGGCGATCCATCAGAGGAGATCAAATCTGCCAAATTGATTTTAAAAACGCTTGGACTTCGCAAAGGCGGTGTGGAAGTAGTATCCTGTCCAACCTGCGGAAGAACACAGATCAATCTGATCCAACTGGCAAATCAGGTAGAAAATATGGTTGCAGATATTCCACTTGACATTAAAGTTGCCGTTATGGGATGTGTTGTAAATGGTCCGGGAGAGGCAAAAGAAGCAGATATCGGAATTGCCGGAGGAATCGGCGAGGGACTTATAATCAAACATGGCGAGGTATTCAAAAAAGTGCCGGAGTCAGAACTTTTAGAGGCACTCCGCTATGAACTGTTACATTGGAATGAATAATTATGGCAAAACTATTTTTTGATGTCTTTCCGACACTGGATGTGTCCGGGGATATGAAGAAAATTTTATCTGAGATGGAAGTTACCAAGGTAGGGATGAATCATGAGAGAGATCATATCCGTGTCTATCTTTTGGGCAGTCATCTCATACATAAAAATAACATTACGCAGTTAGAAAAATCCATTGAGGAGCAGATATTTAAGGGAAAACGGATGAATGTCCGTATTATCGAAAAGTATCAGCTCTCCGAGCAGTATACCGCCCGCACGCTGATGGATATGTATAAGGACAGTATTTTAGAAGAGTTAAAAGCCTACAGTCTGATGGAATACAATCTGCTGCGTGCTTCCAAAATGGAATTTACGGATGACAGTCATCTGCATCTTGTACTGGAAAATACGATCATTGCACAGACACGCTCCCATGAAATTGTGGAATTTTTAGAGAAAATCGTGTGTGAGCGCTGTGGCATGAACCTGATTGTTGACCTTGACTTTGAGGAACCAAAAGAGAGCAGGTACAAGAAAAACAGTGATCTTCAGATTCAGTTTGAAATCAAAAATATATTAAAAAATATCAATTTGAAGGATGAGGACGGAGAGACAGTTGCAGTTGCTTCAGATGCCAATGAAAAAAGTGCAGCTTCCGGTCAGACTACAACATCTGGAGACAGTGGTTCTACAGGTGGTGGAAACGCCGTAAAACCTGCAAAAAACGATGCAAAATCTGCAAATGGTGCAGGAAATACTGCAAAAAAAACATATGACGGACCACGGAAAGAGTTTAAAAAACGTTATGATGGCGGTGGCTTTGGCGGAGGTAAAAAATCCGATAATCCGGATGTAATTTACGGTCGTGATATTGAGGATGGAGAAACCATCCCATTGGAGAAAATCGTGGGTGAGATGGGTGAAGTTACCATCCGCTGTCAGGTCATGACGGTTGAGACGAGGGAGATCCGTAACGAAAAGACAATCATTATCATGTCGGTCACAGATTTTACGGATTCCATTGTCCTGAAAATATTTACAAGAAATGAAGACAGGGATGAGCTTCTTGGCAATCTGAAAAAAGGGGCATTCTTAAAAATCAAAGGTGTCACGACAATCGATAAGTTTGACAGTGAATTAACAATCGGTTCGATCGTTGGAATTAAGAAGATTGCAGACTTTACGACCACCCGTATGGACACCAGTCCGGAGAAGCGTGTGGAATTGCACTGTCATACAAAGATGAGTGATATGGATGGTGTGTCCGAGTGTAAAGACATCGTAAAGCGTGCCATGAAATGGGGACATAAGGCGATTGCAATCACCGACCACGGCGATGTACAGGCATTCCCGGATGCAAACCATGCACTGAGTCCGGATGACGATTTTAAGGTTATCTACGGTGTGGAAGCGTATCTGGTGGACGACTTGAAGGATATTATCACAGATTCGAAAGGACAGAGCCTCGATGAAACCTTTGTGGTGTTCGACTTGGAGACGACCGGTTTCAGCCCAGATAAGAATAAGATTATTGAGATCGGTGCAGTGAAAGTAGTCGGTGGTGTCATTACAGACCGCTTTTCGACATTTGTAAACCCGGAAGTGCCAATTCCATTCCGAATCGAGGAATTGACCTCAATTAAGGATGATATGGTCATTGATGCACCGAAGATTGAGGAGATTCTGCCGGAATTTATGAAGTTCTGCGATGGTGCGATCATGGTTGCCCACAATGCGGAATTTGATATGAGTTTTATTAAGAAAAACTGCAAGGATCAGGGGATAGAGAGAGAGTTTACGATCATAGATACAGTGGCTCTTGCCAGAATTCTGCTGCCGAACCTGAATCGTTTTAAACTCGATACCGTTGCAAAGGCATTGAATGTCTCACTGGAAAACCATCATCGTGCAGTTGACGATGCTGCCTGTACAGCAGAAATTTTTGTGAAATTTATTGAGATGTTAAAAGAACGCGGTATGGAAAATCTCGATGATGTGAACCATATGGTTTCCACCTCCCCGGAAACGGTCATGAAAATGCCGACCTACCATGCAATTATTCTGGCGACAAATGACATCGGACGTATCAATCTGTATCGTCTGGTTTCACTTTCACACCTCACGTATTATAATAAGAGACCACGTGTGCCAAAAAGTGAATTTGTCAAATACAGAGAGGGACTTCTTTTAGGCTCTGCCTGTGAAGCTGGAGAATTATACCGTGCGATTGTGGGCGGAAGACCGCAGGAAGAGATCATAAGACTTGTAAAGTTCTATGATTATCTGGAGATACAGCCGCTTGGAAACAATGAGTTCATGTTGCGCAGTGACAAGGAGCCGGTGAATACGATGGAAGAGCTGCAGGATATCAACCGCAGGATCTGCAGACTGGGGGAGGAATTTAACAAGCTTGTGGTGGCTACCTGCGATGTGCATTTCCTTGACCCGGAAGATGAAATCTACCGCCGTATTATTATGGCCGGAAAGGGATTTAAGGATGCTGACGAGCAGGCACCGTTATATCTTCGAACAACCGAAGAAATGCTAAAGGAATTCGAATATCTTGGAAGTGCCAAGGCAGAAGAGGTCGTCATTACAAATCCAAACAAAATTGCGGATATGTGTGAGAAGATTGCACCGGTAAGACCGGATAAGTGTCCGCCGTTTATCGAGAATTCGGATCAGATGCTCCGTGATATCTGCTATAACAAGGCGCACAGCATGTATGGTGAAGAACTGCCTCCAATCGTAAAGGAGCGGCTTGACCGAGAATTAAATTCGATTATTTCCAATGGATATGCGGTAATGTATATTATCGCACAGAAGCTTGTATGGAAGTCGAACGAGGATGGTTACCTTGTAGGTTCCCGTGGTTCGGTAGGTTCCTCTTTTGCAGCGACCATGTCCGGTATCACGGAGGTAAATCCATTGCAGGCGCATTACCGTTGCGAATATTGCAAATACAGCGATTTTGATTCACCGGAAGTCAAGGCATTTTCCGGAAGAAGTGGTTGTGATATGCCGGATAAGATTTGTCCGGTGTGTGGCAAAAAGCTGGTAAAAGATGGATTTGATATTCCATTTGAGACCTTCCTTGGATTCAAGGGAAATAAAGAGCCGGATATCGACTTAAACTTTTCCGGTGAGTATCAGAGTAAAGCCCATGCTTACTGTGAGGTTATTTTCGGTTACGGACAGACATTCCGTGCCGGAACGATTGGTACACTTGCGGATAAGACTGCATTTGGATATATCAAAAATTATTATGAAGAGCGTGGAATTCACAAGAGAAACTGTGAGATTGACCGTATTGTACAGGGATGTGTCGGCGTCCGGAGAACGACCGGACAGCATCCGGGAGGTATCGTTGTTCTTCCGGTGGGCGAGGAGATTAATACGTTTACTCCGGTACAGCATCCGGCAAACGATATGACGACTGCAACGGTTACGACTCATTTTGATTACCATTCCATCGACCATAACTTATTAAAACTGGACATTCTCGGACACGATGATCCGACCATGATCCGTATGTTACAGGACTTGACAGGACTTGATCCACAGACGATCCCTTTGGACGATCAGACAGTCATGTCGCTGTTTATGAATACCTCTGCATTGGGAGTAGAACCGGAAGACATCAACGGTATTCCCCTGGGATGTTTAGGAATCCCGGAGTTTGGAACAGATTTTGCGATGCAGATGGTTATTGATGCGAAACCGACCGAATTTTCGGATCTGATCCGAATTTCAGGACTTTCGCATGGTACGGATGTGTGGTTGGGAAATGCACAGACTTTAATTGAGCAGGGGATTGCAACGATTTCTACTGCAATCTGTACCCGTGATGATATTATGATTTATCTGATCAGTATGGGACTTGACAGTGAGCAGTCCTTTACCATTATGGAGTCTGTTCGAAAAGGTAAGGGATTAAAGGAAGAATGGAAGGAAGAGATGCGGGCACATAATGTACCGGAATGGTATATTGATTCGTGTTTAAAGATCAAGTATATGTTCCCGAAAGCACATGCGGCTGCCTACGTTATGATGGCGTGGCGTATTGCATACTGTAAAGTTTTTTATCCACTCGCCTATTATGCAGCATATTTTTCCATTCGTGCGACCGGTTTCAACTATGAGATCATGTGTCAGGGAAAAGAGCGTCTGGAATATTTTTATAAGGATTACACAAGAAGAAAAGACTCTCTTTCCAAAAAAGAGCAGGATGTCTACCGTGATATGCGGATCGTGCAGGAGATGTATGCGAGAGGTTTTGATTTTACGCCAATTGATATTTACCGTGCATTGCCGGACCGTTTCCAGATCATCGACGGAAAGCTTATGCCGGCGTTAAATACCATTGAAGGTATGGGTGACAATGCTGCAATTGCGGTTGCGGAGGCAGTAAAAGACGGAAAATTCTTATCCAAAGATGATTTCCGCCAGAGAACCAAGGTGACGAAATCTACCATTGATCTTATGGCAGATCTTGGACTGCTGGGCGATATGCCGGAGTCCAATCAGTTGTCGTTATTTGATTTTGCATAAATATTTGTTTTGCGGGATAAAGAAACGCCAGGAAAAAATGAAGTTTCCTGACGTTTCTTTTTTTGTAAAAAATTGCATTGTAACAACGCCTGCTTACGGATTGAAAATCTGTACATTGCCCGGGGTAGCAACAGATGTATAATAAGGGGTTTTGGTCGTAAAATCTTTAAAATAGACATAAGTGGAAGTTACATTAATGGCAGTGTAGTTGCCTTCTTTTAATTCCTGATAATTGCTTCCGTCTGTATTAATACAACAGATGGCCGGATTTGTCTTATCATTTTTCTGAAAAAAGATTTTATCGCCTGTGACATTATAGCAGTCGACACGGCAGTCCGTGACCAGCGTTTTTTCACCATTTGTCAGATCGACTTTGGCAATGCGGTAATCGTTTTCACAGTCCATAAAATAAAGATTGTTTCCGTCTTTCACCGGCATCCAGCAGTTCCCCTCATAGATGACTTTTGCGTGGTCATTGGAAGTGTCCATCTCATAGATATTATGATTGTCTGTCAGTCCGTTATAATAAATATATTGTCCATCGGTACTTGCGGTAAAGTAGGACTGTTTTTCTACCTGCTCTTTTTCCTTGCCATCAATTTTGACTTTGTACAGCGTGGTTGCATCAGTGGTATCATAATGCAGATAGTACAGATAATTTCCAACCAGGGAAGCATACATACACGGATCATCATCTAAAATTTCAGGTTTTCCTTTTCCGTCAATGTCCAGCCGGCATAAGCTGTTGGTATTGACCGGGAGGAAGGAAAACGAATCAGCGCTTTTTCCCTTAAGTTTACAGTAATAAATGTAGTGGTCATCCACGTTGATGTAGCTGACACTCTGATCCTCTAACTTTTTGATGTTTGTACCGTCCGGGTTCATGGAGTACAGACAGTAGTTGTCGGCAGGGTTGGCAAAGTAGACAATACCATCTTTTTCACAGAAATATCCTTCGTTATACAGATTTCCCGCAGTGTTGCCGTTGACATAACCGTCATTATACCGAATGCGGTTTATGTACCGGTAGAGGAAAACACACCCGGCAGCAAGAAGGATCACCAACACAAAAAGCAGCCATTTCCAAATTTTTTTCATAAGTAAATCACCTCTTTGATTTATAATCTTTATCTATAAAAAGTATAGCATTTCTGTATACCATGACGCAAGTGTTCTCTTGCAAGCAAACTGTGAATGTAATATATTATAAATAATAAATGGAAAGGCTTGGATTTATTATGAGAGATTTATTGGAACTAAGAGATGAGATCGATCAGATCGACAGTCAGATCGTAGATCTGTATGAACGCAGAATGGCAATTTCTGAGGAAGTTGCTGAATATAAAATTGCTGTAGGAAAGAAAGTATTTGACAAGCAGCGTGAGGTTTCCAAGTTGGAAACATTGAGCAGAAAAGGAACTACGCCATTTTTAAAACATGGTATCCGTGAACTGTTCGAGCAGATCATGTCCATGAGCCGGAAGCGTCAGTATCAGCTTCTGACAGAACATGGCCAGACGGAAAAACCCGATTTTAAAGAAGTAGATCATCTGAATTACAAAAATGCTAAAATCGTATTTCAGGGAACAGAAGGCGCGTATTCCCAGCTTGCGCTGAATGAGTATTTCGGGGAGAATGCAGACAGTTATCATGTGGATACGTGGCGGGATGCGATGGAAGCCATCCAAAACGGGGAGGCCGATTACGCTGTATTCCCAATTGAGAATTCATCCGCCGGAATCGTTTCCGAGAACTATGATCTTATGGTGGAATACAATAATTATATCGTGGGAGAGCAGATCATCCGTATCGACCATGCACTTTTGGGTCTGCCGGAAGCAGACATGGACGATATCACCGACATTTATTCCCACCCACAGGCGCTGATGCAGTGCTCGAAATACCTTGAGAGCCACAGAGACTGGGAAAAGCACAGTCTGAAAAATACTGCGATGTCCGCCCAGAAGATCAAAGAAGATGGAAAAAAGAACAAGGCAGCGATCGCAAGCACCCTGACTGCGGATATTTACGGTTTGAAAGTGCTGGATGAGGCAATCCAGAACAATAAAAATAATTATACAAAGTTTATCATTGTGGCAAACAAGAAGATTTTTGAATCGAGAGCCAATAAGATCAGTATCTCTTTTGAAGTTCCGCATGAGAGCGGTTCACTGTACCATAAGCTGTCCCATTTTATCTACAACGGAATCAACATGAACAAGATTGAGTCCAGACCGGTGCAGGGAAAAGCGTGGGAGTACCGTTTCTTTGTTGACATTGAGGGAAATCTCAATGATGCAGCCGTACAGAATGCGCTGCGGGGGCTGACAGAGGAGACGATCCGTTTGAAAATACTTGGCAATTATGTGAGTGCAGAAGGGAATGAATAAACTGATGAAAAGTCCAAAGAATTTGATTTTATATAAAGATTTTGAAAATGGTAACTTATTTTATAACATGACCTGGATCATGGAGAATTACGAAAATGAATATTATAACAAAGAGGACGTGGAGTCTCTTTTGTATGAGAGCCTGAATCAGTTAATGGAACTGGCAGTGAGTCATGGCTTTGAGGGGAATCTGTGGCACAGTTTTCTGGCATTTCTTCTTGTAAATAATGAGAATGCTTACAGCAAAGCCTGTGAGATCCGCGGAAAAGTGGAGGGCTCTGTCAATCAGATCATATTGCATGACTTTGAGATCATCAAATCGCTGTTTGATTTTGATTTTGGAAAACTTGCCTCTTATTTTGAGATGGACTGTATGGATGCCATCATTGATTATCAGAGCATGACAGGGAGCGGAAAGATTTTTAATAAGAGGATCAAGGAGCGCATCAATGAGTTGAAGTTAAATCTGGAAGCTTCCACAGATGTGTCCGGATTTAAAGATGCAGTGACGGCATTTTATAAAGATTTTGGCGTTGGCAAACTAGGACTTCACAAGGCATTCCGCATTCAGCACAGGGAAAAGGGAGATGTGGAGATCGTGCCGATCACAAATATTGCCCATGTGAAATTAGACGATCTGGTCGGCTATGAGCTTGCAAAACAGAAACTCATCGACAATACAGAAGCATTTGTCAACGGAAAGCAGGCAAATAACTGCCTGTTATATGGGGATGCCGGAACCGGAAAATCCACCAGTATCAAAGCCATTGCAAACCAGTACTATGACAGAGGCTTACGTCTAATCGAAGTGTACAAGCACCAGTTCTGTGATCTGAATGATGTCATCGCACAGATCAAAAACCGCAATTACAAGTTCATTATTTACATGGACGATCTCTCTTTTGAAGAGTTTGAGATCGAATATAAATATCTGAAGGCAGTGATCGAGGGCGGTCTTGAGAAAAAACCGGATAACGTACTGATCTATGCAACCTCCAACAGACGCCACCTGATCCGTGAAACATTTTCGGATAAAGAGGAAGTGCGTGAGGATATGCATACTTCCGATACTGTACAGGAAAAACTATCCCTGTATGCAAGATTTGGTGTTTCCATTTATTTTGGCGCACCGAACAAGAAGGAATTCCAGAATATTGTCAAAGTACTTGCAGAAAAATACCAGGTTTCCATGGATGAGGACACTTTGCTTGCTGAGGCCAATAAATGGGAGCTTTCCCACGGCGGATTATCCGGCAGGACGGCACAGCAATTTATCAACTATTTACTTGGAAAAGAATAAAAAATTGGTATAATAGAGATATACAAAAGAAATGAGGAGGCAGACATCTGGTGATCCATACATTCGCAGCAATTTATATTGGTTCTTATGAAGTAAGTATTAAAATATTTGAGATTTCAGGAAAGAAGAAAATCCGTGACATTGATTATATCCGGAGCAGGATCGAGCTCGGAAGAGATGCATATTCCAAGGGAAGTATTGGATATGAACTTGTGGAGGCGCTGTGTGATACGCTTGCCGAGTATAAAAAGATCATGGACGGCTACCGGGTGGACAGCTACGAAGCATATGCTGCCGCAGCCTTGAGAAACGCTGAAAATGAACTTTTTATCTTAGACCAGATCCGCATCCGGACAGGACTTCTCGTAAAAGTTTTAAGTAACTCTGAGCATCGCTTTATCAGTTATAAATCGGTTGCCATGCGGGAAGATTTTGAGCGTATGATCCAGAAAGGTGCAGCAGTTGTGGATGCCGGAGGCGGCGGTATGCAGATCACGGTATTCTCAAAGGGAAAAGTAGTCACAACACAGCATCTGGCACTCGGCACCATGCGTATGCGGGAGCAGCTTGCAAGAAAAAGTAATAATCTGGCACAGTATGAACTTCAGGTAGAAGAACTTGTTGACAAGGAACTTGAAGTTTTTAAAGCTATGTATCTTCAGGAGACGAAGATCAAATACCTGATCATCATCGGTGATTATATATCAGAGATCAGCAGAAAAGTAGAAAAAAACAAGGAAGATAATACCATAGAGGTAGCAAAGTTCTTAAAGTACATCAGAAAGCTGGATGAGAAGACATTAGAGGAAATCTCAGAGGAATTGAACCTTTCGAATGAGAGTGATGCGCTTGTCATTCCATATATGATGATCTTTAAATGCATGGCGGAGAGCATCGGCGCAGAGAGTCTCTGGGCACCGGGAACAAATGTCAGCGATGGTATCGCATTCCACTATGCACAGAAGAATAATATGATCCGGGTAGAACATGATTTTGAGGCGGATGTCTTATCTGCCGCAAGAAATCTTTCCGAGCGTTACATGAGTTACACCCCACATATTGATGCACTGACGCAGATGGCAACCCTTATTTTTGATACGATGAAAAAAGTACATGGACTTGGCAGAAGAGAACGGCTGCTTTTACAGGTGGCTGCCATTTTACATGACTGCGGAAAATATATCAGTTTTGCCAACGGACCGTCCTGCTCCTATGACATTATTATGGCTTCCGAGATCATCGGACTGACACACAAAGAGCGTGAGATTGTTGCAAACACAGTATTATATAATACATGGCCGCTTCCTGACTATGAAGATCTCGCAGATAAACTGGATCATGACAGTTATCTGTCCGTTGCAAAACTTTCTGCAATCCTTCGTGTATCCAATGCAATGGACCGGAGCCACAAGCAGAAGTTTAAGAATGTGAAGGCGGCGGTCAAGGGAAGAGAGCTTGTGATCACAATTGAGACAATGGATGATATTGCTTTGGAAAAAGCACTGTTTGATGCCAAAACGTCATATTTTGAAAATATATTCAGCATAAAGCCGGTGATCAAAGAGAAGAGAGTCTACGGCTGACAGTCAACCAATGGAAAGGCTAGGTTTATCTTATGGAGAAAGAACAGGATTTAAAAAAACCGGAATATTACGAAAACAGGGAATTAAGCTGGCTGAAATTTAACCACCGCGTATTAAACGAAGCGAGAGATAAATCCATTCCGCTTCTGGAGCGATTAAAGTTTGTCAGTATCACTTCGTCAAATCTGGACGAATTTTTTATGGTGCGTGTCGCTTCCCTGAAGGATATGGTACACGCCAATTATAAGAAAAAAGACATTGCCGGAATGTCAGCATCAGAACAGTTAGAGAAGATCAATGAGCGTACAAGAGAGCTTGTCACACTTCAGTACAATACCTATAACCGTTCTCTTGTGCCGCTTATGCACCAGCATGGGATCGTTGTGATAGATGCGTTTGAAGATCTGAGTGAGTCACAGGCTGCGTTTGTGGATCGATATTTTGAAGACAATGTATATCCGGTACTCACCCCGATGGCAGTGGATGCCTCAAGACCGTTTCCGCTGATCCGGAACAAGACATTGAACATTGCAGCACTTCTTTCCAAGAAAAAAGGAAAAGCAGAAAAAGAGGAAATTGAATTTGCAACCGTTCAGGTTCCAAGCGTGTTGCCACGCCTGGTACATATCCCTTCGGAAGATGGAAATGAAAAGACCTTCATTTTATTGGAGCAGGTCATTGAGCGGAATATTGATAAACTGTTTTTAAACTACGATGTACTCTGCGCATATCCTTACCGTGTTATGCGAAATGCTGATCTGTCGATTGATGAGGATGAAGCGGCGGACCTGCTAAAAGAGATTCAGAAACAGTTAAAAATGCGTCAGTGGGGCGAGGTTATCCGTCTGGAAGTGGAGGATGGCATTGACAAAAAGCTGTTAAACTTCTTAAAAGATGAATTAAAAGTGGCAGAACAGGATATTTTCCAGATCAACGGACCAATTGATTTCACATTCCTGATGAAAATGTATGGATTAGAAGGCTGTGACGATCTGCGGAATGAGCCTTACACGCCACAGCGCGTGCCGGAGATCGTACCGGGGGAAAATATTTTTGATGAGATCCGAAAAGGAGATATCCTTTTGCATCATCCATACCAGACGTTTGATCCGGTGGTTGATTTTATACGTCAGGCATCTGTGGATCCGGATGTACTTGCCATCAAACAGACACTTTACCGTGTCAGCGGCAATTCACCAATTATTGCTTCATTGGCACAGGCGGCTGAAAACGGCAAGCAGGTTTCTGTTTTAGTGGAGTTAAAGGCGCGATTTGATGAGGAAAATAACATTGTCTGGGCAAAAAAAT
>ENA-OPXX01001995-OPXX01001995.1-human-gut-metagenome-genome-assembly--contig:-NODE-1995-length-12399-cov-3.492952_pt1 | contig 12399 bp, 9 predicted proteins | sample MGYA00241771_ERZ502046 | MGnify/ENA primary metagenome ERZ502046 (study PRJEB25962, sample SAMEA2042006) | human gut metagenome | biome: human gut; feature: human-associated habitat; material: faeces...
TGTAGAGATTGTAAAATTATTATTGAAAGATAAAAGAGTAGACCCTTCAGCAGAAAATAATTATGCAATATGTGTGGCAGCTTATTGTGGTAATTTAGAATTTGTAAATTTGCTATTAAAAGATGAAAGGGTAGACCCCTCAGCAGATAATAATTATGCAATAAAAGAAGCATCTTACTGGGGTTATGTAGAGATTGTAAAATTATTATTGAAAGATAAAAGAGTAGACCCTTCAGCAGAAGATAATTATGCAATAAGAGTAGCGTCAAAAGAAGGCCATGCAGAAGTTGTAAAATTATTGTTATCAGATAAAAGGGTAGATCCATCTGCAGTTTATAATTCTGCGATAATATGTTCTTCAAGATTTGGCTATACGGAAGTTGTAAAATTGTTGTTAGAAGATGGTAGGGTAGATCCATCTGCAGAGGATAATTCTGCGATAAGATGTTCTTCAAGATTTGGCCATGCGGAAGTTGTAAAATTATTATTGCAAGATAAAAGAGTAAATCCATCAGCAGACTATAATGATGCAATAAGGGAAGCAGCAAAATATGGTCATGCAGAAGTTGTAAATTTGTTATTATCAGACGAAAGGGTGGATGTTGATAAAGCAATAGAACTGATTTTATACTGTCCTCATAGAGAGGTAAAAAAAATTATCTCGAAGTATCGTAAGTCGGAGAGTAACTAATATCTAAAATAGTGAATTAGAAAGTAATATTTCTTTTTCACTATTTTATTATTTTAACAAATAAGTAAGGATATATTATAGGATAGATTTATGTAAAATATCAAAAATAATTTGACATTGATATATATCCATGATAAAATACAAGACATAAAAATATATTGAGTTAGGAGTTAATTAACGAATATAAATTATTAGCTAGCCTAAATATTAATTAAAAAGGAGATTTACAATTATGAAAGAAAATAACAAATTAACATCAATTTATTTATCAGAGATATTTTTAGAAAATGACGATGGTATAAAACAGCTTTTAAATTATATCTCTACAAATTTTAAAGAAAATGTAGAAGAAACTATTAAAATGTTTGTTGATGAAAATCTTATTGATTTAAAGCGGCATGGTAATATAGTTTTTAAGTTTTTTTGTAATAATAACTATCTTGACTCAATTAAATTAATTTTAAATAACAGCAATTTTAATCCATCAGCAAATGATAATGAGGCAATAGCATTCGCTTCAGAAAAAGGTAATGCAGAAGTTGTAAAATTATTATTGAAAGATGTCAGAGTAGATCCTTCTTCAGTGGATAATCGTGCAATAAAGTGGGCTTCAGAAAATGGTCATGCAGAACTTGTAAAGTTATTATTAACTGATAAGAGAGTAGATCCTTCAGCAGAGGATAATTATGCAATAAGGTGTGCATCAGCACGCGGTCATGTAGAAGTTGTAAGACTATTATTATCAAATAGAAGGGTAAATCCATCTAAATATTGTAATTATGCCATAATTGATGCTTCAGGGAATGGTCATACAGAAGTTGTAAAGCTTTTATTATCTGACAAAAGGGTAGATCCATCAGCAGGTGGTGATAATTCTGCAATAATGGAAGCTTCGAAAAATGGCCATGCAGAAGTAGTAAAATTGTTATTAGCTGATAGGAGAGTAGATCCATCAGTAGAGGATAATTATGCAATAAGGAAGGCTTCAAAAAATGGTCATGCTGAAGTAGTAAAATTGTTATTAGCTGATAGGAGAGTAGATCCATCGGCAGATAATAATTACGCAATAAGGAAAGCTTCAAAAAATGGTCATGCAGAAGTAGTAAAATTGTTATTGTCGGATAAAAGGGTGGATCCATCGATATATGATAATGATGCAATTAGGATAGCTTCAGAAAACGGTCATTTAGAAGTTGTAAAATTATTATTGCAAGATGGAAGAGTAAAGTCATCAATATGTGATTCTATATTATATTCTGCAAGATATAATTCTTGTATAGATCTGGACGTCATAAAATACATTTTATCAGATGGAAGAGTAACTCTATCGGCGGCTAAAATGAATTGTTTAATAACAATAGTTGCTCAAAGTAACAATTTAAATCTTGTTAAAGTTCTTCTATCAGATAAAAGAGTTGAACTTTTTGCAAAGGATGAGGCAATAAATTGTATCTCAGCTTTTTCTAGAAATGATGATATAAAATTTCTTTTAGAAAAATGCAAGTTTGATAACTAATGATATAAAGAATAGTGAATTAGAAAATAATATTTCTATTTCACTATTTTTTTGCTATAATGTTTTATTTATTAATTTAATAATTGCTATTTTCACTGAAATTTCACATAATTGCACTTTACATTTAAAAAATTCTATGTTAAAATATTTCGGTATACAAAATATTGAGGTGCTAATGTGAAAAATGATGATTTAGTATATGAATTAATAGAATCAATGTTGGAATTAAAAAAGGTAAAATCTCATAGTATTTGTATTGATGATAATCTTTCAGGAAATGAGAAAATGGTTTTATTTATTATAAAAAACATTGGAAATGATAACGGAATTTTATTAAGTAAGGTTCGCAATAAAATAAAACTTGCACCATCCACGGTGACTCCTATTATCACGTCTCTTGAGGAAAAGGGTCTTATTGAGAGAAAAATAGATAAAAAAGATAGAAGAAATATTTATATTTATTTATCAGAAAAAGGCGAGAAGTTTACAGAAAATGTAAATGATAGATGGAGAAGTTCACTTAAAGGATACATTGATTATATTGGTGAAAAAGATGCTTTGGAAATTATTAGGCTTATAAATCAAACAAAAGAATATATAAATTATATGAAAGGAGAAAGTAAAAAATGTTAAAAGTACTAAAATATTTAAAAAAGACATGGATTTCAGTTATAGTTATTGTTGCACTTTTATGTGTTCAAGCGGCTGCTGACCTTGCACTTCCAGATTATACATCAAAAATTGTAAATATTGGAATTCAACAAGGTGGAATTGATACAGCTATACCTGAGGCAATATCTAAAGATGGAATGGATAATCTTTTAATGTTTACAAATGATGATAGTAAAATATTGGATTGTTACAAACTAGTTTCAAAAGATACTGTAAGTAATGATGAATATAACAATTATTTGAAAGAGTATCCTGCATTAGAAAATGAAGAAGTTTATGTTCTAAATAAATTAAATAAGGATCAAAAATATAATTTAGAAGAAATGTTAAAGAAACCATTAGTTCAAGTGTACCTAATGCAAAATGATCAAATGCAAGAAAAAATAAAAGAAAGTTTATTTGTAAATGTACCAGAACCTCAAAAAGAAGCTATGAAAGATATGGAATTAATGGACATATTAAAAACTATGCCTGAGGAAAATTTAGAAAAAATTACTAGTAATATAAATGAGCAAATAGATAACATGCAAGGAACAATAGTTGATCAAGCAGCTATATCATCTGTAAAAGAAGAATATAAAAAATTAAACATGGATATCGATAAAATACAAAATAAATACATTGTATTTGCAGGACTTCAAATGCTTGGAATTGCGTTTATAAGTATGGCTTCAGCAATTACAATTATGTTATTTTCTGCAAGAGTTGCTGCTAAACTTGGAAATACTCTAAGAGATAAGGTATTCAAGAAAGTTCTTAGTTTTTCAACAAAAGAATTTAACGAATTCTCTACAGCATCTTTAATTACTCGTAGTACAAATGATATTCAACAAATTCAAATGTTAATTACAATGTTATTTAGGGTAGTAGTTTATGCTCCAATAATAGGTATTGGAGGATTTATTAGAGTACTTACAAATAGTGATACATCAATGGCATGGATAATTGGACTTGCAATTTTGTGTATTATTGGAATTGTTGGAACATTATTTTTACTTACAATGCCTAAATTTAAAAAATTACAAGATTTAGTTGATAAGCTAAATTTGGTATCACGTGAAATTTTAACTGGTCTTCCAGTAATAAGAGCTTTTAATACTGAAAAGAAAGAAGAAAAAAGATTTGACGGTGCTAACAAAAATTTAATGAAAGCAAGTATTTTTGTAAACAGATCAATGAGCATGATGATGCCACTTCTAATGTTTATAATGAATTCAATTACTCTTCTTATTGTTTGGGTAGGAGGACATAATGTTGATAGTGGAATAATGCAAGTAGGAGATATGATGGCATTCATTCAATATACTATGCAAATAGTTATGAGCTTCTTAATGATTTCTATGATATCAATAATGTTACCACGTGCTGCTGTATCTGCAAAACGTATTAATGAAGTAATTGATACAACACCAAGTATTAAAGATAAAGATAAAACTAAAGATTTTGATGATGATAAAAAAGGGCTTGTTGAATTTAAGGATGTTTCGTTTAAATATCCTGATGCTGACAGTGAAATATTAGAGGATATATCATTTACTGCAGAACCTGGTAAAACTACTGCAATAATTGGTAGTACGGGAAGTGGTAAATCAACAGTAGTAAATTTAATACCTCGTTTTTATGATGTTACAGGTGGGGAACTTTTAATAGATGGTGTTAATATTAAAGATGTTTCACAAAGAGATTTAAGAAGTAAAATTGGATTTGTACCACAAAAAGGAATGCTATTTACAGGTACAATTAGATCAAATATAAAATATGGAAATCCATCTATGAGTGATGAAGACATGATTAAAGCAGCTACAATTGCACAAGCTACAGAATTTATAGAAAGTAAACCTAAAAAATATGATGAAGAAATATCACAAGGTGGTACAAATGTATCTGGTGGTCAAAGACAACGTTTATCTATAGCTAGAGCTATTGCTACAGATCCAGAAATATTTGTATTTGATGATAGTTTTTCAGCGCTTGACTTAAAAACGGATAGCAAACTTAGAGCTGCTTTAAAAGAAAAAACAGAAAATAAAACAGTTATAATAATTGCTCAAAGAATTAGTACAATTCTTGATGCCGATAAAATAATCGTACTTGAAGAAGGAAAAATAGTAGGAATTGGCAAACACGAAGAATTAATGAAAAATTGTGAGATATACAAACAAATTGCATTATCTCAACTTTCAAAGGAGGAACTTGAAAATGGCAAATAATGAAAAAAGACCTCCAATGGGAGGACACGGACCAGGTGGAAGAGGTGCTGTGGAAAAAGCAAAAGACTTTAAAGGAACGACAAAAAAATTAATAAATGATTATTTATCAAAGTATAAATTTCAACTTGCAATTGTAATAATATTTGCAATAGGAAGTACAATATTTGCAATAGTTGGACCTAAAATACTAGGAAATGCTACAACTGAAATTTTTAATGGGTTAGTTGGTAAAGTATCAGGTGGAGATGGAATTGATTTTTCTAAAATTGCAGGAATAATACTTACACTTTTAATATTATATATTATTAGTGCACTGTTTTCATTTATACAAGGATTTACAATGACATCTGTATCACAAAAATTAACATATAAATTACGTAATGACTTAGCAATGAAAATAAATAGATTACCTATGAAATACTTTGACAAAAAAACAAATGGTGAAGTTTTATCAATAGTAACAAATGATATAGACACTTTGTCACAGAATTTAAACCAGAGTATAACACAAATAATTACTTCTATATGTACAATTATTGGTATACTTATAATGATGTTTTCAATAAGTGTTTCTATGACAGTTGTATCTTTAGTAATACTTCCAATATCTGCATTTATCGTATCTAAGATCGTAAAAAAATCACAAAAGCACTTTAAAAAGCAACAGGATTTTTTAGGTCATGTAAATGGTCAAGTAGAAGAGGTATATGGTGGACACTTAATAATAAAAGCATTTAACTCAGAAAATGCAGTAATGAAAGAATTTGATAAAGCAAATGATGAGTTATACCGCTCTGCATGGAAGTCACAATTTTTATCTGGACTTATGTTTCCAGTTATGAATTTTATTGGAAATATAGGATATGTTGCAGTTGCAATTTTAGGTGGATATCTTGCTGTAAATGGAAAAATTACAGTTGGTAATATTCAAAGTTTTATACAATATAACAAGCAGTTTACACAGCCTATAAATCAAATTGCACAAGTATCTAGTATGTTGCAATCAATGGTTGCCGCAGCTGAAAGAGTATTTGAATTCTTAGAACAAGAAGAGGAAGTAAATACAGCTAAAGGTAAAATAGATGTAGCTAAATTAAAAGGAAATGTAAAATTTGACCACGTTAATTTTGGATATGATCCTAATAAAACAATTATAAATGATTTTAATGCTGATGTAAAAGAGGGACAAAAGATTGCAATTGTTGGACCTACAGGAGCTGGTAAAACTACTATGGTAAAATTACTTATGAGATTTTATGATGTAAATAGTGGAGCTATTCTTGTAGATGGTCATAATATAAAAGACTTTGATAGAGGAGAACTTAGAAAAATGTTTGGTATGGTTCTTCAAGATACATGGTTATTTAATGGAACTGTAAATGAAAATATAAAATATGGAAGAGAAGATGCTACAGATAGTGAAATTGTTGAAGCAGCCAAGGCAGCTCATGTTCATCATTTTATAAAAACATTATCAAATGGATATAACGCAGTATTAAATGAGGAGTCTAGTAATGTATCAGCAGGGCAAAAGCAACTTTTAACAATTGCTCGTGTAATACTTACTGATCCTAAAATACTAATATTAGATGAAGCAACAAGTTCTATAGATACAAGAACTGAACAACAAATACAATCTGCAATGGATAACTTAATGAAGGGTAGAACAAGTTTTATAATTGCACATAGATTATCAACTATAAAGAATGCTGACTTAATACTTGTAATGAACCATGGAGATATTGTTGAACAGGGAACTCATGACGAACTTCTAAAAAAAGATGGCTTTTATGCTGGATTATATAATTCACAATTTGAAGAAGTTGAAGAATAAAAAGTAATTTAATAACTTATTTTTGGTCATGGTAAATATAAATATTTTATTATATAGTACGTTAATTTATGTAATAGGTTAACGTACTATAATTTTGTTATATTTATTTTATATTAGACATATAATTTGATTTTGATGATATAAATATAACAAATTTTTGCATATAATAATTATATGAGATATTTACATATATAATTTTGTATGATAAAATATACCTGTAGGGAGGTATCTATGAAAATATTGCTAAAAAAGATATTAGAAAAAGTTACTCTTGTTATATTCTGCTTAGTTGTTATATTTGGTAATATATTGCTTATATATAACTTTAATAATAAATTTCAAAATATAAATGAATTATATGAATTTTCAGATAAAATTGATAATTCTAAGTATATTTGTATTAAAAATATAGATAATGAAAAAGTGATAGAAATTAATAGCGATGAAGATAAACAGAAATTAAAGGAATTTTTTAATAAAATAAGAGTAAGAGAAAGTAAATTAAAACTAATTGAAAAAGAACAAAAAATAGATTATACAATATATATTTATACATCTGACGCACAATTTTTTGTTAATATAAATGATTCAGAAATAATGATTAATAATGAAATTTACGAAACAGATATTAAGATTGATACTTATTTAAAGGAACTTTTTGAAATATAAATATGAGGAGGCTTTTATGAAAATAAAAGAAAATGGACTAGATTTTAAATTTATAAACATAACAATATATGGAGCAGCTTTTATAGGGCTATATTTCTTTTTAAAAAATATAGGAATTATGGATAAAATTTTAAGTGGAATTGCAGCCTTAGCACCAGTTTTTGTAGGAATAATAATATGTTGGATTTCTATGCCACTTGTAAGAAGGTTAAGAAAAATAGGGCTTAGTAAAAATTTAGCAGCATTTCTTTCGTTGATAATTATATTTGGTATAATTGGAGTAGCTATTGGTTTTGTAGTACCTATATTTGTTGAGCAATTATCTCACTTAATTAAAGAACTACCAGGTATTTATGCAAGTGTTATAGGATTTATTAATGATTTTTTAGCCAAGAATTTAGATATGCCAAATGGAATTGATATAACTAGTAGCTTAAAAAGCCTTGATTTTGTTCAAAGTACTGTAGCTAATGCAATTAATTATTCAATAAATACAGTTCAAAGTATAACAAGTTTTATAATTTCATTTTTTACAGCAATAATTGTATCATTTTTTATGGCTAAAGATATTGATAAATTTAAAGAAAGTGTTATAGCTTTTTTATCAAGAAATAGTAAAGATGGAAGAAGATATAAGATGATAATGGATATAGATGCAACATGTATGAGCTATATTAAAGGATATGCAATAGATAGTTTAATAGTGGGTATCCTTACAACAATTGTATGTATGATATTAAAAATTGATTATGCTGTTGTTTTTGGAATCTTAATTATGATATTTAATTTTATACCATATATAGGAGCTATTTTATCATATCTTGTAGTATCGCTTTACGCACTAGTAACAGGTGGACCTGTTTTTGCACTTATTACACTTGTATCATTACTTATAATTCAAATAGTTGATGCAAACGTTTTACAGCCTAATATTATTGCAAAATCAGTTGATCTTCATCCTGTTGTTGTTATCGGGGGCTTAATTGTATTTCAATTAATGTTTGGTGTAGTCGGAATGCTAATAGCAATGCCAGTACTTGCAGGATTAAAAGTATATTTAAGATACAAGTTTAATTTGGATGATGATGAAGAGGATAAAATCGAGCATAAGACAGATAAGAAAAGATCTAGTAATAATATTAAGAAAAAAAGAAAAGTAGAGAGTCAAAGTAACTAAATTTATTAAATATATATATAATAAAAATTTTTATATAATTTGAAAATAGTGAATTGGAAAATGATATTCCTTTTCACTATTTTTGTTATTTTATATTCTCATTTTCTTTTTCTATTAGTTCGTAATGCAGCTTTTTCATAAAATTTTCAGCTACTTTTTTATCAACTATAAGGTTTAAAGATAATTCGCTAAATGTTATCATATAGATTGTGATATTTTCTTTTGAAGCTAGATCAAATATTTTATGTACAGTATCCTTATTTGTCATAACCATATCGCCAATTATTGATATTTTAGATATGTCATCTTTTTTTGTGATAAATTTTACTTTATAATTTTCGAAATCTTCTTCCTTTGAAAATGAGCCTCTACTTTTATGAGAGCTAGTATTTGTTACGATTGTTCCTTTAGAGTTATTTCCAGAATTTTTTACATATATAGGCATAGAGTTTTTCTTTCCCATATGTACAGAACGATTATGTAATACTTTTGCACCTGCTGAAGCTGCTTCAAGCATTTCGTTATATGATATTTTTTTTAGTAGTTTTGCTCTTGTAATTATTTTTGGATCTGCAGAAAATACACCATCTATATCGCTATATATTTCACATTTTTTTGCATTTAAGGCAGAGGCAATAGCTACGGCACTAAGGTCACTTCCACCACGTCCTAGAGTTGTCACATTTCCAAATCTATCTGAAGCCTGAAATCCTGCAACTACAACAATATAGTCTTCATTTAAGTAGTTTAATATGTTATTAGTATATACTGATTTTATTGTTGCATTACCATATGTAGAATCAGATAATATTCCTGCTTGAGCGCCAGTAAGGCCAACGCATTTATGACCTCTTTCATTTAACATCATTGAAAGCAATGCTACTGTTTGGAGTTCACCTGTTGAAAGTAATAGATCAAGTTCTCTTTTACTAGGCTCTTTAGAATAATTTTTAGCTTTTTGTATTAAATGATCTGTCTCTTTTCCCATTGCAGATACAACAATTACCATTTTGTTATTTTTTTCTTTATATTGAATTATTCTGTTACATATTCTTTTCAATTTTTCTTTGTTTTCTACAGAGGTGCCACCATATTTTTGAACAATAATATTCATAGATTTTCACCATCCTATGATAGTCTATGTGAAATAATAATTTTTGTGAAATTATACAGAATGATTGATTTAATAATATAGTTAGTATATAATATAAATAATATGAGAAGGAGAGATGGCACATGAAAACTAAAATGAAGACATATGGTTTGGTGTTATTATTTATTTTTTGCATAGGAATTTGTTTTGATTTTAATGGTATATATGCAAACCAAAATATGAATTCATCAGAGATAACTAAAAAAGCAAAGGAAATTTTAGGCGATGAGAATGGAGATATTGATGTTACAAAATTAGTAACAGAGTATGAGGAATTAACTAAAGAATATTCAAATGATGAAATTGCAGATATGATAGAAGAAAATAAAGATGTTTTAGAGAAAAAGGGAATAAGTAGTGAAGCTATATCTGCTGGAACAGAAGTGTTAAGAAATATGGAACCAGAGAAAGTTACTAAAATTTTAAAAGAAGATATAAAAATTGACGATGTAAAGAAAAAATTAGATGAGGGATATACCCCAAGTGAAGTTGTATCAGATGTAACAAAAAGTTTAAGTACAGAAGAAAAAATTTCTATTGGTATTAAACTTTTACTTGCTAATAAAATTTTTAAGGCTATAGTTGCTATATTAGGAATTTTATTAGTATATTCTATAATTTTAAGGTGGATTATATTTACAAAAGCAGGAAAACATGGATTTGCAGCAATTATTCCGATATATAGAGATATAGTATATTTTAAGATATGTAGTATAAGTCCATGGGTTATTCTTTTTGCTTTACTACCAATAATAGGATGGATAATACTTGCTGTAATAAAAATTGTATCAAGATTTGAATTATCTAAAAACTTTGGAAAGAAAACAGCATTTGGATTTGGTCTTTGGCTACTTCCAGTTATATTTGATTCAATACTTGCGTTTTCAAATACTATAAAATATAGTGAAGAGGAATAAAGGATGATTAGTACATTACTTAGAGTGCAAAAAAGTTAAATCAATTTATTTATAGATGCATTTATTCTAATGTAATTTTTCCTTTATCAAATGATAAATAAAACCCCTATCAATTTTGAATAGGGGTTTTAAGTTAAATATTATTTTTTACTTGCTTTTTTGTTTTTGTGCTTGGAAATTATCTTATCAAGTCCTTTCTCAAGCATATAAATGTCGCCAGAATTATAGTACTCACAAAGAGTTGAGAGCTTTTTGCTTTTTATTTTAACCTTATGAGTTAAAATATAGAGAAATTTTGGCGTTAAGTCTTTTGGCTCTTCAAGAGTTGTACCATTGTTTTCAACCTCAGTCTGTGGGACCTGTTCAGGCAGCTTAACAACTTCATTTACTGGCTTAGTATCAGTGGTCAAGGATTCGTTTTGCAATACATCGTTAATAGCCTTTCGCACAGTTTCATAGTTTCTGATGTGGAGCATCTCAGAAACTTTAGTTTTTCCTTCAATAATAATATGAAAAGTTTTTAAATCATATTTACTTAAATGACTTACAACCAATTCATAAAATTTGTCGAAGTTTTCATTTGTAACACCATTAAGAATATGTCTGTTTGATCTTGTGATGTTAAGTTCTGGTCTTGTAGTAATGTTATCCATAGTTTTTGACTCCTTTGATATAAAGATATTTTTGTATTGTTTTTTATGTTAAAAAAATAAAATTAAAACGTTATATTGTAAAGGTGTAAGCTGTGCCTTAGGTAGAACTTCATAATTTATATTAAAGTTATACCATATATTAATATCATATATATTTTTTTAGCGCTTAGGCAATATTTCACCAATACATTTTTTCATTATAAATCTTATTTTTTCTTCCATTTTATTGTGGAATGTTGTTTAAAATCCATCATCATTTAAATCAAAAAAATTCTAGAGCTTTCCATTAAAATTAATCCTCCTAAAAAGTATAATTATATTTTTATATAAAGAAATTTGTTCAAATAGTATAGCATATTTTTGGAATTATGTCAAATTTATGTTTAAATGTAAATGTATAAAATGAATATTAAAAATATAAAAATAGGTATTGTTTATTTTTCATATTTAGTATATACTAAATATATGGTGAGGAAATATATGAAAAATAAAAAAGGTATTTCACTGATAGTTTTAATCATAACGATTATTGTTGTGATAATACTAGCTGCAACAGTGATATTTACAATAACTAAAAATAATCCCGTAAATAGTGCAAAAGAAGCAGCGTTTAAACAGGATGTAAGAAACTTTCAAGAAGAATTAAATATGTATATATCAAATGAATATACAACGTTACAGGGAATGAGAGATAGAAAGATTAATACCCAAAATATTCCGGCAACATTTGATGAAATGAAAAATTATATAGCAAGTTATAACGAAAAATATGATAAAAAATTAGGTATAGAAGATGATAAAATAGTGTATTTTCCTAAAGAAGTAACCGAAAAAGAAAAGAAGTGGTTAGAAGATTTAGGAATAAAGCCATATGGAAATGATATAAAAGAAGCAGATGAAGGAATAT
>ENA-OPXX01001998-OPXX01001998.1-human-gut-metagenome-genome-assembly--contig:-NODE-1998-length-12393-cov-2.725888_pt1 | contig 12393 bp, 7 predicted proteins | sample MGYA00241771_ERZ502046 | MGnify/ENA primary metagenome ERZ502046 (study PRJEB25962, sample SAMEA2042006) | human gut metagenome | biome: human gut; feature: human-associated habitat; material: faeces...
ATAACAAGAACCACATCCTCAGGATAATCTGCAAGCTTATCTGTCAGCTCTTTTACAAAATTATCCATCTCATGGATCTCATTTACGTAATATTCCCATTTATTGTTCTCTTCCTCAGTCGGTGCACCGGAAACTGTGATCTCAGGATCCTCCAGAATCTGCTCATCCGGATATGCACCATGTCCCTGTACGGAAATAGTATATACATAATCCGGTCCCTCAGTGGAATCCAGACATTTCAGGATTTCATCCGTCAGAACCTCATCCTTTACCCAGCCATTTGGATTCTTCTCGTTCTCTCTTGCCATGTACTCTTCGGAAGTAAAAGTATCAAATCCGAGATTCGGGAAAATAGATCTTCTTCCATAGAAGTTTGCCTCATTATTATGAACCGCATGGGTGGTATAACCCAGATTCTTCAGTACGTAAGGTGCACTCTCACAGGTAGTCTCTCTCAGAATACTCTTATAAGGATATTCCCCGGGTCCGAAATAATGCATACTCATTCCTGTAATGGATTCAAACTCTGTATTGGCAGTACCTGCACCGACAGAGGGAACCTTATAATATCCTGAAGAATATTCCTTCATCAGCTTACGGAATGTCGGAATCGGATCTTCTGAAATATTCAGGTAATTAACCAGCGTAGGATCAAAGAATGATTCCAACTGCAAAAACAGAATATTCGGACGCTTTTCTTCCTGCGTTTCCGGGAGATTCTTTTCCGTCTTCTCAATTCTTTTGATTTCTTTCTCAGAATAATCTCTCGGACAGCTGATTCCCGTATTAAAAATCGTAGTTGCCAGACAGTAAGGATATCCATAATCCTCATATGCAAAAGCAATATTTCCAAAGTAATTGGAAAGTACCCTCTTCTCCAGTGCCAGTTGTGTACTTCCTGCAAAAAGAGCAACAGCCAGCAAGATCAGAGGAATATTGTAGCGATATTTAATCTTTTTCTGATACTTCGGTCCTTTAATAAGCAGCATCAGCAGTAAAATAACAAGAATCCCAAACAGGATGCAGACTGCCACAACGCCTGCAACAGGCAGATATTTGTTGGCAATCTTCATTGCATCTGTGATCAGATGCAAATCCGGTCCTGTAAACGGTGTAACACGGTTGAGCAGGAGAACACCATTGATAATGGCCAGTATCAGCCAAAACAATGTCACAAGGATTCTCCAGAACACTCTCCTGTGAAACAGATAAACAATTAGTGACGAGGTAAAAATGAATGCCGCATTATATGCAAAAACCAGAGGTCTCTGTGTCATATAATTCCAGGCTTCTATAAACGAGTGACGGCAGATTGCCTCCATAACAAAATATCCCGCTGCGCTGGCAAGTACATGGAGTAAAAGGGAGATTTTGTTACAAATCTTATACAATTTCATCTAAACACTCCCTTATTTCTTAAGCTGCTCTAACTGTCCTTTAACCTTATCCATCATTTCTTTATATTTCGCAAGTTTGTCTTTCTCCGCATCCACCTTGGCAGCAGGTGCCTTGTTTACGAAGTTCGGATTATTCAGCATACCTTCACATCTTGCGATCTCTTTTGTGAGACGTTCTGTTTCTTTTGTAAGACGTTCAATCTCTTTATCTTTGTCGATCAGGTCTTCCAACGGCATATATACAACCGCATTGGAAACAACTACTGAAACTGCATCTTCACTGATTCCGTTCTTGTCTGTCTGTACCAGAATCTCTTTTGCAAATGCAAGATTTACAAAGGATTTCTTGCTGTTCTCATACATTGCTGCTGTTTCAGCATCCTTTGCCACAATATGCAGGCTTGTCTTACGGTTATTCGGAACATTCATCTCTGTTCTGGTATTACGGATACCTCTTACAACCTCCTTGAAGCCCTCGATTGCTTTCTCAGCATCCGGGAAGTTTCTCTCTTCTCTGTATACAGGCCATTCGGAGATCATAATAGACTCTTCTTCAGGAAGAAGTGTGCAGTAGATTTCCTCTGTGATAAACGGCATATACGGATGAAGAAGCTTCAGACCTTCTGTCAGCGCTGTTCTTAATGTCCAGAGTGCATCATTTGCAGCCTTCGGATCTTCCTCTGCCTTCCACAGACGAACCTTAGCCATCTCAATATACCAGTCGCAGAGTTCATCCCACAGGAAGTCATAAACCTTCTGTACTGCAATACCAAGTTCATATTTTTCCATGTTCTCTGTAGCTTCGCGGATCACTGTATTTAAGTGAGACAGAATCCATTTATCCTCTGCACAGAGATCATTTAAGTTCTCCGGCTCTGTCACTGTCTTGCCTTCCAGGTTCATCATGATGAAACGGGAAGCATTCCAGATCTTGTTTGCGAAGTTACGGCTTGCTTCTACCTTTTCCCAGTAGAAACGCATATCATTTCCAGGTGCATTACCTGTCATCAGAGTAAGACGAAGAGCATCTGCGCCGTATTTATCAATAACTTCCAGAGGATCGATACCGTTTCCAAGAGACTTACTCATCTTACGTCCCTGGGAGTCACGTACCAGACCGTGGAATAATACGGTATGGAATGGCGCTTTGCCCATCTGCTCGTAACCGGAGAAGATCATACGGATTACCCAGAAGAAGATAATATCATATCCGGTTACTAAAACATCATTTGGATAAAAGTAATCTAAGTCTTCTGTTTTTTCCGGCCAGCCAAGTGTTGAGAATGGCCATAAAGCAGAGGAGAACCAGGTATCTAAGGTATCCGGGTCCTGTGTCATATGGGTGCATCCACATTTCGGACACTTATGAGGTGCTTCTTTGGCAACTACCATCTCGCCACACTCATCACAGTAGTATGCCGGGATTCTGTGTCCCCACCATAACTGTCTGGAAATACACCAGTCACGGATATTGTCTGTCCAGTTGAAGTATGTCTTCTCCATACGTTTTGGAAGTAACTGGATATCACCATTTTTTACGCCTTCAACTGCCGGTTTGATCATCTCGTCCATTTTCACGAACCACTGCTGTTTGATCATTGGTTCAACGGTTGTGCCGCAGCGGTCATGTGTACCTACGTTGTGGGAATGTGGAACAACTTTTACTAAAAGTCCCGCTTCCTCTAAATCTTTTACTAATGCTTTTCTGCACTCGTAGCGGTCCATTCCCTCATATTTTCCTGCTAACTTGTTCATGGTTGCATCGTCATTGATGACAACGATTTCTTCCAGGTTGTGGCGTTTTCCAACCTCAAAGTCGTTCGGGTCATGGGCTGGTGTGATCTTCACACATCCGGTTCCAAACTCTTTGTCTACATATGGATCAGCGATCACCGGAATCTCACGGTCTGTCATCGGAAGTTTTAACATTTTTCCAACGATGTCTTTGTATCTCTCATCATCCGGGTTTACAGCAACAGCGGTATCTCCGAATAAAGTCTCCGGTCTTGTCGTTGCGATCTCTACGAATCTTCCTTCCTCACCAACTACCGGGTAATTGATATGCCAGAAGAATCCGTCCTGCTCCTCATGCTCTACCTCCGCATCGGAAATGGATGTCTTACAAACCGGGCACCAGTTTACGATACGGGAACCCTTGTAGATATATCCTTTTTGATATAATTTAATAAAAACTTCCTGTACGGCATCAGAACATCCTTTATCCATGGTAAAACGTTCTCTCTGCCAGTCAGCAGAAGATCCCATTTTCTTTAACTGGTTGATGATACGGTTACCGTATTCCTCTCTCCACTCCCAGCATTTCTCTAAGAAACCTTCTCTTCCAAGATCTGCCTTGTCGATTCCTTTTTCTTTTAAGGACTGGATGACTTTTACTTCGGTTGCAATGGAAGCGTGGTCTGTTCCAGGCTGCCATAATGCACTGTAACCCTGCATTCTCTTGTAGCGGATCAAAATATCCTGCATGGTATTGTCTAATGCGTGTCCCATGTGAAGCTGTCCGGTAATGTTTGGTGGAGGCATCACAATCGTGAATGGTTTCTTGCTGCGGTCTACTTCTGCATGGAAGTAACCGTTGTCTTCCCATTTTTTATAAAGGCGTTCTTCAATGCCCTTTGGGTCATAGGTCTTTGCTAATTCCTTCATTTGTCTTTTTCCTTTCTTAAAAAAATAAAAGCCCTTCACATCCATACGGATGCAAAGGGCGTGTCAACGCGGTACCACCTTTGTTATGTTGTAAAAACAACATATCTCTGCCGGCTCATTCCTAAGCCACTGTCCGGTAACGGGGACAAATCGTTCTCGCTTACTTCTGCTGCTTCTAATGATATACGGAAATTCTGCTCCGCATGATTATATCACGGGCTCTGCTTCTTCTCTGTAACAGACAGGTTCGGCGCGACGGTTCAAAAGCTACCTTCCACACAACATGTTCTGGTGACATCTCTCAGCCGGTGAATGTCATTCTCTTTCAGGTGTCTGTGTGTACTCCTCTTTCTCATCACCTTTTTATATCTTTTTTCATCATAAAAGCTAAAGTGGCATTTGTCAACTGATTTTTTATACGTGATTTTAATTTATTCATTCCTTCTTTCTATCCTAATAATTTCAACAGATTCTGATAGACATATTCTCTCAGAAAATCTGCCTCCAGGTCAAGCTCCATTTTTTTCTCTGCTGCGATGCGGTACATAAAATAGACCGAAAGCTGGGTTTCGACCGCGGCTCTTCGCAGGAAAACATTCTCCTCCCGGATCAGACCTTCGCGGACACCCTCCTCCACAATGCAGTCGATAATCTCGTTTTTCTCCTTATCACAGCACTGCTGTTTCATACGCTCATACTCATCTTTCAGATTCTTTGGTATCTCGTATGATTCCAATACCATTTTTATCAGGAAAAAGACACCCTGCTTTTCTTTTACATGCTCATCAATAAAATCCATGACCTCATTAATTTTCTGTTGAAACGTTCTGTTATCTGTAGAAATTACCTGCAGTTTTTCAAAGCACACTTTCACATAATATAAAATTGCAGAAGAGATTATCTCTTCCTTTGAAGAAAAATATTCGTATGCCGTTCCTTTTCCAATGCCTGCCCGGCCTGTGATATCAGCTACTTTTAAAGTGTTGATATCACAGCCTTCATTAATGAACTCAATGACTGCCTGATACAGGGCAAGCACTTTCTGTGGTGGATCGTGGATCAGTTTCTGCTCATCCATTATAAGTCCTCCTCGACCATGCTCTTATTGCGGTTGAATGCATCATAAATACATGGAACAACGATCAGAGTTAACAGTGTACCATATAACAAACCGCCAACCGTTACGATCGCCATTGGCTGCATCATTTCTGAACCTTCTCCAAGTCCGACTGCCATCGTGGACATGGACAGGATCGTGGTGAGTGCAGTCATAAGAATCGGACGAAGCCTTGTTTTTCCGGATTCGATAATGGCATCTTTTTTTTCCATTCCGCCACGGCGGAGCTGGTTGATAAAGTCTACCATAACGATACCGTTATTTACGATAATTCCGGCGAGCATGACAAATCCGATCATTGCCACAACGCTGACTTCGTTACCGGTAAAGTAAAGTGCGAACAGACCGCCTGTAAATGCCAGCGGAATCGTAAACATAATGATAAACGGCGACAACAGCGACTGGAACTGTGCTACCATGACCAGGTAAATGAAGATTACCGCCAAAAGAAGCATCAGATACAACTGATTCATCGCATCTGCGATCATCTCATCCTCACCTGCCATCTCAATGGAGTATCCTTCCGGCAGATTGATCTTATCTAACTCTTTCTGGATTTCATTACTCAGCAGACTGACATTATGGTCATCATCCACTCCTGCGGTCACACTGATATATCTGGTCTGCGCATCACGGTTGATCGTTCCTAATGTGTAACCTTCCTCAAACTGTGCAATATCAGAAAGCGCTGTTTCTGTCTCGTTTCCTTCTCTGTCTGTATAGGTAAAGGTCAGTTTTTTGATATCATCCAATGTAACATCGGACTGCTCCTCGCTCTGTACATAAACCTGATAATCATTTACATCGGTAGAGATTGTCGTTGCAGATGTTGAGGATGCCATCTCACCGTAAACAAGCTGGAATACCTGTGCAACGGTCATGCCGTATTTCGCAGCTTTTTCCTTGTCTACAGAAATGGTGAAAGACGGTGTCGTATTGTCAAGTCCATCATCCACATCCACAGTTCCCTCGGTGTTCTCTACTACTTTTGCAACTTCTCCTGCAAGTTCCTGCAGTTTATCGAGATCATTTCCTTTTACATTGATCGTCAGTCCACTTCCCATTAACGCTGTCATATCGGAAGCTGAAGTATCGGTTGTCACCTCACAGTCCATATCTTTGGTCAGTTCATCCAACTGTGCGGTCACATCTGCGCTGCTCACTTCAGATTCTTCATCCAGAATCATATACATGGAAATACTGTCTGTAGAACTGCTTCCCATCATGGAAAGAGCACTTCCGCCTGCCATGGCACCAATGGTCTCAATGCCATCGATCGTCAATGCTTTTTCCACGACTTCATCTGCCATTTCTGTCAGTTCGTCAAACGTTAGTGTCTGATCCTCTTTTGCTGAAATCGTCGCACTGATCTGGTTCGTTTCCATATTCATATCCATGAAAGAATATCCTCTGGAAAATGCTGCCACAACACTTGTTCCAAGCAGTACGATCACCGCGATAAATACGACCGGCTTGAAACGCAGACATACCGCTAAAATTTTTCCATAAGAATCTTTTACTTTGTCAAAGAAATTATGCCTGATCTCTTTTGTATTTTTTAATAATCCTGCTGCCATCATCGGCACGAAAGTCAATGCCATAAGAAGACTGGCTGCAAGCGTAAATGCAATTGTCAGTGCAATATCCACAAATAACTGTCTTGTGATACCCTCTGTAAAAATAATCGGTGCAAATACACAGACGGTTGTAAGTGTGGATGCTATGATTGCTCCTGTCACCTGTGAAGCACCTTCCACGGCTGCTTTCCGGATGGAATATCCCTCTCCCCGCAATCGATAGATGTTCTCGATCACGACAATGGAGTTATCCACCAACATACCAATTCCGAGTGCCAGCCCCGACAGCGAAATGATGTTTAACGTAATATGCGTAAAGTACATCAGTACCACTGCAAAAACAACACTGAGCGGAATGGAACATGCTATTACAAGTGTAGGTCTCATATCTTTTAAGAATAATAACAATACAATAATTGCAAGGATGGCTCCCACGATCATGTTTTCTACGACTGATTTCACGATCATGTCAATGTAAATACCCTGATTCATGAGAACGCTCAAATGTAAATCTGTATTTTCTTTTTCCAGGCTGTCAAATTTATCCAATAACCGGTCTGTCACATCTCCGGTGGAATAGCCGGTCTGCTTTTCAATCGAAAGCATCACCGCCGGATTTCCATTTACTTTGGAATAGGAATCTCCGGAATTGTCAATGTATTCGATATCTGCCACATCTGACAGTCTGATCGGCTCGATACCATCCATACCAAGATCCATCAGAACGAGATTTTCAAGATCAGCTTTGGATGTCACCTCATCTCCGACTCGCACCAGATACTGCTCATTCCCCTCTGTCACATAACCTGCCGGCATGGAGAAGTTCTGCGCTGTCAGAAGATTTTTTAAGGTATCCATTGTGAGGATCGTGTTCAGATCCGCTGAATCTTTTGCCTGTTCTTTTGCATCATCTAACTGGCTCTGTCCCTCTTCGATCTTATTTGCTGCAACAGCAAGATCCGCATATCCCTTGCTCATCTCCATGATACCGGATATCTGGGATTCATTTAAAGTCACTAATGCGTCATCTAAAGACGTTTTACCGTCTGCCACCTGTGTCTGGGCAGACTCGATCGTCGCAATTCCCGTCGCAATCTGCGTCTTGCTCTCACTTAATTTTGAGATTGCAGCAGGAATGTCTTTGTAAGAAGTCAACGTCACGCCTGCATCTGCAAAAGAGGATGCCTGACTCGTCAGCATCACATTGATATCATCCAGTTTGGACTGTAATGTCACGATCTGGCTGGCAATGTCACTCTCACTTGTATAGGAAGTCCCTGCCTGTGCATTGATCTGGGCAATGGCTGTGGATTCCATGTATGCGATGAAATCGGATTCACTGGCCGCATTTTTATATGCTTCTAACATTTTAGGATCTGCCTGTAAAGTTGAAATCACTGTTTTCAACTGATTCGCCTGTTCCTGTGTCATCTGACCATATTGAACCGCTGCTGCAAGCGCTTCCTCCACTGTCATGTCTGCACCTGTCATTGGATTTTTTGCTGTTAAAATTGCCATTACACCATTGTGCGCCTGATATAACTGCTTTGCCCCACTCTTCGCCTGGCTGACACCGTCTTTTGCTTTCTGTAAACCGTCAATCGCGCTCTGTAACTGCGTTGCTCCATCATAAGCTGACTGTAACGACTTGATTGCACCATCCATGGACGACTGTGATTTCTGAAGATCTGATAATTGTGTGGTCAGATCTGCTTCGGTGTTAAACAGTTGGATTTTATTATTAATGATCTCATTTTCACCTGCTCCGAGCTGGCTTCCCATCTCTTTTTCACCATCGGAAAGCTTCTTTTTCCCACTGTCGATCTGGGAAGATGCCTTGTCTAACTCTGCCTGTGCATCTGTAAACTGGGCATCTATTTTGCTTAAAATCTGTTCGTTTAAAGCATCTATTTTTTCCTGATTCATGGTTACCTGAAGGTCCGTATCCAGCACACCTGTTGCCGTCACAGATGCCACACCCTCGATACTCTCAAACAGCGGTAATAATTCATTGTCCACATAATCAGATACCTCTGCCTGATCCATTCCATCCACATCTGCGGATGCGATCATGACCGGCATCATATCCGGATCGATCTGCATAATGATTGGTGTGCCCACTGAATCCGGAAATTGTCCGGTCAACTGATCCAGCTGCTGCTGGATCTCAATCATGGCAGAATCCATGTTTGTGCTCTGTTCATACTCCAAAACAACCATAGAATAGTTATCATAGGACATGGAACTTACATTATTAATATTGGAAGTCGTCGCCATTGCCGCTTCGATCGGCGATGTCACATCTTTTTCCACTTCCTCCGGACTTGCCCCCACATCTGTTGTGACAACGATCACATACGGCAGATTCATTGCCGGCAGCAGATCTGTTGTCATCCTCGTCAGCGAAACAACTCCTAAAACGATCACCAGTACAACAGCCACTAACACTGTGTACGGACGTTTTACACTATACTTTGGAATCATTCTCTTACCTCCTGAAACATGATATATCTGATTGGCTGCTGTATTCCTGCAAGCCAGAACTGACCAGTCGGTCGGCAATCATCAGTTTACTCCTCTCTCATCAAAATGCAAGGAAAATCGGACAGAATTTAGAATTATTTTAGAAATGGAACAAAATTTCCTATTTACGCAAAAATGGAGTACCTATCGGTACTCCATCCCACGAGACTGTATCTTTCCAATATATAATAACAGAGGCTTTACTCTTTTTTGTTTATGACTGTTGTTCTACCAATTTCTGTATTGCCTGCTGCTCTGCTTCCGGCATCAGCTTTGATACCTCGATCAGAACGATCAGTTCTTTTGCATAGGAAGCAACCTCATCAAAACAATTTTCTACTGCTTTCATAATGACTGGCATGGAAATAACCTTCTCATCCGGGACATCAATAATCTCATCCACGTTTCCAACCTCAAGCCCAATCTTTGTACCATTCATGGATGCAACGATGATATTGTTGATTTCCTGTTCCGGATAATGAAACTGTTCTGCCAGACTGTACACTGCAATAACTTCTCCGTGCAGATTCATGATCCCATGAACCTGTGGCAGTGAATTTGGAATATTCACCACATTCATTCTTGTTTCAATGGATTCCACATCATTGACAGGAATACCAAACTTCACTCCATTTAACAAAAATGTAAGTAACTGCATTATAATCTCTGTCTCCTTTCTTATGATTCGATCTCGGGACATTTCGCAGTATCCATAAGACCTGCAAAAAGGGGACTGGCACAAAAGTACCGCCCCACTATTCTGTTCTCACCCTATTCTATTCATCTTCACCGTCTTCATCATCAACGATCGCTGCTGCCGCACCTGCCACAGATGAAACAACCGCTATCACAACAACGATGACTACCAAAAGTAATAAAATTCCCATGAAAACTAAAAAACCGCCTTCTGTCATGTCTTCCTCCGTTCTGAAAGGATTGTGCAGATTCACTTCTCAACCATTTCTTTTTTTCCAAAATCTGTGCTTATTATAGCACATTAGCAACTGGAAAAAAAGAGCCTATGTTTGATTATTTCAGACAATTTTTCTGATGTTTTTTAATATTGTAATCTTTTTCTGCTACATCAAAGGAGAACCGCCGTGATATGGGGAATCACGGCGGTTCTCAGGGAAGTTTTTTTCATTTGTAGCTATATTCTAATTTATCCTTTTACACTGCCGAGGGCAACACCCTGTACGATGTGTCTGGATAAGATCAGATAAATGATAATAACTGGGAAGATAGAAAATGCGATCATCACATAAACCTGACCCATATCAAACTTCAGCCAGTCAGCTGCACGAAGCTGTGCGATTAAGATTGGCAGTGTCTTTTTCTTGTCATTGTGTAAGATCAAAGCCGGTACAAAATAATTATTCCAGCTGCTTACAAATGTAAAGATTGCCTGCACTGCAATGGCAGGGTTCATTAATGGAAGCACAATACTGTTAAATGTATGGAACTCACCGGAACCATCAATTCTGGCTGCCTCGATCAGAGATACCGGCAATGTACTTTCCATGTACTGTTTCATGTAAAAGAATGTGACCGGTGCAGCGATCGTCGGGACGATCAAAGGAATAAAGGTATCTTCCATTTTTAATGTGCCGACTAATTTTACAAACCCAAGTGCAGTTACCTGTGTAGGGATCATCATAACTGCTAAGATAAATGCATAGATGTATTTTTTCAGTTTAAAATCATATGCATGAATCGCATAAGCTGTCATGGTTGAAAAATAAGTGCATAACGCTGCTGACAGTACAGATACGATCAGACTGTTTATCATACCCTGCCATACCGGGAGTGTTCCGTGTACCAGATTGTTCCAGTTTTCCAGCAGATGTGTGCTTGGCAGTGGTGTAAATCCGGCCTGCAGTTCACCGTTCGATCTGGTCGCATTAATGAACAGCACATAGAACCAGAACAGGCAGGCAAATGTAACAAGAATCAGGACTACATAAGCGATAAATCTTCTTGCATGGATTCCAAGTCCTTTTTTCAGATTTTTATTTTCGTTCATAATAACACCTCACCTTTCTATTCTACTCATGCTTTTCTCTTATCGTTTCCAGTTACCTTAAAGACAATAAGACTTAAAATTGCGGTGATGATGAACATGATTACGGATACTGCACCAGCCATTCCGTAGTTCTTGCTGTACAGATGTTTATTTAAGAACATGATCAATGTCATGGTCGATCTCATTGGATCACCGGTACCATTGGTCAAAATCTGCGGTACATCGAATAACTGTAATCCACCGATCAGTGATGTGATCACAACATATACTAAAATCGGACGGAGCAGCGGTAATGTGATTTTGTAGAATACCTGTGTGGGAGTTGCTCCATCCACTTCTGCCGCTTCAAATAAAGAAGTATCGATACCCATCATACCTGCCATTAAAAGAATGGTCGTATTACCAAACCACATCAGGCAGTTCATAAGGGCAATCAGTCCTCTCGCACTTCCTGTGTTTGCCAGAAACTTATATGGCTCTGAAATAATTCCGATCTGCATTAAAATCGAGTTGATCGGTCCACCATCCGAGAACAGTGTAAAGAACAACATTGAAAATGCGGATGCCATGATCAGGTTTGGCAGATAGATCACAGTCTTGAAAAATCTGCTTCCTTTTAATTTCAAACGCACATCAGAAAACCATGCACCTAACAGTAATGACAAAATAATCTGTGGCACAAAACACATGATCCATAAAATCATGGTATTCTTTGCATAAATCCAGATATCGCCCTGTGTAAACAGCGTTTTGTAGTTCTCCAGTCCCACAAAGTTTGGTCCGATCTGTGTCAGACCCGATAAATAATTTTCAAAAAAGCTGTTATAAATGGTATTAAACAGTGGTATAAGCTGGAATACAACATACACCAGAATAAAAGGAATCAGAAAAATGTAACCCCATTTGTTATATCTGACTGCTTTACTGCTTTTCTTCTTCATAACGCCTCTTGCCCCCTTCTTTTTATTTTTCACAGAGTTCACAGCATCCCTTCACGGACATCTTTTTGTGCAAATCTGCTGTCAGCTCTGCGCTTTACGCCGCTGACTGCTTTCTCTCCGTCCGGAGATAGGTATAAAGATAGCCGCACCC
>ENA-OPXX01002015-OPXX01002015.1-human-gut-metagenome-genome-assembly--contig:-NODE-2015-length-12305-cov-2.137388_pt1 | contig 12305 bp, 6 predicted proteins | sample MGYA00241771_ERZ502046 | MGnify/ENA primary metagenome ERZ502046 (study PRJEB25962, sample SAMEA2042006) | human gut metagenome | biome: human gut; feature: human-associated habitat; material: faeces...
GTGTCGTCCTGTTCGGAGCGCTATTAGCGGCTTCAGCGGGTACATTTACTTCTTGTAAAGACTACGATGATGACATCAAGGGGTTACAAGAACAAATTGACAAGAACGGAAGCACTGTTGGCGACCTTCAGACTCAGCTGGCTACATTGAAAGCTGCTGCTGAAGCTGCTCAGGCTGCTGCCGATGCTGCTAAAACTGCTGCCGATGCTGCCAAAGTTGCCGGTGATACTGCCGCTGCTGAAGCCGCTGAAGCTTTAGCAAAAGCAAAAGAAGCGGAAGCTGTTGCAAAAGCAGCTGAGGATAACGCAATTAGGGCAGCAATTGAAAAAGTAACAGAACTGCAAGGACTATTGCAAGCATCAATTGACGGTAAAGTTGATCAGAGTGTATACGATCTAGCGATGGTAGCAGTGGCTGGTCAAATTAAAGGTATTCGGGAGGACTTGAATACCCTGACTACTACTGGTCAGGTAGCTCAGAATGCTGCTGATATTAAGACTGCTCAGGAAGCTATCGCAACATTGATGGCAGCTTACGAGAACTTGAAGCTCCAGTCAAATGTTTTACAAGAATATAAGGATGCTTTAGACGATATCTCTGAGAATAAGGAAGCTATCGAGACAGCTCAGGGTGATATCGACGAAGCTAAGGGCAAAATAGAAGACCTCTGGCTTGAACTTGTTGGTGAAGATGGTGAAAGTGGCCTGAAAGGCTTGATCAAAGGGAATGCAGATGCCATTACGAATTTAGGAACTACTACCGGTCAGGCTATAGAGGCTTTGGAAAATCGTATAGATGGTGAGTTGAATGATATCAGAAATGATATCAAAGATAATATTAAGCCGGCTATTACTGCTATTCAAGACAAGATTAGAGATGAAATCCAACCTGAATTGGATCAATTGCATATATTGGTCACTGCTCGTTTGACTAGCATTTCACCGGCTCCTGATGCTTATGTAGGTGGTATTCCTGCAATCAAGTTCAGCTCTTTGATTTATAAAGGAATGAAAGCGGATGAAAATGCTGAAATACCTAAAGCATATGACACATCTATAGGTGCTCCGGTAGTTGCAAGCTACCACTTCAATCCGGCATCTTTCAAATTGGAAAATGCTGTTTATCAGTATATTGATCGTACAGCAGAACTTCTTGGTACAAGAGCTGCAGGAGAAGTTGCTAAGAGCAATTGGGTTGAAATTGATAAAGATCCGGTAAAAAATACTCCGGCTGGAACTGTAGAGTTCACACTTCGTCGTTTGGATGCTCATAAAACTCAGGCAGAAAATGGTAAAGTAAATACAGTAAGTTTGCAGGCTGCTATGACAGGTGACGAAGCTGTAGACAAAGGTGAAACTAACGCTGTTGTTCGCTCTACTTATCAAGCTGTTTATGATGAAATCTTGGATGCAGATGATGTACGTATCGCTGACGACGCTACTTTGGTAGAGTTCGGTGATGAAGCTCATTACGCAGAGACATTCGATGCTTGTAAAAAAGAAGAACCTCGATACAAGATGGTTTATAACAAAGTATTCAACTTGAAAGAACTGGTTGCGACTTGTTTTGGTAATGAACCTGAAAATCCGACTTATATTCATCGTAAATTCCCGATCGAAGACTACAAATTGTCATATAGATTTGCTGTAGCAAGTTCTAAATATAATATCACAACTGGTTCTACTACTACTGAGCAGCAGAAATGGATCACGTGTAATGATGCTGAAGCAGGTTTGTACCAAGCTGATGATTTCAGTAAAGAAGCTATTGGTCGCACTCCGATCTTGAAAGTTGAATTGGTAGATGCTAACGGCAACGTGGTACGTCGTGGATTTGTAAAAGTAGAAATCGGAGTTACTAAGAAAGAGGATATGCTCGTGCCTTCTATTCTGAAAGAACTGACTTACAACTGCAAAAAAACTGTTGCTACTTATAAAATGGACGAAGACTACATCCGTACGAACCTTTACCGTAAGATTGAAAACAGTCTTGGTCAAGTTGGTATGAGCCACGAAGAATTCTGGAACTTGTATGACGCTTCTTCTGCTACAGCTACTGTAACTAAGAATGGTGTCGTTCATGGAATGTCGATTCCTCAAATTGTAGATGGCGATACCTCAGCCGGAGTTGCAACTAAGAAAATTGTTTGGTCATTCACACATGGTGAACTTGGCATGATCGGTTCTACTTCTACTTTCGTAGCAAGCATTACAGTGAAGAATAAACTGGCTTCTTCTGAATATCCTGCTGCTGTGACATTCCAATTCACAATTGACGTGAAGTTGCCGACTTTGGAAGAAAAATTGACTAAAAATGAAACTTATTGGACTTTAGCTGGTACTTCACCTGACGACTTTGATGTGAATGTAGCTGTTCCATCGGATAAAGATGAGGTTCCTGAAAAATGTCAGTTCAGACAAGATCTGGAAGTAGCTTATTCTGAGCATACACCAATTGGACTTCCTAAATGTGATGTAAATGACTATTATATGATAATCGAAACTAAATCTAACGGCAAGGCAACTGCAACTATATTGTCAGGTGTTAAGATTAGCGGACATGAGATCATTTTGGATAAGAACGATGCTGATGTTAAGACTGCTTTGAACAGTGAAGGTGGTTTGCAGGCTGTAGTTAAACACGTTCATAGATTAGGGAGCGGTGATGAACTTTCATGTCATAGCTTCGTGGTTAACTTCATCCGTCCTGTTAATCTGAATATGCCAGGTGAAATTACTTTGCAGGATGCTAAGACTGGTGGTGATATTGCTAACTTCCAGCACAATAAACTGTTGACAGACTGGAGAGGTGAAGCAATTACTAGCCCTTATCAAGTACCTGTTACAGGAAGTGTATCATATTGGGACTTCAAGTACACTCCGAAATACGAAAAAGTTGATGGTCACTACGAACTGGAACAAGAAGCTAAGTTAGAGGTGGTTACTAAGGAAGTTTCTTTCACTGCTACTACGCCAGTGACTATGTATACTGCAAGTGCAACGTATAAATGTACTGGATATAATAATGAAGGTGGTCAATTAGCGGAAGCTGGTAGTGAGACAGCGACTTTCACTGCTGAGGCAGAAACTAAGGCTGATGCGGATAAGGCTATTCGAGCTCAGTACCTTGCTTATAATTGGTCAGTTGATGCTGATTATACTAACGTAGAACAACAAGGAGAAACTATATATACTGATAGAATTATCTTGAAAGGTGAACTCGTTAAATATACTTATGTAGCAGACATAAACTATGTTCCGGCTAAGTATAAGTGGGTAGATGGTACTTGGAAAGAAGTTAAGCATGTACATTCTGAATGGCCTAATTTTGATGGAACAACTGACGGACAAACAGCAGGATGCGGATGCTATGTATGGACGACATATACAGAAACGAAGCCTCAATGGGTTGCTGGAAACTTCTGGTATTTCTACGGACCATTCGGTGAGGTTACATTGGATGTAACTGAAGCTACTACCAATCTGCCTAACGGTGAGTTGCCTAACGGTGCTACTTTGGTTCAGGAAGGTAATACTGTTAAGTATGTCAATGTTAATTCACCGGTAGGATCTGAATATAAGATCTTCATCCCAGCTACTGTAACTTATGGTTGGGGAACCGCTACTTCTCAGTTGACTATTACAGTGAAACCTGTTAAAAGTAATTGATAATGTGTGAATGTCTTTGAAGTAATTCTTAGACAGACCAAAAATAAGAAGGGGGCTCTGCTCAACAGAGCACCCTTTTCATAACTTTTCATTGTTATTTTTATTGTTGATACTATATTCTGTGATCTTCCTGATGATATGAAGAATGTAATGTGAATAATTCAGCAATAATACATTAAATACATAACATTATGAAAATAAGAAATTTACTAATAGCTATGCTTGCTGTCAGCAGTACGGTAGCATTTGCTCAAGAACAACGCCAAATCAAAGAAGAAGGTAAAACCGTATTCAAACCTCACTGGTTTATCCAAGCGCAGGTAGGAGCCGCGCATACCGTAGGTGAAGCAAAGTTTACCGATCTGATGTCTCCCGCTGCTGCCATCAATATCGGATATAAGTTTGCTCCTGCATTCGGAGCACGTATCGGTGGTAGCGGATGGCAGGCAAAGGGTGGATGGGTAACTCCGGAACAAACCTACCAGTACAAATATCTTCAGGGAAACCTTGATATCATGGCCGACCTTAGCACTTTGTTCTGTGGCTTCAACCCCAAACGTGTTTTCAATGGCTACCTTTTTGGTGGTGTAGGGCTCAACCGTGGTTTCGACAACGATGAAGCGAATGCACTCGACACCCGCACCTATGAACTGGAATATCTCTGGCAAGAAGGCAAGTTTCTTGTGGCCGGACGTTTCGGCTTGGGGTGTGACCTTCGCCTGAACGACCGCTTGGCCATCAATATCGAAGCTAACGCTAACGCTTTATCCGATAAGTTCAACTCAAAGAAAGCCGGTAACTGTGACTGGCAGCTGAACGCACTCGTTGGCTTGACCATCAAACTGGGTAAAAGCTATACCAAAACAGCTCCGGTATATTACGAACCGGAACCTGCGGTAGTAGAACAGCCCAAACCGGAACCAGTTGTTGTGAAAGAGCCGGAACCGGCACCTGTAGTAGTTGTGGAACCGATGAAGCAGGATATATTCTTTGCATTGAACTCTGCACTTCTGCAAAATGATCAGTTGCCCAAGATTGATGCTATGATTAAATATATGGAGAAAAACCCAACCAGTAAAGTTGCTGTCACCGGATATGCCGACAAGGAAACCGGTAACCCGAAAATCAACATGACTTTGTCGGAGAAACGTGCGAAGAATGTTGCAGACGCTTTGAAAGCAAAAGGGATAGCAGCAGATAGAATTATTACCAGTTATAAAGGAGATACGGTACAGCCATATCAGAAGGCTGAAGAAAACCGAGTATGTATCTGTATAGCGGAATAAAATTAAAATAAGACTCCCTTTTTCAAAAAAAGATATTCCCTATTCCCATGCGGGGTGTTTGTTCCCCACATTTTTTCGTATTCGTACGAGAACCCCCGTATGAGAATATTAGGAAATACGTGCTTGTGAAAGTCTGTATTTCCGCAATAGACCCCTTTCTTCACTGAAATGTGAAGAAATTGTATTGGGGAGAGTAGCAGCATAAGACTGTACTTGTGAAAGTGTATCTTATTCTGTCCCCCAAAGAGGATGCCCGCCCTTTTTCCCTAGTGGCATCCTCTTTTTTGTTTTACTATACAATTTCGTTTCCGATAAATAAAGAGGAGGCTTATATCAAACTTACATTAAATAAGAAAGATGAAGATCAAAGCAAACTTAAAGTTAACCTTTGATCTTCATCTTACAATATGAGATATTTACCGAGCAGTCCTCTAAGGGTAGACGGTGAAAACTATAATGCTTCTATTTGCTCTATGCTCAATCCGGTAGCTTTGGAGATGATCTCCAGTGAAACTCCCATCTGTTTCAGGTTTCGGGCAGTTTCTTCCTTACCTTCTTCTCGTCCCTCTTCTCGTCCCTCTTTCCGTCCCTTCTGTTCTGCAAATTCCAGCGTCACGAGATTATCCCGGTATACTTTAATGCTTTCATCATACTTCATCCGCTCCTCTTTTGAAAGCGAAGCGATATCTACAATCTTCTCTAATTTCTCAAAAACCGATTTACGGGCTTTGAATGGCAGGCGTTTTAAAGTTTCCATATTCTTCAGTACATAAATCCATCGTTCAAAGTCAGTCTCACATTCTTGCTCCTCCTTCGAAAAAGCAGGCAACTCTATAAAAATAAAACGAAGCTTGTCGGAAAATTGTTCGTGCGTGTCACGATCTGTAAGCACAATATCCGTACGAAGCTTATGCGGCAAATTGTCTAACCGGAAGTTCATAAAGAACACACCATATACGGCTTTCAGGTCAAACTTCCATTCGGCTCCTTTCTCTCCCTGTCGGGCAACCGTCTTTGAAAGGTAATACAGGGCACGTTCACGGAAGTGTACATGTTGCTTGTTCTGCATTTCTACGATAAACTGCTCGCCATTTTCGGTGGTACAGTATATATCGTAAATGACTCCCCTGTCGCCCATAAATTCGGGTAGAATCTCCTTATCGAGAAAGGTTATGTCTATTATATGCTTTTCATCCACTAATAAGTCATTCAAGAAATCGATCAGCAGGTCTTTGGTTACTTCCTGTCCGAAGATTTTCTTAAATCCAATATCGGTAAATGGATTAATGAATTTCGCCATTATTTCAGTTTATTAGTTGTCTGTGACTTCACAAAGATAGTGAATCTTCTGTTTGTTTGTTCCGATAACGATGATTTTATCTGCCTGTAACCGTATTTAGTGGAGAATTCTTCTGAAACATGCCTACTCTCTTTTTTGTTATTCTTATATTTATCGCGTAATTTATTTAATAGTGAGTAAAATGTCGAAAGTAGTAGCATTTATGAAGCAGGTAGCCGATGGGCTACAGATGGAGGGAAACTTTGGTACTGCGCACGTCTACCGTAGCAGTCTCAATGCCATCATTGCTTATCGTGGGAAAGGGGATTTTACATTTAATGAAGTGACCCCAGAATGGTTAAAGGGCTTCGAGATTCATCTTCGTAGCCGGGGATGTAGTTGGAACACGGTTTCCACCTATTTACGCACGTTTCGTGCGGTCTATAATCGTGCAGTCGATAGTGGGAGGGCTGTTTATGTACCGCACTTGTTTCGCTCGGTGTATACAGGCACACGTGCGGACCGTAAGCGTGCTTTGGATACTGAGGATATGCAAAAGGTATTCACTCAATTGCCGCAGTCGTCTGCTGTGACATCCGACATGCGTCGTACGCAGGGACTGTTCGTCTTGATGTTCCTGCTCCGTGGTCTGCCTTTTGTCGATCTAGCCTATTTGCGTAAAAGTGATTTGCACGACAATGTGATTACTTACCGCAGGCGGAAGACCGGTCGCCCTTTGTCAGTGACTTTAACTCCGGAAGCGATGGCTATATTAAAAAGGTATATGAATCGTGATGCGTCTTCTCCTTATTTATTTCCTTTATTAAATAGTCGGGAAGGAACGAAGGAGGCATATCATGAATACCAGTTGGCTCTCCGCAATTTCAATAGACAGTTGATGTTGCTTGGTGAAATGTTGGGACTGGGAGATAAACTTAGTTCATATACAGCGCGCCATACATGGGCAACGACAGCTTATTATTGCGAAATTCATCCGGGCGTTATTTCTGAAGCTATGGGACACTCTTCGATCACAGTGACCGAGACGTATCTCAAACCCTTCCGGAACAAGAAAATAGATGAAGCCAATAGAAAAGTGGTGGATTTTATAAAGCGTTCAATATCAGTAGCAATGTGCTGAATTTAAGCCCGTTACTTCATAGGTAACGGAGCTGAACAGCGTTGCAAAGATGGAGATATTTTGGAAAACATGCAAACAAAAAAGATATTTTTTCTGATAAACTACTAAAAAAAGACAAATAACACAATAAAACAGCGATTTTCTTAGTATTAGACCGTTTCACCCCTCTAATTTACATAAAAGAATTTCCTCCCCTCTGTCTCTTCTCAGAAACAGGGGTAAAGATGTTTCATTACTAATTCAGCCATTTTCCAGCATAGACTACCATTCTAGGGCAGGCACAAAGGTTTTCCCGTTACCTATGAAGTAACGGGCTAAAAGTATTGGGAGTAAGTTTCTTGTTCATCCCCTATGGAGCATGAACACAGGTAAAACAAAAAAAGAAAAGGAGGTTACACTGAAAATGAATGGGGACAACACATGGGATTATTGAATCAAAATCAAGAGACTATATTTTTATTATTTAATTTATAAATTAAAAGTTTTTTTTATTATGAACAAAAAGTATTTAAGTGCAGTCCTGTTTGGAGCATTATTAGCGTCTACTACGGGAACATTTACATCTTGTAAAGACTATGATGACGACATCAATGGTCTTAGCGAACGTGTAGATGCAGTCGAAAAAACATTAGCCGAGCTCAATACAAAATTTGGAGCGTTGGCTTATGTGAAATCGGTGTCTTTTGCTAATGGCGTATTAACAGTAACGGACCAGAATGGAACTCCTTCTACTTATACCATTCCTGATACGGACACTAATACTACGTATACAGTTGAAGTAGGAACAAAAACTGAGGGTAATTCAACAGCGGTTACTATTACGCTGAAAGGATCTGATGGTAGTACTTCTACAAAGATATTTACTTTGACTGACAAAGATACAGTTATCACAGATACAACTTTGGATCCTACTCTGTTCTGGATGGATGAGACGACTGGTGAGATTTGGTACGGTCCGAAGGATAAGAAGGATGAGTGTACTCAAACTGGTGTTACAATTCCGAAATATAACGAAACGACTGTTCTTATTACAGATTATGTTAAAGACGGGGCAACATTGGGATGGGATATTAAAGTTAATGATAAAGTTTCTCACTTGAATATCCAGGATGTATTGCCTATTACAGGTTTTGAATGGATGCCAGAAGTATATTATAATGGCATTGAAGCTGTAGAATTCCCGACTTTTGCATATAATATTGTTAAAGCTGGTGCATCTGCTGATACAACTTATGTAGGTGCTACTGCTACTTTATCTACATTCCCTGGTGTAGCATATTTTCATGTTAATCCGGCTTCTGCAACAATTAAGCAAATTAAGGGTGAAGCTGAAGGTGCACAGGTTTTATATAAATCGGCTGTAAATCATACAACGAGAGGAAATATTGGTGCAACAGCAACTATTGATATAGATAAAGGTGTTTTAGCTGCTACTATTGCCGGTGATATGAATAAGGCTACAACAACTGCTGATGAATTGGATATGTTGGCATTACAGTTGACAACAACTGCTGGTAACACATTCACAACAGGTTATTTCGCAGTATACAATAAAAAAGAAGACGTTTCATTCTCATTGGTTGATAAGGATGCATTTGTTGGAGAAAATACGGATATGACGAATCACAAGTTTGCAACCAAATGGAGTCTTCTCAAAGCTCAATCTGCAATTATTGATGCTGACAATATGCCGGAAGCTACTAATAGTCACTTGGTTCAAGCTATTCAGTATGACGATGCTATAGCAGGTGTAGATTTGAATACTTTGTTTAAAGTAGCTATGACGAAAAAAGGAAAAGCTGCTGTAGATTTTGATTGGGCTGCAAACAAATTAGCTGTTGAATATACATTGTGTAAATATGATGTAGACGGAACAGATCAAATTCACTATGCTAAATTGAACGGTTCTATATTGACTGCAGTAAACTATGAAGATGTCAATCTGTCTTGTATAGGTAAAACTCCGGTTGTGAAAATTACTGTAAAAGACACTAATAATGACAATGTTGTAATAGCTGTATCATATATTAAATTATTGTATGTTGGCAATAAGTGGGATGTTTGTGAAGATTATACGGCTGATGTTGCGGAAACTAAGACTGTCGATTGGACTTGTTTCAAAGACGGTGCTTTGGATTTCACTACTACTGTACAGTATATGAGTACGAAAGTATATCCGATGGTTGGTACAGAACTTGGTTTGGACGCATTGTCTAAGAAAGAATTTGCTACAGTTTATACATTTAGTCCTGATTTTGCTCGTTATCCGAAAGCATTCCAGTCTAGACCTTTGACTGCTCTTGAGGAAATCGTAGGTGCTGAAAATAATGCTGATAATCGTCAGATTAAATTTGATATTGATGAAGCTGCAATGCAGACTGCTAAAGATGGTGAATATAAATTCTATGCTATCTATCAGAAGAATAGTGAATATGCAGTTGCTTCTTCTAAGTATCGTCAATATCCTAATGTAGTAGCTATTCCTTATATAGTAAAGGTTCAGAACTATCCGACTACACAATCAGTAGGAACTACAAAAGCATTCCGTATTGGTCAAGCTTGGATTGGAGATACAGATTATGTAGTTTGTAAGGGTAGCAAACAGACAGTCAATGGAGTTGCCATGTATCTGGATATGGCTGAAGCTATCAACTTTACAAAATATGGAGACTATGCATTGGAAATCGATCCTGAATGGTTGAAGATCGCTGCAAATAAGGGTGCTGCTGTAACTGGCGATAATTGGTATACTGGTGGCAATAGCAACTGGATTGTTCTTAAGAAGCAATTGGTAAATGATGCAGCTATTGAAGTTCCTGTAAATGTTTACAAGGTACTTTGTAACAATGATAAGATTTTCTCTGATAAGGTTTATGTCAAGTTCCAAAATCCTGCTAGCATTTCTTTGACTACAGAATTTGAAGATTTGAGAGATGCGATTACTTCTGTTAAAACAGGTAATATCAAGAGTTATATTGTAATTAAATCTTCTAAAGATGGTTCTGTTCTATATCAAAAAGGTGCAGTGACTGAAGCTGGTAAAGTAGTTCTTGGAAATAATCCTTCTGTTGAGTTGGGAAAAGAAAAGGATGGTGTAGTACCTGCTGAATGGTTTGATAAATTCACTTGGACTCCTGGTACTGGAGATAATTATGTGTCATGGTTACTTGATGGACAGAATACTTTGGCTCAGGGTAAGACTGCTACATGTAAGGTTGGTATTACTGTTACTTATGGTAAAGTAACACCTGAAAATATAGAAACTGGCAAGGGTGCTACACCTGTTCTCGGTGGTGGTAAGTTGACAACTATATTTACTGTAAATGTGTTGAACCCGGCTGACTATGATGCTAAGTATAATAAATAATCACTAAGATTATAATGTATGTAAAAAGAGAGTATGCTTTAGCATATTCTCTTTTTATCAATTAAATAAGAGTTATATGAAAAGAAGTATATTAATAATGGGAGCTGCTTTGTATGCTGTAATGATGTTTGGGCAGAATCAAGAACAACGTATCAAGGAACCCGAAAAGATAACTTTCAAACCTCATTGGTTCATTCAAGCTCAAATAGGAGCAGCCCATACCGTAGGTGAGGCAAAGTTCACTGATCTTATTTCTCCGGCAGCAGCTCTTAATGTCGGTTATAAGTTCGCTCCCGCATTCGGTGCGCGTGTTGGCGTAAGTGGCTGGCAGGCAAAGAGCGGATGGGTGAATCCGCAACAGACCTACCAGTATAAATATCTGCAAGGCAATGTAGACATCATGGCGGATCTCAGTACTTTGTTCTGTGGTTTCAATCCTAAGCGTGTGTTCAATGGCTATCTTTTTGCCGGAGCAGGGCTGAATCGTGGTTTTGACAACGATGAAGCAAATGCACTCGATACCCGTACTTATGAGATGGAATATCTCTGGCAGGAAGGCAAGTTCCTCATTGCCGGACGTTTCGGTCTTGGTTGCGACCTTCGTTTGAATGACCGTCTGTCTATTAACATCGAAGCGAATGCCAACGCCTTATCTGATAAATTCAACTCCAAGAAGGCCGGTAACTGTGACTGGCAACTGAATGCTCTTGTAGGTGTAAGTATCAAATTGGGCAAGAGTTACACAAAAACGGCTCCGGTTTATTACGAAGCAGAACCGGTAGTGGTGGAACAGCCCAAGCCGGCTCCTGTGATAGAACAACCGCAACCCAAGAAGGAAGTGGTGATCGAATCTATGAAGCAGAATATCTTCTTTGCCTTGAATTCGGCAAAGATCCAGGACGATCAGCAATCTAAGATTAATTCTTTGGTAGACTATCTGGAGAAACACTCTACTGCCAAAGTAAGTGTGACAGGCTATGCAGACAAAGGAACAGGTAACCCTAACATCAACAATAAACTATCGGAAAAGCGTGCCGGCAATGTTGCTGAGGCTTTGAAAGCCAAAGGTATCGCTGCAGATAGAATTAAGATTGATTTCAAAGGAGATACCGTGCAGCCATATGCTACTCCTGAAGAGAACCGTGTAAGTATCTGTATTGCAGAATAAAATATTCCCCATTTCTCTGGAGAAGGCTTTCCCCACTGTCCCCTTATGCAGCAATGTATATACGGACACTTCTCATAGAGAAATAATTCAAGAAGTCCGCACTTGTGAAAATCCGGGCTTCTGCAATGAACCCCTTCTTCACTAAAATGTGAAGAATTATACTGGGGAGCGACAGTGTCAGATAGTGCTTGAGAAAGTACTCTTTCGCTGTTTCCCTTATAGAGGATGTCTCCCTTTTTCCCACGGACATCCTCTTTTATACAAAAAGGCGACTCATACTGAATGGGCCGCCTTTTCTGTTATTTAATCTCGATTTCCTCCTTCATATCGATTTCCTCTCCATGTGTATCGTAGAACACATATTGCAGGAAAGCGAGTTTCTGACTTGGAATGATC
>ENA-OPXX01002018-OPXX01002018.1-human-gut-metagenome-genome-assembly--contig:-NODE-2018-length-12296-cov-4.030798_pt1 | contig 12296 bp, 11 predicted proteins | sample MGYA00241771_ERZ502046 | MGnify/ENA primary metagenome ERZ502046 (study PRJEB25962, sample SAMEA2042006) | human gut metagenome | biome: human gut; feature: human-associated habitat; material: faeces...
AACTTCGATGCGGATTACTGCTATTCTTTGGGTTACACAGCTTCTATGCTAATTGCTAACGGTAAGACAGGTTATATGTCTTCTGTACGCAATACCACTGCTCCTGCTGCCGAATGGATTGCAGGTGGTGTGCCTATCACAATGATGATGAATATGGAACGCCGTCACGGTGAAATGAAACCGGTTATCCAGAAAGCATTGGTAAAACTGGATGGCGCTCCTTTCAAAGCATTTGCCGCACAACGTGACCGTTGGGCTATTGAAACGGATTATGTATATCCGGGTCCGATTCAGTACTTTGGTCCTACGGAAGTTTGCGACCAGGCAACAAAGACTTTGCAGTTGGAACAACAGAAATAATTTTAACTGTTAGCGGTTAACGGTAAATAATTAATTAACGATGGACGGTAGGTGTCGTATGACAGATTATCGTTCATCGTTTTTCACTAACCCTTAATCATCCAGTCATTTGTCGTCACGTAATAATCCGATAGCTGCAGTTCAAAAGAAAAAGACAGTTTCCGCCACTCGAAAAAAGGGAACTACTTCTTCTAAATCTTCCCGTGCTCCGAAAAGGGTGCAGATGAAGACGAGCCATGGTATGCCTGTCTGGTTGCGTAATATTCTGGCGGTACTGATTGTGGGTTGTTTCTCTGTTGCTTTCTATTATTTCTTTATCCGCCCTTATGCTTATCGTTGGAAGCCTTGCCACGGATTAAAAGAATATGGAGTTTGTATTCCTGACGGCTACGATGTTCATGGAATTGATGTTTCTCATTATCAGGGAAAAATAGACTGGCAGAAACTTCGGCAAAACAAGGAGACAGTGACTCCTTTGCATTTTGTCTTTATGAAGGCGACAGAAGGAGGCGATCATGGTGACACTACTTTCTCGGCAAACTTTGCCAATGCGCGTAATCATGGATTTATACGTGGAGCTTATCATTTTTATATTCCGAGTACAGATGCTTTGAAGCAAGCCGACTTTTTTATTCGTACGGTAAAATTGGATACCGGAGATTTGCCCCCTGTGCTTGATGTAGAAATGACCGGAAGAAAGAATAAGACAGAATTGCAGCAAGGTATCAAGCGCTGGCTCGACCGTGTGGAGGCTTATTATGGGGTAAAACCTATTCTTTATACTTCTTATAAATTTAAAACCCGTTATCTGGACGATTCTATCTTTAACGCATATCCTTATTGGATTGCCCACTATTATGTGGACTCTGTGAAATATCAAGGTAAATGGGATTTCTGGCAACATACGGATGTGGGAAATGTACCCGGCATTGAAGAAGAGGTGGATCTGAATGTCTTCAACGGTACATTGGAAGATCTCAAGAAGCTGACAATAAAATAGCAGCTGTTTCTTTTTCAAACAACTTATCTATTCTCTTATTTGTTATAATCGTATTATTATTAAAAATATACGATTATGAACTTTGATATAGCTATTATTGATGGAATGAGCCGCTTTGATCCAAAGATTCATGTTGTGATAGAAGGAGCGGAGTTTGCCGATTATTTTTGGCCTGCTGTCGAACAATATGTGGAATGTACGCATGAATATTGGCGTAGGACTTTATCATTCTCAAAACATAGAAGGCGCTTTGACCACTTTGCCCGGAGCACGTATTGTCTGTCCGTCTTTTGCGGATGATGCAGCCGGGCTACTCCGTACCAGTATGCGTTCCAAAGGCTTTACTTTATTCCTTGAGCCGAAAGCATTGTATAATTCCGTTGAGGCTGCTGCAGTCGTACCGGAAGATTTTGAAGTTCCTTTCGGAAAGGCACGTATTCGTCGTGAAGGGACAGATCTAAGTATCATTACGTATGGAAATACAACGCATTTCTGTCTGAATGCTGCGGAACGGTTGGAGAAAGAAAAGGGGTGGAAAGTAGAGGTTATAGATATCCGTTCTTTGGTTCCTTTGGACAAGGAAACGATATTCGAATCGGTGAAAAAGACGAATAAGGCGTTGGTTGTACATGAAGATAAAGTTTTCTCCGGCTTTGGGGCGGAGCTTGCCGCAATGATAGCTAGAGAGATGTTTCGCTATTTGGACGGACCTGTGCAACGTGTCGGCACCTTTACACCCGTCGGTTTCAATCCTATTTTGGAAAAGGAGATTTTGCCGGATGAAGCTAAGATCTATAAAGCTGCCAGGAAGTTATTAGAATATTAAACAGTATGGATTATGAAGAAGATAGGTTTGTTTTATGCTGCCAAAGCTGAGAAAACGAGTTGGGTGGCGGAAAGAATACAGAAAGAATTCGGTGAAAGTCATATAAAAGTGGTACCGATAGAACAGGCTTGGCAGAACGATTTTGCTGCTTATGATTGTTTTATTGTCGGAGCCTCCACTTGGTTTGACGGAGAGTTGCCTACTTATTGGGACGAGCTGTTGCCGGAGCTTAGAACGATGGATTTGAAAGGAAAGAAGGTCGCTATCTTTGGATTGGGAGATCAGGTACGCTATCCGGAAAACTTTGCTGATGGTATCGGGCTATTGGCAGAAGTATTCGAAGAAGACGGGGCGGCATTGGTGGGCTTTACTTCTTCGGAAGGATATACTTTTGAGCGTTCCAGAGCATTGCGTGGCAATCTGTGTTGTGGGTTGGTTATCGACTTGGATAATCAGTCGGACCAGGCAAAAAAGAAAATCAAGGATTGGTGTGAACAAGTAAAAAAGGAGTTTGCGTAACTCCTTTTATAAGCTATTATATATTATGAGGGTGTCATAATGAATAATCTGCGTTTTGACACTCTCTATTTTTATCCCTGTATTCTTTGTTTCTGTTGGCAGAGTAATAGTATTAAACTTTATAAATGAATTTTACTGCCGCCCAGCGATTCTTTTCTTTGTGATGGATGTAAGTCAGTCCGTTCTTTTCCGCTTCTTCGCGGATAACAGGGATGTCATCCACATAAAATCCGCTCATGTATAGTTCCGCTCCGGGATGCATACAAGTGACATATTGTTTCATGTCATTCAGTAGGATATTGCGGTTAATATTAGCTATAACCACATCAAACGGCCCTTTTCCGGAAAGTGAAGAGGCATCTCCTTGAGAAACGGCAATATTATCTACGTGGTTCAATTCGATGTTTTCGATAGAGTTTCGTACACACCATTCGTCTATGTCGATAGCGGTACATGGATGTGCGCCTTTCATTCGTGCAAGGATGGCGAGAATAGAAGTTCCACAACCCATATCCAGCAATGATTTATCTTTCAGCTCGCTATCCAACAGTTCTTCGATAATAAGGCTGGTAGTCTCGTGATGTCCTGTGCCGAAAGCCATTTGCGGATTGATTACGATATCGTATTCTGCCTTAGGAATATCCTGATGAAATGTACTGTGGATTACACAACGGTCACCGATGATAATCGGTTGAAAGAAATTCTTTTCCCATTCCTCGTTCCAGTCCTTGTCTTCTGCTTCTGCATATGTATAGGTGATTTCCGTATCGGGTAGGGGAAATCCGGCGATTGCATTCTTTATGGAGGTTTCGTCACATAAAGTTTGTTGGATATATGCGGTTAATCCGTTCTCATTTTCAACAAAACTCTCGAAACCGGTTTCGCCTAATACGGCAGCTAATACATCATTTACAATCTCTGTGGACGGATTCGTATGAAAAGTGAACTCAAAATACTTCATAGTTGTTTCTAATGCTGGTGAATAATGTGCAAAGATAATCACAATTTTAGGGAAATCCCTACTATCCTTTGGGGAAAATCTCCCCAAGGCGATAAATCTCTTCCTTATCTTTGTAACGTGAATAAGTTTAAGTAATTACATAAACCCAGATGATATGAAAAAGATTGTTTACTTCTTGCTAGTTGCCTTGTGTCTCCCGATAGGCTTGATGGCACAAAGCGTTGATGACGACCTTTACTTCGTACCTTCCAAAGACAAAAAGGAGAAAAAAGAAACTCCGGTGAGGAAGGAATCGAAGAAACAGGTGACAAACATCTATACTTCGCCGGGAACTACAGTTGTGGTTCAGGACCGTAGGGGGAGAACACGGGATGTGGATGAATATAACCGCCGTTACGATGCACGTAATAATGAATTCGTAATGGATAATGATACCTTATATATAAAGGAAAAATCTACTCCGGACTTGGACGGGGAATGGGTGACCGGCGAATTCAATGGTACGCAGGACGACTATGAATATGCCGAACGCATCATCCGTTTCCGTAATCCGCGTTTCGCTATCAGTATCAGCAGTCCGTTATATTGGGATGTAGTCTACGGACCGAATTCTTGGGACTGGAATATATATACCGATGGTATGTATGCTTACGCATTCCCGACATTCAGTAATCCACTTTGGTGGGATTGGCGTTATGGCTCATACGGCTGGGGCTGGAACTATGGTTGGGGCTGGAGTCGTCCTTATTATGCTTGGGGATATTATCCGGGCTATTGGGGCGGCTGGCATGGCGGCTACTGGGGTGGCTGGTATGGTGGTGGATATTGGGGACATCATCATCATTGGCACGGCGGTCCTAGCTGGGGCTGGGGCGGTGGAGGCCGTTGGACTGGTCCGACTTATACAAACCGTCGTTCGTATGGACAAAGCAGTTACAGAAATTCTTCTACTGTACGTCGATATGGTTCAAGCGCCACTCGTTCTGGTGGTTCTGCTGTTCGGTCAACTGGTAGCTCGTCTCGTACCTCCGGATCAGCTTATGGCAGGGGAACAAGCACAACAAGACGCGTGGTAGGTACGCGTTCTTCGGATGAGCGTTATGGCTCAAGTACTCGTACGGGAAATTCATCACGTCGTGGCAGTATTTATTCTCGGCCAAGTAGTACTCGGACTAGTGGAACAGGAACCGGTTCTTCTTATTCCCGTTCTTCTGGAGTGAGAAGTGGCAGTAGTGGAACGAGAACATCTACTTACAATCGCGGTAGTTCTTCCACTCCACGCAGCAACTATTCTAACGGTAATAGTAGCCGTCGTTCATCATCTTATGGAACTTCTCGTTCATCATCTTCCCGCAGTTATTCACCTGCCTCTTCAGGTGGTAGTTCGCGCGGCAGCTATTCTTCCGGTGGGGGAATCGGCAGATCTTCTGGCGGAGGAGGTTCTTCTCGTAGCGGTGGTAGAAGATAAAACGAAGGGTATTAATTAAATGGAATGAAAGGTATGAAAAAAATAGTTATGGTAGCTGTATTGGGACTATTTGTTTCTGCAGCTTCGGGATTAGCACAGACTGTTTATGATGGTGCTAAACTGACGGGAAAAGATTTAAATGGAACTGCCCGGTTTGTCGGAATGGGAGGTGCTATGGGGGCACTTGGTGGAGATATTTCTACCATAGGGACCAATCCGGCCGGTATTGGGCTCTATCGTAGCAGTGATATAATGACTTCTTTCGGTTTCTCATCTTATGGAAGTGAAAGCAAGTATTTAGGCAGTAAGTGGAATTCGGATAAAAACAGGGCTTCATTTGATAATATCGGATTTGTATTTTCATCAAAGATCGGAAACACTACTCCCTTACGCTATGTGAATTTTGGATTTAACTATCATAAAGCAAAGTCTTTCTATAAGAATATGGAAATGAACGGTGATCTTGGTAATTATTCACAGGCCTTCTTGATGGCTTCTCTGTCTGACGGAATATCAAATTGGGGAAATCCGTTTGATACTAATGATATAGGTTGGCTTTCTGCTGTGGGATATGAGGGGTATGTAATCAGTCCGAGCCTTACAACTACGCAGAATGAATTTCCGTATAAAGATAAGGAAGGTAATCAAGTAGTAAATAATGAGGGAAAGCCTCTGTTTTATGATTATGATTATTATAATACAATCGTTCCGGATGGAGTAAGTCCATACGCACGCTTTCATTCGGAAGAACGTGGTGGCATAGATCAATATGATTTTAATATCGCTTTTAATTTCAGTGACCGTTTTTATCTGGGGCTAACAATTGGGGCTTATTCCATTGATTATAATAAGTACACCTCGTATGATGAAGATTATGGTAATGAAACAGGATATAAACTGCAAGGTTGGAATAAAATTACCGGATCAGGTTTTGATTTTAAATTCGGAGCGATTCTTCGTCCTTTCGAGTATTCACCTTTCCGTATAGGTTTGGCTATTCATACACCTGTTTTTTATAGTCTGGATTATAAGACAAGTGTTTTTATGCAATCAGATATTTGGGATCCGGTAGCCAATGAGATTACCTATCGTGATATAGATTCTCGTGATTATTTGCCTGGTAAAGATGATATGGTTCAGCGCTTTCGTTTTCAGACTCCGTGGACTTATAATGTAAGTTTGGGATATACGGTAGGTAATAGTTTAGCTTTAGGAGCGGAATATGAGTATCAAGACTACTCTTCAATAAAATTTAGAGATCCTGATGGATATGCTTCCGCTTTCGAATGGGAGAATAGTACGACACCTATGTTGAAAGGCGTGCATACAGCTCGACTAGGTTTGGAATATAAAGTGGTACCTCAGTTTGCTTTTCGTGCAGGTTATAACTACAGTTCGGCGGCATTTAAGAAAGACGCTTATAAGGACCTGGCAATAAATTCTATTCAAACGGATACAGATTTCGCTAATAGTAAATCGCTGAGTAACTATACGTTAGGTATTGGGTATCGGGGTTCTACATTTTATGCTGACCTGGCATATAAATTCTCTACTTATAAGGAAGATTTTTATCCATTCATTAATGTAACTGTGGATGATGAAGGTGTTTTAATAGCTTCACCGGACGCTACGAAAGTAACCAACACCCGTAGCCAAGTCCTTTTTACAGTCGGTATGCGTTTCTAAACCAGATCAGTTTTCAATTTCAATAATAACTTTTGTGTGTAAAGAATCCCTGGAATGCTGAGTGTCTACAGCACTTCCGGGGATTTCTATTAGTCGTCCGGTATGAACGGTTGTCCGTCTAATACTCTATTTTATCCTCCTTGTTCATCCATGCTTTGAAAGCGGAAATAGCTTCCTCGTGCAATAAAATCTCAGAAGGAAGTTTTCTCTCTTCCGGTTTCAGTTCCAGTTCATCATAGATGAAGGAATCATCGAAGCCAATATTTTTTGCGTCGGTTTTATTGTTGCCATAGTACATTTTGTCCAACCGTGCCCAGTAAATGGCACCTAAACACATGGGGCAAGGTTCGCAAGAAGTATATATCTCATAGCCGCTAAGATTGAATGTACCAAGCTTTGCAGCGGCAGCGCGTATGGCGCTTACTTCGGCATGAGCGGTAGGATCGCAGGAAGCGGTGACACGATTTACTCCGGTGGCAACTATCTCTCCTTCTTTAGTGGCAATCACAGCACCGAAAGGACCTCCATCGTTCTCGACATTCTCCTTTGAAAGCTCGATGGCTTTCCGCATCAATTCTTCTTTAGTCATGGTATAAAATAGATTGTTAGTTTAATATGAGGATTATATTATATCTTTCCAAGAATCTTATCCATTACCCAGTTGGTGAGTGTCGCACTTTCACCATCGCAAGAACAGATAGATTTTCCCAATAAATGGTCTACTACCGCTTGGATAAGAGGTTGCTGTACATGTTCCGGGTTGCCGATACAGATTTCTTCCCTTCCTTTTTCTGTGTGCAGGCCGATAGGTTCGTAAGTGAAGACAGAAAAACAAATCATTCCTTTGTCCCCAATAATCTCTATACGGTCTTCGCGAGCTGAATCATGAGCTACAAAGCACCAGGAACCACTGCCTACCAATCCGTTATCGAATTGGAAACAAGCGCTCAACGTATCTTCGGCAGGATAAAGCCCGCCGCGATTGCTCTTGTAGCCGTTTGCTTCGAGGATACATCCGAACATATCCTGTAATAAATCAATCTGATGCGGAGCAAGGTCGTAGAAATAACCACCGCCTGCAATGTCAGCCTGTACACGCCAGGGAAGATTTTCACGGTTATAATCCAAGTCACGTGGCGGTTGGGCAAAACGGATCTGTACATTGATTACGTTACCGATAGTTCCGTTTTCTACCAATTCTTTTACTTTCTGGAAGTAGGGAAGATAACGGCGGTAGTATGCAACGAAACAGGGAACTCCCGTTTCTTTGGATATGCGGTTAATGCGCGTACATTCTTCGTATGTGACGGCCATCGGTTTCTCAATATAGGCAGGCTTACCTGCTTTCATCGACATGATGGCGTATGTAGCATGGGATGAGGGAGGAGTAGCGATATAGATAGCATTCACTTCCGGATCATCTATAAGTTCTTGTGCATCGTCATACCATCTCTTGATACCTCTCTCTTTGGCGTATGCTTTTGCTTTCGCACCGTCACGGCTCATCACGGCTACTACTTCCGAATGTTCTACTTTTTGGAAAGCAGGGCCGCTTTTAGTTTTCGTCACTTCTCCGCAACCGATGAATCCCCACTTGATTATCTTTTCACTCATAATACAATTACCTATTTGCTTATTCTAATAAACTCCAAAGATAAAGCAATTTTTTGTCAAGAGCAACTTTATTGATTATTAACTTAGTGGAGGAATTTGGAAAATAAAGCCTCTATTTTGCTAAAATGGAGATGTTGTTTGTATGGAATAGATTTTCCGTTTCGGGTGGATAGGACCTTTGCTCTTGTGAAAGCATATCCTATTTGCAGTATAAAGGCAGGTGAGTAGAGATAAGCCCGGGGATGAAGGACAATATGCCAATGGGGAAAAAAGTATAGGATTGTTTTCGTTTAGTAAGTAGATTGATAAGGTTATTTTTTATCATAGTATTTTTTGTAAATCTTTTGATATTCTTCTTCCTTCTGGAATCTATCCAGCCATGCATTCAAACTGTCGAGTAAGACAGGTGATTGTTTGCTGACTGCCCATGAGTAGAATTGTGTGAAACTGATTGCCGTATTGATATCTATTTGCGGCAAAGAATCAGCGGCAGCCTGTGCGATACTTTCATCACATACGGCATAGTCGATGTCTCCATGTGCCACAAGCGAAATCAATTGTTCCGGGCCGTATTTTTCTATTTCCTTTATATAAATGGTATCTCCAATCTCATTTCCCAAGTTCTGAATACGCAAGATTGACGGGGAACCCTTTATAACATGGAGTGTTTTTTGCGCTAAATCCAATTGACTGCGTATGTAAAGGGAATCGTTTTCTACGGTTGCTTTCCGTTGTACCAGCACTTGTTTGTTGAGCACGATGGGAGAGGTGAGCAGTAAGGAATCCTTCAATTTGCTGGTTGCTAATATACCGTATGCTATTACGTCATAACGGTCCTCGCTCAATCCTCTCAGACGATCCTCAAAACTCATATAAGGGCTGATGTCAACTCTTAGTCCTTTATCTCGGCCGAATGCCTGTATCAGTTCGTAATTAAATCCCGCAACCGTATCCCCATCTACATAAAAACTGATGGAATTATACTCTGTCGCTACACGTAATACACCTTCTCTGATAATATCTGCATAGTCGCGTGGGGGAGGCGGTTGTTTTTGCTGATTGTCGCATCGACGGAAACAGAAGAGTAGTGCCAGTACGATAATTACAGGTATCAGATATCTGAGCAATCTTATTTTGGGGCGTGTCACCATAAGCTGCAGAAGTTTTATCAATCATAGAAGTTCCATGAAAGGCCGAATTTCAGCACACGTGGGTTGATAGGGTAATGAGGAGACAGGAAATAATTCGGTCTGCTCATTCCTTGATTCACGTGATACATCATTACATAGAAACGTGTACGCTTTAAATGTAAGTTCGCGTAAACATTTACAATAGGATAGCCGCCTATCTCTACCTGGTCGTCTGTCGGTTGCAGATGGAAGTTCTGAATGGCGGGCATATATGCAGGGGCATTGTATTTGGTAAAGTATCTCAAATCGGCACCTAATTGTACGCTGAGCACTTTTTTTGCCAGTTTGAACTGCATATAAAAGTTATGATATAGCGAGAGGTCCGGCAAGGGAAGCACGGTCTGGTCGCTGGACTTCTGCCAGGTCACCTCATTGTCCAAGTGGAAGATACCCAATTTGAAGTCCTGATTAAGACTTGCTGACAACACTTGCAGACTTCCGCTTTTTTGTTCGGGCAATGCTTGTTGATTGAAATAAGTATAGTTCTTTATATTCTCGACTCCTGCTTTCAATTTTGTCCTCCAACGGGCAATGCTCAACTCTCCTTCAATGCGGGTGCGAAACTCCTTGTCCATATCATTGTCCCACCAGAAATGCTTGGAGTGATAGTGGCGCATATAGAACGGAGCCAGTTTATTGCTGACCTCTCCACGGGCTATAAGACTGACCGTATCTTTCCACAGAGGAAAGTTCAGGTCTATATCGCCTTTCACATTGAACTGTCCGATTGCTTTTCCTCCCAGTCCCACTTCACCGATGGCATGATAATGGAGTACATTACCTTCACGTTTGGACAATTCGCCTCCTACGAATATCTCATTCTCATTGTATTTGTCATTACCTATGCCTTCCAGGTTCATCAGTGTATATTTGCTGATTTTATAGGAGGCAAATGCCGTCAGTCCGGCTTTGGCATATTTATTGAACCCTTCTAACAGAGCAATACCTACGGTGTTTTTGATTCCTATATAGGTCGTACTGTCTTTTACTAATGGATTATCAGGTTCTAAATAAGTGTTCTGATAGTAATCTTTCACGTCATCTTCAGAATGGAAACTATGCCGTGCACGTTCCACTTGAACGGTATGTATAAAACTGGTGACCGGAACGAATTCCTGTTTGGCGGGCATGGTGTCGTTTTCAGCCTGTGGTATATCCCGTTTGAATCCCAAGTTATAGCGTTGAGTCAGAAAAACGTAAAAGTCGTGGTTACGGTTGGTCGTAGCGCTTAGTATGGTAGGAATATTCGTTGATTCATACTCCCTTTGACCTTGTGCCATTTCCTCCGGTGCAGTGATATATCGGTCATCTTCGATACCTCCGTTCTCGTTTGTTTTCAGATAGTTATTGCTGTATATGGCTTGCATTTGGTAGCGGTCGCCGATATAACTACCGAAAAAAGCTGCATTGAAATGTGATGTGCTTTGATTATTGTAATATCCCCGTCCGTACAGATAGTCTATGTTGAAGCCGAAAGCCAGACGTTTGTTTACATTGACAGAGAAGTATGATTTGAAACGTTCTTCCCCGTTCACCTTGTTACCGGCTTTGTGATATGTCAGATTGGTATAAGGTACGTTACTGTTCGTAAAGTTGAATTCCGTAGGACGGATAAAGAAACTGGAGAAAGGCTCCATGAAAATAGTTGGCTCAGGGTCACGACGGTCGAAAAAAATACGTGACATACGGGGAGAACCCATATTGGCCAGATAATTGTAATGTCCGGTCAGCCCGTCAGTCAGGTTCGTGTTCTGGAAATGATGATATGCAGTATCCGCCGGAATCATAGTCCGGTCGCCCAACTGGTTTTTGATACGCCACATATATAATTTAGGAGGCAATCCCTGTATCTCAACATTTGCACTGTCCAGTTTGTCCGGAATCATGGCAGGGTCTACCTGGTTGCCGTATTGGTCATAGCCGTTTTCGTCAATTACCTGGCGACCATTGTCGAACTGTGCATGAACACTTGTCAGACCTATAACGGTAAGTAATATATATAATAGTAAGATTCGTCTCATAATTGGAGGCAAAGATACTTACTTTAATTGATTTAATGATAATGGATAATTGAAAATTATGTTGCATACGTACAACACGTAGCTAATAATTATCAATTATCCATTGTTCACTATCCATTAATTAAACTTCGCGGATTAGCTCCATACCTTTCTTGATAGCTTCCTCGTTCATAGGAATCAAGTGGTGGTGGCGTTCTGGCAAAGTCTTTTTCAAGCCTTTGATGACATTTTCTAAAGTAACAATCGGACGAAGTTTCAGCAGACCACCTAATACGATCATGTTGAACGCTTTAGCGTTGTTCATTTCGTTGGCTGCATCCATTGCGTCGATACGGTATACTTTGATGTCTTTGCGGGTAGGAGGGTTGATTATTCCGTAACCGTCATAAATCAAGATACCACCGGGTTTCACCTTACTTTCAAACTTTTCGAGTGAAGGCTGGTTCAAGATGATGGCGGCATCGTATTTACTAAGAATCGGTGAAGATATCTTGTCATCGCTAACGATTACTGTAACGTTGGCAGTACCACCCCGTTGTTCTGGACCGTATGCCGGCATCCAGCTCACTTCCTTGCCTTCCATCAAACCGGAATAAGCCAGAATCTTACCCATAGACAATACGCCTTGTCCACCGAATCCTGCTATAATTA
>ENA-OPXX01002026-OPXX01002026.1-human-gut-metagenome-genome-assembly--contig:-NODE-2026-length-12260-cov-1.764031_pt1 | contig 12260 bp, 9 predicted proteins | sample MGYA00241771_ERZ502046 | MGnify/ENA primary metagenome ERZ502046 (study PRJEB25962, sample SAMEA2042006) | human gut metagenome | biome: human gut; feature: human-associated habitat; material: faeces...
CCCTACTAACAGAGTCAGAGTCTGCTGTGCTGCCAATTACACCATTCCGCATTACTTGAGTTTTGTTTGTTGCTTGTTTCAAACAACATGGTTATTATATCAAAGCTACAGAAAAATGCAACCCCTTTTTTGATATTTTTGCGTTAGACTTTTTAAAGAAATTGTCTTAAATGTCAGAAAATTAAGAAAATTCATTTCGCCAAACGAAAAAGGGTATCGACAGTAGAGAAAAAAGCATCAATGGCAGAAAAAAGGGCATCGACAGTTACTAAAATCTATAAAATCACTCTACAAGAAAAGTTCTGCAATAAATACAACTGCGCAGCAAAGAACTGCGACCGGCAGCAGTCCGGCACCACACCATGCGGCTACAACTCCAACAACGAGAGCGAGAACTCCGGAGATTGGAGACTGTGTGGCATGAAGGATCGCCGGGAATGTCATTACTGCTAGTGTGACATAAGGTACATAGTATAGAAAGGACTGAAGAAACTGGTTCTTCAAAGGTTTTCGAATCAAGGTCATCGGCAGTACGCGGATTAAATAAGAGATACCGCCCATGATAAGAATATAAATATAAATATTGTGTGTCATAATTTTTATTCCTTCTGAGTAACTGAAAAGTTACGTTTTTATTATTGCTTAGTTGAAGCTGAAGTTTCATCTTCTGTCGGTATAGGGAAGAAGAATGCTGCTCCGGCTGAAAGTATGACGGTCAGTATAATTGTTCTGGTACCATCCGACAGAGTGGAGATCCAAGGCAGGCAAGTTGCTGCGAAGCTTGAGATAAATGCAAGAGTAACCAGTCCCGCAACGACTTTATTCTGCTTCGAAGGAGGAATGATGATAGCGATAAACATTCCAAAGAGGGCAACACTAAATGCACTGACCATACGCGGTGACATGATATTTCCGGCAATGACACCGAGCATAGTTCCAAAAGCCCAGCCCGGAAGCGGAGTTACCATCGCGCCATAGGTATAATAAGGGTTTAAAGTACCGGGCCTGCTGATCGCAATTCCAAAAAGTTCGTCTGTGATATCATAACTCATCAGCAGACGGTGTCCTAACGAAAGGTCGGGACTCAAACGCTGACTCATGGCACAGCTCATCAGAAGATAACGTGCATTTGTGATCAATGTGACAATTGCAACCTCAATATAAGGAGAGTTTGCAGCAATTACAGTCAGTCCGGCATACTCTCCGGCAGATGCATTATTTAACAGACTCATAAGGAATCCCTGAAATGCATTCAGGCCGATATTTCTTGCGGCAATACCGATTGAAAAGGAGACCGCAAGATATCCAAGACCGATCGGAATTCCATCGCGAAAACCACGACGAAATGCCTGGCTATTAGATTCTTTCATAATAATAAACCACCTTAGTTACAAATTTTGTCTCTGAGGGATATTGTATCATTTTTGCTGAGGAAATCAAAGTCGGAAATGAGGCCAAATCCTCCAATTTATAACATTTCTTGACGCATTTGTGTAAGTGTGATAGAATGACCCCGTTGTAACATATAATTTAATACAGATGCGTGAGGTGTCAGTCAGATGGATGATAGCGTCCTGATTATGAATGATCAGAGGAACGACGTGGAAAATCTAGACTGGTGAAAAGGGAAACAGGTGAGAATCCTGTACGAACTCGTCACCGTATTTCGTGAGCTTGTGTTTTGAGACCACTGGGAGACCGGGAAGGTGAAGCAGAAGCATTTGAACGATCAGCCGGGAGACCTGCCTTTCGCAGTACAGGAATGAAGAATTCATGCCACGAGGAATTGGCCGTACGAAAGGAAATGATTTAGACTGCAGTAATTATTTACAGATAGATTGTAAATGATCACCGGTTTTTCTTTGCGTACCCTCGTTTGATTCGAGGGTGTTTTCATTTCTGAGAATAAGAAATCAGGAGGATGACAATGAAAAAGAAAGTATTAATGGTTTTACTGGCAGCAACACTTAGTGTGTCCATGATTGCAGGATGTGGATCAAAGGGCGACAACAACACTGACACAACAAAGACAGAGTCTAAACAGGACAGTGATCAGGAAGCAGCAGATAAAGTTGCGAAGCTGATCGATGACATTTATGTTCAGGAAAGAACAGACAAGACAGATGAGCAGTGTACAGCAGCGAAAGAAGCATGGGATGCACTGACAGATGCACAGAAAGAACTTGTTGAGGGAGAGAATGCGGATCCGGATTATTTCGGAAGAGATACAGGAGATGCATCCAAGGATGATCCGCTCAATGCTGATGAGATCGGTGAAAATGAAATCCTTGTAGTAAGTTTTGGAACATCCTTCAATGACAGCCGTGCGACAGATATCGGTGGTATTGAGAAGGCAGTTCAGGCTGCTAATCCAGACTGGTCACTAAGAAGAGCATTTACAGCTCAGATCATCATCAATCACGTACAGGCCCGTGATGGCGAGAAGATCGACAATGTGGATCAGGCATTGCAGAGAGCTGTAGACAATGGAGTGAAGAACCTTGTTGTACAGCCGACACATCTGATGCATGGAGCAGAATATGATGAACTTACAGCAGCATTAGAGGGATATAAAGATAAGTTTGAATCTGTTAAGATTGCAGAGCCACTTCTCGGAGAGGTTGGAGCTGATGCAACAGTTATTAATGCAGACAAGGCAGCAGTAGCGGAAGCCATCACAGCAGAGGCTGTTAAAGATGCAGGATTTGACAGTTTGGATGCGGTAAAAGAAGACGGAACAGCATTTGTATTCATGGGACATGGTACATCTCATACTGCAAAGGTAAGTTATTCTCAGATGCAGACACAGATGGAACAGCTTGGATATAAGAATGTATTCATCGGAACAGTAGAAGGTGAGCCGGAAGATACTTCCTGCGAATCCGTTATCGCAAAAGTAAAAGATGCCGGATATAAGAATGTAATCCTTCGTCCACTTATGGTTGTTGCCGGAGATCATGCTAATAATGATATGGCCGGAGATGATGATGATTCATGGAAGAGTCAGTTTGAGGCATCTAAGAACTTTGACAGTGTAAAGACACAGATTGCAGGTCTTGGAGAGATCGATGCAATCCAGCAGTTATATGTTGCTCATACAAAAGCAGCTATGGATGCACAGTAAGAAAGATAATTAAGGGAGATAACAATGTTGAGAAAGAGATTGATGGCAGTTGTACTGTCTGCAGTAATGACAGCTGCAATATTCACAGGATGTGCAAGTAAGGATGACAGCAGCAAATCAGACAACAAATCAGCCAAGACAGAACAGCAGAAGTCTGATGCAAAAGAAGAAAAATCAAAAGATTCAAAGTCCGAAGCAGCAAAGGCGCCGATCGAGGATGGGACCTATACTGCAGAATTTAAGACGGACAGTACGATGTTTCATGTAAATGAAGCAAATGAAGGAAAAGGTACACTGACTGTAGAAGATGGAAAGATGACGATACATATCAGTCTCGTATCAAAAAATATCGTGAATCTCTTCCCTGGTACAGCAAAAGAGGCTCAGAAAAAAGGTGCAAAATTTTTAAAACCAACCACGGACAAAGTTACATACAGCGATGGAACGACAGAAGAAGTCTATGGATTTGATGTTCCGGTTCCGGCGTTAGATGAAGAATTTGATCTGGCGTTGATCGGAACAAAGGGCAAATGGTATGATCACAAGGTAAGTGTATCAAACCCGGTAAAAGCTGAATAAAATGTATGAATAAAAACTCTTATTTCCCATATATTGTATAGACTACAAAAAGGTGGGGAATAAGAGTTTTTTTTGTATCATACAATGCAAAGATACATAAAAATAGTAAAAATGCATAAAAAAAATAAGAATTACTGGACTTTTATGTTAAAACGCACTAATATTAAATCAACAGCAAAATGTAATAAAAACAGGAAGGAAACAAGCGAATGAAAGGAAATGTAATTGTAGGACAATCTGGGGGACCAACTGCAGCGATCAATGCCAGTCTTGCCGGTGTATACCGGACAGCGAAAGACCGTGGAGCCAATAAAGTATATGGAATGCTTCACGGAATCCAGGGATTATTAAAAGAAAAATATATTGATCTGTCAGATCATATCAAGACCGAACTGGATGCGGAATTATTAAAAAGAACACCGGCCGCATTTTTGGGATCCTGCCGTTATAAGCTTCCGGAGATCCATGAGAACAGAGAAGTGTATGATAAGATATTTGAGATCTTGGACAAACTGGATATCGAAGTATTTATCTATATCGGTGGAAATGATTCTATGGATACAATCAAGAAATTATCGGATTATGCCATTATATTCGGTCATGCAATCCGCTTCATTGGATGTCCGAAGACGATTGATAATGACCTTGCACTTACCGATCATACACCAGGATATGGAAGTGCGGCAAAATATATCGGAACATCTATGAAAGAGATTATCCGTGACAGCTTCTGCCTGGAATATGAAAAAGGCGTGGTATCTATCGTCGAAATAATGGGAAGAAATGCCGGATGGCTGACCGGAGCGGCTGCATTGTCAAAGGGAGAAGACTGCGAAGGACCGGATCTTATCTATCTGCCGGAACTTCCATTTGATCTTCAGTTATTTGGAGAAAAGATCAAACAATTATTACAGGAGAAAACATCTATTGTTGTTGCAGTATCAGAAGGAATCCGTACAGAAGATGGAACTTATGTATGTGAACTTGGCAACAGTATTGACTTTGTAGATGCATTTGGACATAAGCAGTTATCCGGAACAGCATCTTACCTTGCAAGTTATATTGCAGGGGAGATTGGATGTAAGACACGTGCGATTGAATTAAGTACATTACAAAGAGCCGCATCTCACGCGGCCTCAAGAGTTGATATACTGGAAGCATATCAGGTTGGAGGAGCAGCGGTAAAGGCAGCAGACGAAGGAGATACCGGAAAGATGGTAGTCTTAAAACGTCTGTCGGATGATCCATATCAGTGCGGAACAGAAGTAAAGGATGTACACAAGATTGCCAATGATGAGAAGCTTGTACCAAGAAACTGGGTAAACGAAGAAGGTACTTATGTAACAAATGAGTTTATTTCTTATGTGCGTCCATTGATTCAGGGGGATGTATCACCGGTTATGGTAGATGGAATCCCAAGACATCTGTATACACCAAAAGAATTAAGCCACAGATAAAAAATAGATAAGATTTGAAGGTTGGAAAGATAGTGCCGTATTGCGAGCGTATAACAAGATACATGTCTTGCAATATGGCACTTTTTGTATACCAAAGCAGCATGTAAGAGAAGTTGCCGGCAGCAAGTTCTGTAGATACAAAAATATGTAAGAGAAGTTGTCTGTGGCAGGTCCTTTAAAGTGCTGTGCCAGAAAATATATAAAAACAATAAAAAAGGGTTGAAATTTTGAAATGAATCAGGTAAGATATCTTTAATCTATATTTTCAAGATAGATTCTTTTAATTAATCTATATAGTCTGTAGGACTTCGTGAGGCCTCACCAAATTTACCATGTAAGAAAAAATGAAAGAAGAACAGGGGTGATATATGTTGCAACAAAAAGAAAGTTATGATGTGTTGCGGCTGATTGAGCATGGACAATTATGCTATATCAGTTCCGAAAATGTGCAGGGGAAAACCCTGGACAGATACTTAAAATATCATCCGGTAATAAAAAAACGGGAGATATTTTTATTATTAAAAGAGATAGCAGGACAACTGGCGTCATTTCACAGGTGCAGGGGAAATCCTTGTTATCAATATGTAAATCCATATAGTATTGTCAGGTCTGAAGATGGAAGAATTTATTTTCTGGATATGCAGTCGGAAGCAAACAGAAGCAAGATGATATTTATGCAAAGAAGAGATATCCGTGAATATTTTCTTCCGCCGGACGAAAAGTATTATCAACATGCCAGTAAGGAACTGGATATGTATGGGCTGGGAAAAACATTTCAATATATTCTGGCATCTGTGGAGGCAGAACCACGTTTTAACAGACGAGAAGAATATCGTCTTCAGAGAATTATTTCAAAAGCAATGGGGATAAGATCAACCCATTATCTAAATGTATCAGAAATCCAAAAACAAATCCCAAGGTATGAAGAAAAAGACAGAGATAAAATTTTGAATAATAAGGGGAAAAGAAGAAAAAAAGTGTGTATAACAGTAGTTTTGTCTATTGTTTTCGGGGGATATTTGTTCATAAATGCATGGGAAAATGCTGAAAAAGCAAACCAGAGAGAGATGAAAAGAACGGAATCTTCCAAATCAGAAGAGAAAAAAAGTGAAAAATCGGATGACCGGATAAAAAAGAAAATATATGAAAGAGATGAAGAGTATCTGGAATTGGCACTGGCATATTTCCTGAATGTGGGAGATATGAAAAAAAGTCTGAAATGTCTGAATCAAATGGAGAATCAGACGCTGGCAGTTAATCTGAAAAGGCTTATCAAAGCGTATGAAAAACAAAAAGTGCCGGAAGAGGCAGAAAAATTTGCCGCAAGTCTTGCTTACCTGGAGAATGAATGGAAAGAAAGAAGTATGCAGTCGGAAGAGAAGAAAAAACAGGCAATACAGTGCCTGATAAGAGGATATGGATTACTGGATGATAAAGAAAGTTCAGAAAAAGTGTTGAATCTGGTAGAAGAAGGATTAAAGACAGATTATCTGAATGATTCTGCGAAGAGAGAACTATTGCAGTATCAGGCGTCTGCATTGGAAAAAGAAGAAAAGAAAGAGGAGGCAGCAAACATATATGCAGAGATATTGGAGGATGAGACGGAACCGGGTAAGAGAGAAGAGCTGTATAAAAAGATGGTACAGTTGTATGAAACTGCAGGAAGACGGGATATGGCAAGCGATACATGCATTCAGGGGATAAAAGAGCTTGGAGAATCAGAAGAGTTGAAATTAACACACATAAGACTGATATGTGCAGATCCGGCTGTCAATAGAGATACGTGTGCACTCAAGATTAAAGAATATGTAACAGAAGATACTGAACTTTTGGAAAATGCAGAATTTAAGAAATTACAAAAAGAATATGGAATTAAGGCAGAAGGAGGAAATATATGGGTAGGAAGATAAAAAAAGTAATAATGATAGCAGCGTTTGGTATGGTGACCGGAGGACAGATTGCTGATCTGTTACCGGAAGGAAATGTGATGCAGGTAGAAGCGGGAAGTCGAAAGCAGATTATAAAAGTAAAAAATAAAGGAAAAGACAGTAAGAAAGAATTTGACAAGGACAAAGACAACGCCAAAGATAATGAAAAGGATCTGGTAGAAGAGGGAGAAAAAGAGGACAGAAAAGATTCGGAGGAAGATAGAGAGAAAGACGATAAGAAAGATGACGGGAAAGCTCCGGAGAAGGGTGATGAAAAAGATGACGGGAAAGACTCGGAGAAGGATGACGAGAAAGAGGATGGAAAAGATCCGGAGAAGGATGACGAGAAAGAGGATGGGAAAGACTCGGAGAAAGATGACGAGAAAGATGACGGGAAAGACTTAGAGAAAGACGATGAAAAAGAGAATGGAAAAGATCCGGAGGAAGAAGAGATAAAAATGTATCATGCGGAATATGAGGATCCGGATGGTCAGAATGGCTATTATATCAGTGCTCCGACCGGAAAGATCACACATCTGAGTAAGAATGGCGTGACCAGATACCTTTTTGAGAATGGAAATGGGGAAAGGCAGGAAGGTACGCTGGAAAAATTAAATGAATCCTGCTGGTTGAAACAATTGAATTTTGCAGATGGAAGGAATGAACTGGAAGTATGGATGGAAGATGAAGAACATCATCAGATTGAAAATTCAGAAAGCAGAAAGGCATTCTGGATAGACAGTGTAAGACCGGTGATCGGTCTGGAAGTGTCCGGAGGAGCAGATATTTGGCACAAAGAGGTAGCAGAGGTAGTGGTAGAAGCTTCTGACGGGAGCAATGGAAGCCAGATCGCGGAAATTGTCTGTAAAACAGGAGAAAAAATAGTTGGGAAAATCAGTAAAGGAGCAGAAAAATTTGTCATTACAGAAAGTTCACAGAATGGGGAAAGTACCCCGGTAACAATTATTGCTACAGACTATGCGGGAAATCAGACGGTGGTAACGGATCGGGTTTTTGTTGACAGAGATGCACCGAAAGCATTGATACAAGGAGTGGAGGATTATACGATTACCAGTAAACCTGTACAAGTCAGCTATCTGGCAGAAGAAGAGAATGTAATTCAGACGGTGCGGGCAAATATTTTAAAAGAAGATATCGATGGGAAAAAGGAAGAAACAGAAATCACAGAATGGAAAACAAAAAGCAGGAATGAGTCTGGTGATACAAAAAAAGAAAGTGTGCAGACACTTGCAGAGGACGGGCTGTATAAACTCCGAATGAATGTAACAGATATGGCAGGGAATGTCAGTCATGCCGAGAGACAGCTGATTATAGATAAAGAAAATCCCGTTATTGCACATGTAGATGAGTTGGATGGAAAGTATTTAAAGAAGTTTAGCTGGAATTATTCTATCGAGGAATCGATTAAGGATTTTACGAATTATACATATGTAATGAAAGTGGACGATGCATTTTACCGGCCAGGAGAAAAGATTGAAAAAGAAGGGGTACATGTACTGACAATTGAAGCTTTTGATTCAGCAGGAAATAAAGGAGAAGCAAAAGCAAGATTTACCATCGATCATACACCGCCGGTGATCGAGTTTGAGGAGATAGAAGATGGAGAAAAATATGAAAAAGAAAAAACATTTTATGTCAGAACAGAGAATCTGGAAGATCAGATTGAATACATTAAAATTAATGGAAAGAAACAAAACAGGAAAAAACAGAAGAAGGAATATGAAATTCAGCTAAATGAGGCAAAAAATTATGAAATAGAGGTAAAAGCAAAAGATTTTGCGGGAAATGAAAAAGTTTCACAGATAGGATTTGAAATATACGAGGAAAAGAGTTTGTGGCAGAAAATTGTGGAACCGGTCAGAAAATATATTTTTTATGGAAATGAAAAGGTAATACAGGATGAAAAAATGGTCAAGGAAGATAAAAAGGAAGGAAAAAAGAAGAACATAATTTTATGGGAGAGAGCTGTTTTATTTGGCGCATTGATTGTTGTAGGAATATGGAAACGGGAAAAAGTGAAAGAAATCTGGAAAAATCTTTCATAAAAGGGAGGATGCCGGGTAACTACTTTCGCAGTTCCCGGCATGTATTATGAAAAAGTTTATTCCAAATAGTATTTACATACTAGATAACGTCTTTTGTATATCAAAGGATATGAGAGAAATTCTAAATCGCCATGTGTTCGGAAGTAGCTACCAAGTTCTCTGTATTTCTTTGATAATTATAGTATAAGAAAGACCTATGAAGAAAGAATGTTAAAGTAATGAAAGAATTTTGAAGGATAAATGAACAAATTGTGAACACAGGATTTTACAAAGATTTTGTTGGAAAATAGCGAAAAATAGATTATACTAATAGAAGTCAAATTGTAGAAAGAGGAGAAAATGAAGAATGAAATATATTTCTTTTGCCATTCCGTGTTATAATTCACAGGATTATATGGCCCATGCGATAGAAAGTATTCTTCCGGGTGGAGAAGATATTGAAATAATTATCGTAAATGACGGATCAAAGGACAGAACATCAGAGATTGCTCATGAATATATGGAAAAATACCCTACTATTATTAAAGTAGTAGACAAGGAAAATGGTGGACATGGAGATGCTGTAAACTCAGGGCTGATGCATGCAACCGGTAAATATTTTAAGGTTGTAGACAGTGATGACTGGGTGGACGAAGATGCACTTCATAAAATATTAGATGTTTTACGCCATATGGAAGAAGATGGAATGGAACTGGATATGTTGATCGCTAACTATGTGTATGAAAAAGTTGGTGCAACACATAAGAAGGTGATTCATTATCGTAACGTATTGCCACAGGATGAGATTTTCCGTTGGGATGATATGGGACATTTCCGTCTGGATCAGTATATTCTGATGCACTCGGTTATTTACCGTACAGACATGTTAAAACTGATCCAACTTCATCTGCCAAAGCATACATTCTATGTGGACAATATTTATGTATATTACCCACTCCCGCATGTACGCAAAATTTACTATATGGATGTAGACTTCTATAGATATTTTATTGGAAGAGAAGATCAGTCGGTTAATGAGAAAGTAATGATCAAAAGGCTGGATCAGCAGATTTTTGTCACAAAGACGATGATTGATATGTATCAGCTTAAAGATATTGGAAGTAAGAAATTAAGACAGTACATGCTTAATTATCTTGCAATCATGATGACAGTTTCTTCTATTCTTTGCATCCGTTCCAAGGATAAAGAAAATCTGGAAAAGAAAAAGGAATTATGGCAGTATCTGAAGAAAAAAGATATGCGAAGCTTTATCAGAATCCGTTACGGTATTCTCGGACAGACAATGAACATTCCGGGAAAATCAGGACGTAAGATATCGTCATTGGTTTATATTGTTGCGCGGAGATTGATTGGATTTAATTAATTTCTATTTAATGCATTAAGCGGTTGATACCCGGCCGGAAGAAAAGGAAGAGAGTCCCGCTGCGTGCTGATTCAATCATGGAGTATTTCTAAAGCATAAAAATTGTCCTAAAAGCAGCAGTCAAAAAAACATAACTCGCAAGCTCAGACAATGATTTTTTGACTGCTAACGGCCAATTTTGATGCTTAAGAAATACTAACCATGATTTCATATGCACGCAGCGGGACTCTTTTCCTTTTCTTCCTTACGTTATCGCATACTGTAATGATTCAATAGTGGAAGCGTAACCGGCGTGATACCGAAAGTGTACAAAAAATTCGGAAAATCAAGGCTTCCACCTCAACTTTCCGGCTGCACACAAAGGTTACAACACTCTATTGAATTCATTATCATTGGCCAAGCACGACATGAGAAAGACTTGGTGCTCTGTTTGTCGCGTATATGGAGTGATGTTTAGAAAAACTTAGGGTGTTCAAATCTCCGTTAAAGGCATGGAACGAATTGTTTGAGCGAAACGAGTTATGAGTGGAATGCCTTTGCTTTTAGGAGATTTGGACATCCTTAGATTTTCTTACATCACGGAATCTTAGTAGCAAACAGAGCACCAAGTTTTTCTCATGGACTGAGAGGCCGCGATAATTAATTAAATAGAAATCTCCCCTAAAATAATTCTCAACAGTGCTTTATCCAACATAATCGTCCGGTTCCAAGGATTGATGATGATACCCTGAATGTTATCAGCTGTAATGGCAGAATTAAATAACTGTTTCATATCAGTAAGAAATGTAGACATTACGCTTCCGGAACCTTTGAGTTCTTCATCGAAGCTGGTAAATGCCGCCCACCATTTGCGGCCATCATCGGTCTGGATTGCCTGTACCTGGAGGCCGGAAGCAGCGGAAGAAGGATCAATTGCGATAATCAGTTCGCCGTGTTCATTCATACGCCGGCGGATGACAGTTAGAGTATGAGCAAGCATTTCCTGAGATGGTTCCTGTTGAAGAGCTGCAATGGCAGATTCAATCTTGTTATTGCCTTGTAAAGTTTTATCGGTATGTGTATGGTCATTCATAATTGTGCAAAATCCTTTCTAGATAGATAATGGATACAGAGAACCTGTCAATGACAGCCTCGCTTGCATATTTTTGTATAAAAATATACGGACAGCAAGAGAGCCATCCGTATATTAATATAAAGTATTTCAGTTGGAAGAGCAAGCTAATTGAACTCCCATGGAGAAATATATTTATTTGGAGATGAAGCATATCCATTGTTATATTTCACTGTGACATATAAAGAGTCATCACCATCAACCAGTTTCACATAGCAGATATTATCTTTGTTGAATTTGTGTGTGATATCGATGGACTGATTTTTGTAATACAGGATGACGGAACCATCTTTTTCATATTCTATATCCGGAGCATTTAGTTCTTCCATAATTTCTTCTTGTGTAAGGCTGCGTTCGGAGCCATCCTGGTTAAATGCAATGCCGCCTCCGCCAAATTCTTTATTTTTTCCGTCTTTATCTGCATAAGTTCCGGTATAAGAACCGTCAGAATTGATTGTTAAAGTAGCAGTTGTCTGATCTCCGTGGATCCAGAGCTGGACTTTACGTTGAATTCCGCCAAGATCGGATGCGTAGGCTGTTCCGGTTCCGGCTGTTACGATCAGGCATGTGGCAACTGTGGCGGCAATTGTTTTTAATTTGTGCTTTCTATTTAAGATACTCATTTTATCTAC
>ENA-OPXX01002035-OPXX01002035.1-human-gut-metagenome-genome-assembly--contig:-NODE-2035-length-12211-cov-6.350197_pt1 | contig 12211 bp, 9 predicted proteins | sample MGYA00241771_ERZ502046 | MGnify/ENA primary metagenome ERZ502046 (study PRJEB25962, sample SAMEA2042006) | human gut metagenome | biome: human gut; feature: human-associated habitat; material: faeces...
CCGGATTTCGGAACTGTTCTTCCGATCTGTGATTGTCGGCTCTGTTCAAGCGACTTGATTACTTTAACATATTCATTTTAAGTTGTCAAGCACTTTTTTTAATTTCTTTTTTCTTTCAGAAATTATCTTAAATTGTCTCTTTTCAAGAAACAATTATTTCCGACAGCTCAACTAATATAACACCGAAAGCAGCCCCTGTCAACAGTTAATTTCATAATTTGACAAACTTTTTATATTTTCACCCTAATCTCCACTAAATTCCCAACAGCCATCCAGTCTATCTGACACCGGAATTCCAACCATCCTCCCCATCTATCCTTCCTATATCATGCAGCATCCATATACCATATATACACAACACCCCAGCTTTTCCTTCCCCTTCATACTATATATAGAAAACTTTTCTATTCCACCAAACTAACAGACCACCATCTCTCTTCTCTTTCAGCCACCTCAGTCACAGCCAACAACCAGCAGCCCCAAACAATTCTCTTCGGCGACATTTGCAGGGTCTTTAGAAAATCTTAGCCCGGGAAGATCAGCGTTATTCGCAGATCACTCACTGTCTGAGCCGCTTCGCGGCGAGTTTGAGTTATCTGCGAATGCTTTTAGCTGATCTTCCCGGGCTTAGTTTTTCTTAAGACCCGAAACCGAGCCGAAGAGAATTGTTTGGGGCTGCGTCCCCCTTTAGCAGATTTTCCGAGGCTTAGCTTTTCTTAAGACCCGAAGCCAAGCCGAAGAGAATGATTTGAGCTTGCGTCCCTTTCATCTGGAATAAAACCCACTCTCAACCTCCACCGGAATCACCCTCTCCTCAATCCCCTCAATCTCAATAAACCTCTGTCTCCCCAACATCTCCACCATCTGCGCAAGCAGCTCCCTGCTCCCTTGCGCCTCCATCTCCACGCGGTCATCCCAGTTATTTCTCACCCAACCGGTAACCCCCAGAGAACTGGCAATATAACAGGCCCGATAGCGAAATCCAACTCCCTGCACTCTCCCCGAAAACCAATAATGCTTCCTTATCAGATTCTCTCTCATCTCCGAACCCTTCCCATCCTGAACATCATGCTTTTTCCAGACTCCCCGGCCTTTCTCATACTCCTCAGCAATCTCCTCACCTGTCTCAGAATCCTGCAGAAACGTTCTGTACTTCTTTCTCTTAAAATCAAATATACTCAACAGCAACCCTCTCTCACAGCTACTGTGCCGGCAACTTGATTTCCCGAACATTCTCACATCTTTCCTGCCAGCCTGTTTCAGGAATCACTCTGCCGCCACACTACAATCACACCCTGATCACAAATCCGTCTTTTCTCGCTTTCGCTTTCGGATATTCCCCGGAGCGATAACCAAGCACACAATGACCAATTCCAACATAAGACTCCGGCACACCCCACTCTGCCTTCAATGCCTTTCCTTCTTCAGAAGCAAACACCTCTCTTGCACGATGAATCCAGCAGGAATCAACCCCAAGGGCATGAGCAGCATTCATCAGATTTCCCATAACCAGACTTCCATTTTCCACACATGTAGGCATATTACTGTCTGCAAAGACCACAACAACTGTCGGTGCCCCATAGAACGGATCACTCTCAGTCCCCATCACATCCGCATTCATTTTAGAAAGCTTCGCAACAAGTTCCGGATTCTGTGTTACTACCATAAGTGTACCCTGTTGTCCCATTCCGCTTGGTGCGTATTCCCCTGCTTCAAGAATTTCATTCAACACTTCTTCCGGCACCAGATCTTCTTTATAACCACGTACACTTCTTCGTTCCAAAAGATTTTTTATTGTTTCATTCATGTCTCATATCCTCCTGTATTTATTTTCATCACTGTCAAAGCAACATTACTGTCCACCACGTTCTCAGCAACACAGTCAGGCAACAATATCTTCCTATATTATAGCACTACATCTACCAAAACTCACCTGTATTTCCCATAATTTTCAGGCAATTTTCCTTGCCCCTGCATCACAACTGGTCTATAATAAAGAACAGACTAACATGAGGTATAAACTATATGAACAAAAAAGAAATTTCTGAAATCAAGAAACAGTTCACTCCCGAGAACTGTTCTCTCACCCGCATCTGCGGATGTTACGTTGACGGAGAAAAGAATAAAAAAACCGAACTGAAAGAAGCATTTCTCTCTTTATCAGAAGAAGAAATGTTCAAATACTTTGAAATTTTCCGCAAATCCCTTTCCGGAACAATAGGAAAAAATCTGATGAACATGGAATTTCCTCTCGAGCAGGAAACTGAGGGCGGAACTCAACATTTTCTTATGAAACTGAGAGAAAGCAAACTGACCGATGATGCACTGGTAGAAAGTTTCTACGATAAGATCATTGAAAACTATGATTATCCCGAAAACTACTACATCATCCTGATCCATGGAGTATATGATATCCCCGGAAAGTCTTCCGACGGTGCAGAAATGTTTGATGCATCTGATGAGATTTATGAGCACATCATGTGCTGTATCTGTCCTGTAAAACTCTCTAAGGCAGGTCTTTGCTACAATGCCGAAACCAACAGCATCCAGGACCGTATCCGCGACTGGATCGTGGAACTTCCGGATGTTGCTTTCCTTTTCCCGCAGTTTAACGACCGCAGCACTGACATCCATGGTGTCCTTTATTATAGTAAAAATGCAAACGAGCTTCGGGATATTTTTATCGATGAACTGCTTGGATGTACAGCACCTCTTTCTGCAGGAGGACAGCGTGATTCCTTTAACGCACTGGTTGAAGATACTCTGGGCGACGACTGCAGATATGACACTGTATTAAGCATTCACGAGAAATTAAACGACCTGATCGAATCACAGAAGGATGAGCCGGAACCTGTAGTTCTGACCAAATCTGAGGTAAAACGCCTCTTTGAAGAATGCGGCGTAGAAGATGAAAAACTACAGTCATTTGATGAACAATACGAGATCACAGCCGGGGAAAAATCCTCTCTGGTCGCTTCCAACATCACCAATACAAAAAGATTCGAGATCAAAACCCCGGATGTTGTAGTCCACGTAGATCCTGAACGTGCCGATCTTGTGGAAACACGCGTAATTGACGGACGCAAGTGCCTTGTGATCCCAATGGAAGGCGAAGTTGAACTGAACGGAATCCGCGTACATACAGGAAATGAAAATCCTTCTGATGACGAATTTTATGACAATACAGATACTGAGACAGAGGAGACATCTGATGGAGAATAATCGTAAACTCTTATTTTTTGACATTGACAAAACCCTGTTAACCCCTTACCCATGGACAGTTCCGGACAGTGCGAAACAGGCTTTAAAAGAAGCCCGCTATAATGGTCATCTCCTTTTCATCAATTCCGGACGTACCTATACAATGATTCCGGAAATCATTAAAGAAATGGGATTCGACGGCTATGTATGCGGATGCGGCAGCCAGATTTATATGAATGAAGAGCTTTTGTTTTCCAGTTCTATTCCAAATCCGCTTTGCCGTAAAACAACAGAATTACTGCGGGAATGCAGAATTCCTGCGTTTTTTGAACGCCCGGATAAGATTTTATATGACAGCAGTTCATGTGCTGTTCCTGAAACTGTTCAGAAGCTGAAAGCAGAAGTTATAGTAGAAGATCTGGCTCTCTACCCGCCCGAAACATACAACCATTTTACATTTGACAAGTTTCTGGCTTTTCCGTCTGCTGATTCTGATATGGAAACTTTCCGCAAATTTGCAGATGAACATTTTCTGTGTTTCATACATGAAGACAAGGCCTGGGAACTGACTCAGAAAAATCTCAGCAAAGCAACCGGAATCCGGTTTCTGGCAGACCGCCTTGGGGTTCCGGTCAAAGACACCTATGCATTCGGCGACAGCACGAACGATCTTCTTATGCTGCAGTTCGCCGGAAACAGCATCGCAATGGGAGACTCGGATCCCCTGATCCTGCCTCACTGCACTTACCAGACAACCGATATAGAGGACAACGGAATTGCCAATGCTTTGAAGCATTTCCATCTCATTTAGCAGAACATACAAAATAACGTATTATCATATCTCTATTTATCTGTGTTATTTTTGCATATTCAGGAGAATGATTTCGGATTTATTTAAACTTAAAAACAGCTATGTGAAAACACTCAGGTTTTCATCATAGCTGTTTTAATTTACAATACTCAATTCCCATCAGCAGGCTACTGACAGTTCGGATTTTCTTATTTAGCTGCTTCTGTCGGTGTTGCTTCCGGTGTTTCAGTAGTTTCTGCTGCTTCTTCCTCTGCCGCAGGTGTCTCAGTCACATCTGTATCTTCTGCTGCAGGTGTTTCTGTAACTTCCTCTGTTTCCGGTGTTGGAGTTGCCTCTTCTGTCACTTCAGGTGTCGGTGTTTCCGGAACCGGGGTAGGAGTCGGTGCCATGAAGGTATGTTTGTCAGTGATCTTAAGTGTCTTAAGGACTTTCTTAACCGCCTTTACATCTGCCTCATCCAGCCATTTAGCAGTTGTATCTGTAAAATAGGTACTTTCTTTGGAATTCTGAAGAGATTCTCGCTTGGAAGCTGTGGCATCTTCATCATTGATCTTGTCAAGTCTTACTACATAGTATCCTGTGTCAGTCTCAATAATATTGTCTGCAACTTCTCCGTCCTTCAGTCCTCTCAGAACCTTCAGAACCTCATCCGGATATGCCTCGCTGCCGGAATCTTTATCCTCATCTTTGCTCTCTTTGGTTGTAAAGTTACCCTGTACTGCAGAATAACTGTCATCTACACCCTTGGCAATCTCACTCATATCTGCTGTAGGATCCTCTTTCATCTTATCCAGAATCTCCTGAGCCTGTTCTTTCTTAGTCTTTTTCTCCTCATCAGTTATATCATCACCGCTTGTAGAGATACTTACATAAGTGAAGGTTGTCTGATTCGCTTCATCATCAGAAACTGTGATCTTTCCTTCTGCTACAACCGGATCATACATCTTCTTCTGAATTGTCTGAAGCTCCAGAAGTGTTTTTACCTGATCTTCCGTTACCGCAAGTTCCTTAATTGTCTCTTCACTGTTTGCAGCCATAAACTGTGATGCTGCATCTGCGATCGCTGCTTCATCATCATCTGTAAGCTCTACGTTATAATCCGCAGCCTTCTCTTTGAGAATATACATCTTCTCAACAGACTCCAGACTGCTTGTCACTGCCTGATCACCATAAGTCTCATCTGAATCATCACCTGCTGTCTGATCCCAGATATTATCTGCACTTCCCATATAATTTAAATACATGGTTGTTGTCTGCTGTTGTTGTTCGCGGGCATAAAGACTTACAACTCCAAGCGGAATATCTGTTCCGTCAACAGTAGCCACTGTCTTTGTTCCATCTAATGTTTTACTTCCACAGCCGGAAAGCATACCAACTGACATCACACCTGCCAGTGTCACAACGGCTGTTCTCTTTACCATTTTTTTCATTTCTTCCTCCATATTATCGATCTGGTCTTTCTTCCATACCACTTTCCCAGAATGTACTGTTATTAGAGTATAAACTTTTTTCCTGCGAAGGGCAAGGCAAATCGAAAAATATGTAGTATATTTCACATATTTTCCGCCATGCTCTTAAGTTCCTCTGCAAATTCCGTCAATGCCAGGATCAGATTCCCCTGTGGTTCCAGGATAAATTTCGGTTCCTGCTCATTCTTAAACTGCAGACCTCTTCTGTATTTCTGCATAAGAGCCGGAAAGCCTTTTGTATTCAGCCTTGCTTTCTCATAAAGGGTAAACCGGACTGTTTTTCCAGTCTGCTTTATTTCCGTTACGTACCCCTGATGAGCAATCGCCTTTAACTTCGCAATCGCCAGAAGATTCAGCACTGCCTTTCCGGGTTCTCCGAAACGGTCCAGAAGTTCTTCCAGCATATCATCATAATCCTGTTGTGTCTCAATCCCCGCAATTCTTTTATAAATATCCAGCTTCTGAAATTCATTACTGATGTAGGAATCAGGAATATACGCATCAACATTCAGATCAACCGATGTCTCGAAATCCTCCATTGTATGAATACCCTTCGCCTCTTTCACTGCTTCATTGAGCATCTTACAATAAAGATCATATCCAACCGCATTCATATGTCCATGTTGCTGCGCACCCAGCAGATTTCCGGCACCTCGAAGTTCCAGATCTCTCATTGCAATCTTAAATCCGCTTCCCAGATCCGTATACTCGCGGATCGCAGCCAGACGCTTCTCAGCCGTCTCCTTCAGCATCACATTCTTTCTGTACATCAGAAACGCATAGGCAGTTCTGTTGGAACGCCCGATCCTTCCCCGAAGCTGATAAAGCTGAGAAAGCCCGTATCTGTCTGAATCATGGATAATCATAGTATTTACATTGGAAATATCCAGCCCTGTCTCAATGATCGTGGTGGAAACCAGCACATCAATATCCCCGTTTACAAAGGAATACATCACATTCTCCAGTTCCCTCTCACTCATCTGGCCATGAGCAAAATCCACCCTTGCGTCCGGCACCAGCTTCGCAATACGCAGGGCAACATCTGCAATATCCGTCACTCGATTATAAACATAATAAACCTGTCCGCCTCTGCGCAATTCCCTGTTGATAGCCTCTCGGACCGTCTCTTCATCATATTCCATAACATATGTCTGGATCGGCATTCTGTCCATAGGAGGCTCCTCCAGGACACTCATATCCCGGATTCCGATCAGGCTCATATGAAGAGTACGGGGAATGGGCGTTGCAGTCAGTGTAAGGACATCCACATCCTTCTTTAACTGCTTGATTTTTTCCTTATGCGTAACTCCAAACCGCTGTTCCTCATCAACGATCAACAGGCCAAGATTTTTGAACTGTACGTCTTTGGAAAGGATTCTGTGCGTTCCAATGATCACATCCACCTGACCTTTTTTCAGATCTTCGATTGCCTTCTTCTGTTGTGCCGGGGTCCGGAATCTGCACAACAGTTCCACACGTACCGGAAATTCCTTCATCCTCTGCACAAAGGTATTATAAATCTGCTGCGCAAGGATCGTTGTAGGTGCAAGATAAGCTACCTGTCTGCTCTCCTGTACTTCCTTAAATGCGGCACGCAGCGCCACTTCTGTTTTGCCGTATCCCACATCCCCGCAGATAAGCCGGTCCATAATCCTGGTACTCTCCATATCACGTTTGGCATCCTCAATAGCACTGAGCTGATCCTCTGTCTCTTCATATGGAAACATTTCTTCAAATTCTCTCTGCCATACAGTATCAGGACCACAGACATATCCTTCCTTTTCCTGACGCACTGCATAAAGCTCTACCAGTTCTTTTGCAATATTTTTAACTGCCCCACGAACCTTGCTCTTTGTTTTATTCCACTCCTGAGTACCAAGTTTGTTCAGCTTCGGAGCCTTTGCAGCATCTGCCCCTGAATATTTCTGCAGACAGTCAAGCTGAGTAGCAGGAATATAGAGATTGCTTCCGCCTCTGTATTCAATTTTAATATAATCTTTAACGATCCTGTCTACTTCAACTTTTTCAATTCCTCGGTAAATACCAAGACCATGCTTTTCATGGACAACAAAATCGCCGATAGAAAGCTCCGCAAAATCCTGAATACGGCTTCCACTGTAATTTTTTTTCTTCTTTTTTTTCTGTTCCTGTCCAAAAATGTCAGATTCTGTCATTACCGCAAACTTGATCAACGGGTATTCAAAGCCCTTCTTTGCATGGCCATAAACCACCATGATCTCGCCCGGACAGATCTCCCTGTCATAATCTTGTCCATAAAAGGCTGCCAGTCCCTCTTCCTGAAGATCCTTTGCCAGCCTCTCGGCCCTTGTGCGGGAACCGGAAAGCAACGCGATCCTGTATCCCTGTTTCTTATACTGATGAAGATCTTTTACCAGAAGTTCAAAACTGTTGTTATAAGCGCTGATTGATTTTACCTCCAGGTAAAATTTCTCCCGCACTTTCCAGCCTGCCTGTTTCGGTTCCAACGCACATACAGAAATACAGTTGCGTTTATTCAGTTCTTTTTGAAGCTGTTCAAAAGAACAAAGCCAGTTTTCCGGCAGATTCCGGCTGCCTTTTTCCTCTCTGTGCATACGGCTCTGTCTGTACTCTTCTTCTACAGCCCCGCCTTTCTCAGTCAGTCGGTTTGGTTCATCCAGAAAGATTATGGTTCTTTCCTCCGGAAAATAATCCAGGAAGGAAACCATATCCTTGTCCCCTATATGCTCCACCGCCGGATAGATCGTAAGTTCTTCCAGATTTTCCAGAGAACGCTGACTCTCCGGATCAAAACTCCGGATAGAATCAATCTCATCTCCCCAAAGCTCGATTCTCCATGGATTTTCCTCAGTGAGACAGTAAATATCCACAATACCGCCACGCACAGAGAACTGCCCCGGCATTTCCACCTGTCCTACCCGCTCGTAACCTAAAGCCACCAGCTGGTTCTTCAGCTGTTCTGTGTCTACGGTGCTGTCACTTTCGTAATGAATCAGCTGTTCTTTTATCTTTTCCAGAGATTCCAGAAAATCCATACATCCGTCAATACTTGTAACAACTGTCAGTTCTTTCTCTTCCAGTAACGCCTTAATGACCTTCATCCTCTGACGTATCAGCAGATTTCCATGGATATCTGCCTGAAAGAACAGAAGATCTTTCGCAGGATAAGAATACACTTTTCTGTCATAAAATCTGTAATCTTCATAAATTTCTCTGGCGCGGCGTTCGTCCTCCGCCAGGATCAGACGATAAGGTGCAATCCCGGAAAGTCCGTACATCAGATGAGATTTCTGCGATTCCATACACCCCGAAACCTGCAGGATTCCCTTATTCGTTTTGCTTTTTTCTTTAATCTGTTCAAACTCTGCAAGCCCCTGCAGAGGTGTTAAAAATGCTTTCATCTTCACCCCTCATGATCCTTCGACGTAATAAAAGCGGCTTCTGTTTCCAGTTACCGCTTTCTATACCTTTTGCTGAACAATCATCTGTTTCCTGTCTGCTTATTTCTGTACAGGTACTTTTCTGTTATATTCGTTCATGGCTGCATCTGTACCCTGTGAGATTATGATATCCACAGCCTTTGCCGCCTTTGCTATTGCTTCATCCACAAGTTTCCTGTCTTCTGTGGAAAATCTGCCAAGTACATGATCTGCCAGATCCCATCCCTTCGGCTTTGCACCAACTCCTACTTTGATACGGAGAAATTTCTCTGTGCCAAGCTGGCGGATAATATCTTTGATCCCGTTATGTCCACCCGCACTTCCCTGCTTGCGGATGCGAAGCTGCCCGGGTTCCAGATCAATATCATCATAAATAACAATAAGCTCTGATTCCGGATCAATTTTAAAATAATTCGCCATCTCACGAACAGGACCGCCACTCAGGTTCATAAAAGAAAGCGGCTTCATAAGAATCACTTTCTCTCCGCCGATCATGGTTTTACCGTACATGGCATTAAATTTCACACCACCCTGAGGGACATTGTAATCCTCTACCAGACGGTCAACGGTATCAAATCCCATATTATGGCGTGTTGCTTCATACTGTTTCCCGGGATTTCCCAGGCCAACTACTAAATACATATATGTGTCTCCTGCTTAATTTAACACCATTTTCCGGAATTACCATACCTGTCCTGATGTCAAATTTATTTTTTTACATCCTCTAAAGTGTGTTCAAAAAACCAATCCTGCAAATTGTAACGCACATCTTGCGGAAAGCATTTTTCAAACACACGCTAAGATAATTAATTAAAATATACCATCTCTTCCTTAAGCGGCTCGCATTCTTTCACATCACTTGCATAAAGAACAATACCCTCACCCTGATATTCTGTACGGTTCTCAAATGCGACCTTCGCTGTTACTTCCACCCAGCTGCCCTCTTTGATATGCGGTGCATAATCGCTTCTGCACACGTATCCAAGGAAAGTGGTATCATCTGCGCAGCAGGTCATTGCCACACGTCCCGGAACAAAGAATTTACTTCCCATTCCACGCGGTTTCATGACACGTCCTTTAAAGCGGACAATTTTGTCTACATATTTATCCGGATTATCCATGGCATCCACAAACCAGATACCATAATCTTCCGGTGGAATCTCAATGATCGGTGCATTGATATCAAACGGCATCTCATCCTGGAAAATGTCATCCATCTCGCCCTCTTCATTTTCAAAGATAACCTCTGCACTCTGATTTGCAACCTTGATCCCACGTCTGTATGCAGGAAGCGGATCTCCCTCTTTACAGCGGTTAAATACAACCATATCTGTATTTCTGATCATATCCATGAACAGAGATTTCATGTTTGCCATATAAACCTGATAAGTAGTTGCATCCACACAGGTAATCTCCTGCTCAATGCCCCAGCCTTCCGGAAGCTCCATCTGCTCAAACTTACTTACAAGCCACATTCCGTTGTACTCGATCACAACACGCTCCGGCTGATGGATGATATCCATGGCAGCCAGACGCTGTGGTGTCAGATCTTCTTCATCCTCGATCACTTCCACAACTGTGTTTGTAAGTTTCAGTTTATCCATATCATATTCTTCTTCGCCTTCTTCGCAAAGGATCAACAGAGTTTTGCCGTCAATGGCAAAATACTCCTGCTGCAGTGTAAAATCCAGGAAAGTAGTCTTTCCGCTTTCCAGGAATCCCGTAACCAAATAAATGGGAACTCTGATATCATCCATCATATAATTTATTCCTTTATCTTTATTCTGATTCTGTTATTATCTGCCGAAATCATTCAGTCGCGCATCTATGACACAGGATTTCATACTCCGATGAGCTGAATCCAGATGCAGTATTTTAGAGGATTGCCATAAATCGTTGCTTCCTCATGATCATTATGCAAGCCCAAATAATTCTGCAAGTTTATCTTCTTTCAGTTTAGAGCCGATTACGCAGAGACGGCCTGTGTATTCCGGTGCACCTTCACGGATCTCTGTTTCCTCCGGAACCATGTCAAAATAAATCCATGTTCCGTCTTCTGCAGGAAGCATTCCCTTTGCACGAAGAATAATACCGTAATCTTCAGAAGCGGAAAGAGCCTCAAGCATCTTCTCAAGACCTTCTCTTGTGTATTTCCTGATCGTCTCACGTCCCCAGCTTGTAAATACCTCATCTGCGTGATGATGGTGATGATCATGATGATCATGTCCGCAGCCGCATTCATGGTCGTGATCGTGGTGATGATGCTCATGTTCCTCATGATCATGTCCACAGCCACATTCATGGTCGTGGTCATGGTGATGATGTTCATGTTCTTCGTGATCATGGTCACAGCCACATTCATGATCATGGTCGTGATCGTGATGATGATGCTCTCCATGTTCATGTACATGTCCGCACTCCGGGCATACCTCTTCCTCAGACATCAGTTCTTCCTCAAGAGATACCGGTTTCTCCATAACCTCAAGGATTTTCTTTCCGTCCAGTTTCTCAATCGGAGTGGTGATAATAGCAGCTTTCGCATTAATTCCACGAAGAAGTTCCATCGCCTGCTGTGCTTTCTTCTCATCAATGATATCTGTACGGCTCATGATGATCGCACCTGCATATTCAACCTGATTATCAAAGAACTCACCAAAGTTTCTCATATACATTTTGCACTTCTTTGCATCAACTACAGTTGTATAGCTGTTCAGAACGATATCCACATCTCCCTGAACACCCTGTACTGCCTTGATAACATCTGAAAGTTTACCAACACCTGATGGCTCGATCAGGATTCTGTCCGGATGATATTTGTCCACAACCTCTTTCAGAGAAGTGCCGAAATCTCCCACTAATGAACAGCAGATACATCCGGAATTCATTTCCCGGATCTGGATTCCCGCTTCCTTCAGGAAACCACCGTCAATACCAATCTCACCAAATTCGTTCTCGATCAGTACAACCTGCTCATCTGCATAAGCCTCTTTCAGAAGTTTCTTAATCAATGTAGTTTTACCGGCTCCAAGGAAACCGGAAATAATATCAATCTTAGTTGCCATTGTCTTATTTCTCCTCTTCGTTAAAATTTATATTTCTGAATAACTGCCATATAGCCGTCATTTTTTATATTCTGCCATTTTTATGAACAAACAGAATAACTTTTGGAACTGCCATCATTATCTGTCTGTTTATATATTTACCTGTAACGTACTCATTATACATAAGATATCCAATGTATTCAAGTCTGCCATCAACGCACTTTGACCAGGAAACGCCTGTGCGTTACT
>ENA-OPXX01002049-OPXX01002049.1-human-gut-metagenome-genome-assembly--contig:-NODE-2049-length-12096-cov-2.107300_pt1 | contig 12096 bp, 11 predicted proteins | sample MGYA00241771_ERZ502046 | MGnify/ENA primary metagenome ERZ502046 (study PRJEB25962, sample SAMEA2042006) | human gut metagenome | biome: human gut; feature: human-associated habitat; material: faeces...
CGCCAAAGAAATTTTCAAAATTATGCTCATTCATGCAAGCATGATTCGCAAATTTTTGAAAATTGCCCTGGCTCTGAATAGTTACAAAAAAATAACTTGAAAATAGCGGCTGACAAAGCTAAACTATAAACGAGATCAATACAGGGAGGAAATAATTATGGGATACAAAGAAATGTATGAAGAATGGTTAAACAATCCATACTTTGACGATGCAACAAAAGCAGAATTAAAAGCGATCGAGGGGAACGAAAAAGAGATCGAAGACCGTTTTTATATGGATCTTGAGTTTGGTACGGCAGGTCTCCGCGGCGTGATCGGCGCCGGAACAAACCGTATGAATGTCTATACAGTCCGCAAGGCAACACAGGGACTTGCAAATTATATCAACAATGTGCATGCACAGGAGAAAGGGGTAGCAATTGCGTATGATTCCAGACATATGTCGCCGGAATTTGCAGATGTTGCGGCTTTATGCCTTGCTGCAAACGGAATTAAGGCGTATGTGTTCGAGTCGCTCCGTCCGACACCGGAACTTTCCTATGCAGTCCGCAGATTAGGATGCACCGCAGGAATCAATATCACAGCCAGCCATAACCCACCGGAATACAATGGATACAAAGTATACTGGGAGGATGGTGCACAGATCACACCGCCTCATGATAAAAATATCCTTGCAGAAGTTGCAAAAGTAACTTCTTTTACACAGGTTAAGACCATGACAAAAGAGGATGCCGTGAAAGCCGGACTTTTTGTGACAATCGGAAAAGAAATCGATGACCGTTATATGGAAGAACTGAAAAAACAGTCCATCCATCCGGAAATCATCAAAGAGATGGCAAAGGATATCAAGATTGTATACACACCGCTACATGGAACCGGAAATCTCCCGGTGCGCCGTGTGTTAAAAGAACTTGGATTTGAAAATGTCTATGTTGTAAAAGAGCAGGAACTTCCGGACGGAAATTTCCCGACCGTAGCATATCCAAACCCGGAATCTCCAAAGGCATTTGAGCTTGCCTTAAAACTTGCAAAAGAAGTGGATGCAGACATCGTACTTGCGACAGATCCGGACGCAGACCGTCTTGGCGTATACTGCAAAGATACTAAGACCGGAGAGTATGTGACTTTCACCGGAAATATGTCCGGAATGCTCATCGCAGAATATATTTTAAGAGAGAAAACAGCAACCGGAACGATGCCTGAGAATCCTGCGCTTGTAGAGACTATCGTTACAACGGACATGGCAAAAGCGATGGCAGCTTCCTACGGCGTGGCACTGATCGAGGTACTGACCGGATTTAAGTTTATCGGATCAAATGGTTTGAACAGAACCACTCCCACAACTATGTATTCGGTCTGGAGGAGAGTTATGGATGCCTTGCCGGAACATATGCAAGAGATAAAGATGCCTGCGTGGCAGTCATGATGTTGTGCGAGGTGGCTTCCTGGTGCAAAAAACATGGAAAAACATTGTGGGATGCCATGATCGACCTGTATGAGAAATACGGTTACTACAGAGAGGGACTTTCCACGATGACCTTAAAAGGAATAGACGGAGCCGCCCAGATCCAGCAGATGATGAGTGATATGCGGAACAATCCAAAGAAAACACTCGGTGGATTTGAAGTGCTTGCAGTCCGCGATTACAAAGAGGATACAAGAAAAGATTTAAAGACCGGGGAAGTGACAAAAACAGGACTTCCGGCTTCCAATGTTTTATATTATGAACTTTCTGACAATGCATGGTGCTGTGTGCGCCCGTCCGGAACAGAGCCTAAGATCAAATTCTACTATGGAGTCAAAGGCACCTCTTTGCAGGATGCAGAGGAAAAACTGGAAGCATTAAAAAAGGATCTTGTGGAAGAATAGATAAATGAATATTTGCAGAAGTTGTGATTGCCTCTGAGAAGAAGTAAATATATAATTTAGATTTAATATTTATACCAAATAAAAAACAAGAATCAGAGACAGAGAAGGAGAATCACATGTTTGATGACAAATTTGTCTGGGGCGTGGCAAGCAGCGCATATCAGGTAGAGGGAACTGACCCGGATGACGGAAGAGGAAAGACGGTCTGGGACACTTTTACGGAGCAGGGACGCATTTTTCAAAATCAGAATGCGTACACAAGCTGTGATAATATGCATCATTATAAAGATGACTATGCATTAATGAAAAATCTGGGGATAAAAGCATACCGTTTTTCCTTAAACTGGGCGCGGATTCTGCCGGAAGGTACCGGGCGCGTCAATGAAAAAGCGGTTTCGATGTACCGTGACATGATCCTTACAATGAAAGAAAATGGCATTACACCATATATTACCTTGTTTCACTGGGAGTTTCCACAGGCATTGCAGGAAAAAGGCGGCTGGCTGAATGAGGAAGTGGTAGACTGGTTCGGGGAATATGCAAAAGTGGTGGCAGAGAATTTTTCGGATATCTGCGAGGATTTTATCACGATCAACGAGCCACAGTGTGTGGTTGGACTTGGACATTTAAGCGGTGTTCATGCACCGGGATTGAAATTATCGGTTCCGGAGACTTTTCAGATTGCACATAATCTGTTGAAAGCGCATGGACAGGCAGTGATCAATTTAAGAAAATACGCAAAACAAAAAATCCGGATCGGCTTTGCACCGACCGGGGGAGTGGCTTATCCATACACGGACAGTGCAGAAGATATCGAGGCTGCCAGAAAAGTTTATTTTGGATTTTACAATCCGATGGATAACTGGACCTGGAATATCTCATGGTTTTCAGACCCGGTCTTTTTAGGTCATTATCCGAAAGAGGGACTGGAAAAATTCAAAGAGTATCTGCCGGAGATCACAGAGGCAGATATGCAGCTGATCCATCAGCCACTGGATTTTATGGGACAGAACATATATAATGGCTATTACGTGCGTCAGGGCGCAGACGGCGAACCGGAGTTTGTGGATCGGGAACCGGGATTTCCGAAGACGGCGTGCAACTGGCCGGTAACACCAAAAGCATTTTATTATGGAATCAAATTTTTGACAGAGCGGTATCAGCTTCCATTATATATTACAGAAAATGGTATGTCCTGCCATGACAATGTAAGCTTTGACGGCAGAGTACATGACAATGACCGAATCACATTTCTGGATTCCTACATCGGAGCCATGCAGAGGGCATATGATGAGGGAGTCGATATCCGCGGTTACTTCCAGTGGACATTTCTGGATAATTTTGAATGGTCAGAGGGATACAAGGAACGTTTTGGCATGATTTATGTGGATTTTATGACACAGCGGAGAATTGTAAAAGATTCTGCATTTTGGTATCAGGATGTGATTAAGACAAATGGAGGCAATTTATCAATGAATCAGACCACGAAAGAAATTTTATTTTTAGATCCGGTATGTACACACAACATCTGGGGCGGTACGAGATTGAGAGAGGATTTTCATTATCCGGTCGAGGGTGATGATTTAGGGGAGTGCTGGGGAATTTCTGCACATCCAAATGGAGACGGAACTTTAAGAGACTGTGGATTCAGTGGAATGAAGCTGTCCGAATTGTGGAAAAAACATCCGGAAGTTTTCGGAAATGTGGACAGTGACCGTTTCCCACTCCTGATCAAAATTATCGATGCGAAAGATGACCTGAGCATTCAGGTACATCCAGACGATGATTATGCAAAAGTCCATGAAAATGGTTCACTTGGAAAAACAGAGTGCTGGTACATTCTCGACTGCAAGGAAAATGCAACGATCGTTATCGGACACAATGCAGGGACAAAAGAGGAATTAAGCCGGATGATCCATGAGGGAAAGTGGAGTGAATTTATCCGTGAGATCCCGATCAAAAAAGGCGATTTTCTTCAGATCGATCCGGGAACAGTTCATGCGATCAAAGGCGGAACACTAATTCTGGAAACACAGCAGAACAGTGATATTACCTACCGCGTTTATGATTATGGCCGTCTCTCCAATGGAAAGCCGAGAGAGTTACATATCGACAAGAGTATTGACGTGATCACTGTGCCTGCAAAATCGGTTGCAGACAGTGTGAAATCGGTGGCAGATCTTCCGGTCAATACGTTAAATGAACTGTATGTCTGCAAATACTTTCATATCTATAAAATAGAAGTTTCAGGTAAAATGACTTTTGAGCAGAATGCGCCTTTTATGAATATGACAGTTACGGAAGGCAATGGAATCGTCAACGGTCAGCCGGTGAAAAAAGGAGATCATTTCATACTTCCAAATGGCTTCGGAAACGTGGAATTGCAGGGCAGAATGCAGATCATTGCCTCCACGATATAAACCAAAAACCGTTGATTATTACGGCGTGCACTGCGGGGTAGAAGCATGTAGATCAAAATTCCCCAGAGAGGAAATACACAGATGAATCAGGAAGAAAGACGAGAGAAACGAAAAAAAGATACACAGAGTGCGGTCATAGTTGTGGCAGTATTTTTTATAGTACTTGCAGTTTTGATCGGAGGAATTGTGTTTGCAGTCCATAAATTTGTAAAACCGGGAGCAGATAAACCGGAAAAGAATACTGAGAGCGTGACAACAGAGGCGACAGAAGAACCGGAAACAACTCCGGTAACCGAAGTCAGCGATCCGTTGATGGATCAGGCAATGCAGATTGCTGCCGGCATGACCTTAGAGCAGAAAGTAGCGCAGATGTTCATGATCACACCGGACGCACTGACCGGAGTGGACGGAGCAACAATGGCAGGAGATTCCACAAAGACAGCCTACACGCAGTATCCGGTAGGTGGTCTGATTTATATGGCAAAGAACCTGACCGGAACCGATCAGACGGCACAGATGCTTACCAATATGAAGAGCTACAGTCAGGAAATAGTAGGAATTCCAGTGTTCCTCGGTGTGGATGAGGAAGGTGGAACAGTAGCAAGGATTGCATCCAACAGTGCTTTTGGAGTGACAGATGTTGGAAATATGAGTGATGTAGGAGCGACCGGGGATTCCCAGAATGCATACAATGCAGGAAGTACGATCGGAACGTATCTGAACACACTTGGTTTTAATATGGATTTTGCTCCGGTTGCGGATGTGTTGACGAATCCGGATAACACCGTGATCAAAGACCGGTCATTTGGTTCAGACAGCCAGCTTGTGGCGGATATGGTCTGTGCTGAGATGCAGGGACTGAACGAACACCAGATATTAAGCGTGGTAAAACATTTTCCGGGACAGGGAGCTACAGCAGGGGATTCCCATGACGGGGCAGTTTCTACAGATAAATCTTTGGATGACCTGCTGGCAAATGAGCTTGTTCCATTCCAGCAGGCAGTGAATAACGGAGCATCTTTTGTGATGGTAGGACATATTTCAGCACCAGCTGTTACAGGGGATGATACGCCGGCTTCGCTTTCCTCTGTCATGGTGACAGATGTGCTTCGCAACCAGCTTGGCTTCCATGGTGTAGTGATCACAGACGCAATGAATATGGGGGCGGTCACCGGAACATACAGTTCTGCTGATGCGGCAGTGACGGCAATTCAGGCAGGTGTAGATATGATCTTAATGCCGGATGATTTCCAGAGTGCATATCAGGGTGTGATGGATGCAGTGGCTGGTGGAACGATCACAGAGGATCGTATCAATGAATCTGTTGCAAGGATCATCAAGGTAAAGCTCACAATGTAGTATAATAACACTTTACTTTTTGAAATTGTTATGTTATTCTGTGACTATGGTGCGGTAAGTGTACCATAGAAATATTTTTTGGAGGTACTTTTCAATGAACAAAGGTACAGTAAAGTGGTTTAACAACCAAAAAGGATACGGATTCATCTCCGATGAACAGGGAAATGATGTATTCGTTCACTACTCAGGTCTTAATATGGAAGGTTTCAAATCCTTAGAAGAAGGCGCTGCAGTAGAATTTGAAGTTGTTGAAGGTGCAAAAGGACCACAGGCAACAAACGTAACAGTAGTAAGATAATTTTATTATCGCTTGTTACTACAGTCTAAATCAGTAGTTTCATGTACCTTTTTCTTTATTAAATAGAACTTGTTTTATTTTTCTAGATTAAGATATTGCAAACAATGGATTTGAAAAAGAGTGTCGGTTTTCCGGCACTCTTTTTTGTATACATAACTAAAAAATCCATGCAAACAGTCTTGAAGAATCTTGAGGGGTTCTATATAATAAAAAGGAGATAGATAATGCCAAATTTCCGAAATTAACCAACCGTGTGCACTATCTGAAACATGAAGAGGGAGGCGTAAACGCAGTGTGTGAAATAATGAGAAAATATTCAGAAGAAGTCGCAGAAAAAGCATATCTGCAGGGCGAGGAAGCCGGCAAAGAAATCGGTCAACGCCACACCGCCATCGCCGAACTCCAGTCCGAATCCAGATAACAGAAAAACATAATGAAACATGACAAAGAAACCATTTTTTAAAGGATGGTTTCTTTTTTTAAGTTCATTTAAGGTTCGCCTGATAAGATATGCGCAAAGGAAAGGAGACACTTATGGCAGATCAGATGATATTTAAAAGGTGTGAGATCAAATATATGTTGGATATCACGCAGGCGGAACTGTTAAAAAATCAAATGAAACAGTACATGACCGCAGACGAGCATGGAGTGAGTACAATATGCAGTCTCTACTTTGATACACCGGACTATCTGCTGATCCAAAGATCAATGGAACACCCGGTTTATAAAGAAAAACTGAGATTGAGAAGTTACGGCACGGCAGACAAGGACACGACCGTTTTTGTGGAACTGAAAAAGAAGTATGAGTCTGTTGTATACAAAAGAAGAATTGCAATGACGGAGGACGAGGCAGAACGTTACCTGCTTTTTCATGAAAAAGTAAAAGACACACAGATCACCAGAGAAATTGATTACTGTCTGAAAAATTATAAAAAGCTGGCTCCGGCAGTGATGCTTTCCTATGAGAGAGAAGCTTTTTATGCGAAGGACGATCACGAGTTCCGGATCACGTTTGATCAGAACATTCTCTGGAGAAATTACGACCTTTCTCTTTGTAAAGGAATTTACGGAGAAGCAATTTTAGATAAAAATAAAGTGCTTATGGAAGTGAAAACGGCGGGCAATACCGCTCTGGATGGTTCATTTTCTGACAGAAAATCAGATTTACAAAACGTCATTTTCCAAATATGCGACCGCCTACCGCACGATTTATGCGAGAGAGCAGAGAAGAAGCTGTCCACCGGAAAATTTCTTTGTGTTTACCGGAGATGAGGTTGTGCAGCAGGCAATAAAATGTTAAAAAAGAAATGGAGAAATTAATATGTTAAACAATTTATTTACAGGAATTTTTGATACAGCAGGTGCGGCGGTGATTTCCGTGCCGGATTTTTTGCTCTGTATTGTGGTGTCACTGCTGATCGGGGCATTCATCACATGGGTTTACACTTATAAAAACCGCTATACGACAAGCTTTGCAGTGACACTCGCAATGCTTCCGGCAATCGTTTGCATTGTTATCATGATGGTAAACGGAAATGTAGGTGCCGGAGTGGCTGTGGCAGGAGCATTTTCGCTTGTACGTTTCCGTTCTGTGCCGGGAACTGCAAAAGAGATCGGAACCATTTTTCTTGCAATGGCGGCAGGACTGATCGCAGGGATGGGTTATCTTGGGTTTGCAGTACTGTTTTCGCTCATTATGGGAGCCGTGATGTTTGTGTTAAATGTGACCGGATGCGGTGTAAAAAAAGCAGAAGTAAGAGAGAAAACACTTCGTATCACAATCCCGGAGGATTTAAATTACGGAGCAGTATTTGATGATCTTTTTGAAAAATATTTATCATCCTGTGAAGTAGTCGCTGTGAAAACCTCCAATATGGGAAGTCTTTACAAACTTACCTATCATGTGACGTTAAAAGACAATGCGGAAGAGAAAACATTTCTCGATGAATTGAGATGCAGAAACGGAAATCTAGAAATCAGTATGATGAGACAGGAGGCAAATGTCAATGAGTTATAGAAGAAAAAAACTGCTGGCGTTGTTTTTTGCCATGGCATTATCCATGACGGCAGTGGCAGGCTGTACAGGAATAAAGAGCAGTACTGGCAATGTTGTTTCCTCGGAAACAGAAACAAATGCAGAAGAAACATCAGCACAGAGTGAAGCAGGAACTTTTTCAAGTGCAGATATGTTTACTGAGCGGGATCTGGCAGGAACCTATGAGGAGAGTGGGGCAGTTTATGTCACACTTTCCGATGATGGTATCGCGGGGGAAACGGATGGCGTTGTGATCGATGGACAGATGGTGACGATCACGGCAGAAGGGACTTATATTTTTTCCGGAACACTGTCGGAAGGACAGATTGTGGTGGATGCAGATAATGCGAAAGTGCAGATCGTATTTGATAATGTGGACATTACCTGTGCTTCAAGTGCAGCAGTGTATGTAAAAAGCGCAGAGAAAGTATTTGTAACGCTTGCAGAAGGATCGCAGAATACACTTCGCAATACGGATGAGTATGTTGCGATTGACGACAACAACATTGATGCCGTGATTTTTGCAAAATCAGACCTTACGTTAAACGGCACTGGAAGTCTGACGATCATATCAGCAGAAGGACATGGAATTGTATCCAAAGATGATCTGAAAATCATAGGCGGTACATACGATATCACAGCAGCAGGGCACGCATTATCGGGAAAAGACAGTGTGCGTATCGCAGATGGAACCTTTATTTTAACCGCAGAAAAAGATGGCATTCATGCGGAAAATGCAGATGATAAAGAAAAGGGCTATATTTATATTGCAGATGGTGATTTTACGATCACAAGTGATGGCGATGGCATGGACGCTTCCAATATCGTGCAGATCGAGGATGGAACATTTGACATCACAGCCGGGGGCGGCGCTGCAAACAGTCTGAAAACGCATGAGTCAGATATGCCGGGTGGACCGGGTGGCGGAATGCCACAAAACGGCGAGAGACCAGACGGAGAAAGCATGCCACAGATGGGCGAAAAGCCAGACGGAGAAAATATGCCACAGGATACCACAACTGACGAGAGCGGCACCAGCACAAAAGGAATCAAGGCAGGTGGCGGCATGTACTTAAATGGAGGAACCTACCAGATTGATTCCGCAGATGATTCCATCCACAGCAACGCAAATATTACGATCGCAGATGGAACATACACGCTTGCGACAGGCGATGATGGTGTGCATGCAGATGATGCACTGATAGTAAATGGTGGTACGATCACCGTGACAGAGAGTTATGAAGGTCTGGAAGGCCTGGCGGTGACGATCAACGATGGAACGATTGATATCACTGCAAGTGATGACGGTATCAATACAGCAGGCGAGAAAATGGAATTAAACGGTGGATATATCCACATTCTGGCAGGCGGCGACGGCGTGGATTCCAACGGCGATCTGACAATCAACGGTGGTGAGATCTACATTGACGGTCCGTCTGACAACGGAAACAGTGCGATCGATTACGGTGACCGGTCGTCTGCGTATGTGAACGGCGGAATGCTTGTGGCAATCGGCAGCAGCGGCATGGCAGAGGGGATGAGTGACTCTTCCAAACAGGAGGTTCTTATGGTAAAATTAGGAGAACAAATGGAAGCCGGCGACGTTGAGCTGACAGACAATGAGGGAAATGTGATCGTAAGTTACACGGCATTAAAAACCTATGACTGTGTGATCATCAGCACCGCAGAGGTGGAGAGCGGAGCAACGTACACGCTCACAACATCGGGAACGACGACAGAAGTGACCGCAGAATAAAAACAGCTGAGGGCAGGAATCGGTATCACTGTGAAATAAACGAAAGGCATGGGATTTTGTATGAGGTTATTGCTTGCAGAAGATGAAGAGGATTTGAGCCGTGCGCTTGTCACGGTGTTAAAACATAACAATTACTCGGTAGATGCTGTGTACGATGGTGCAGAAGCCTTGGACTATCTGGAAAACGGTGACAATTATGACGGCGTGATCTTAGATATCATGATGCCCAAAATGGATGGTATCACCGTATTAAAAACAATCCGCAGACATGGAAATTCCGTTCCGGTCCTGCTGCTCACAGCAAAGGCAGAGATTGATGACCGTGTGGAGGGTTTAGACAGTGGCGCAGACGATTATCTGCCGAAACCATTTTCCATGAAAGAGCTTCTGGCGAGGATCCGGGCAATGACAAGGAGACAGACGGACACGACCGATAATGTGCTGGCATTTGGTGATATTGCACTGAACCGTTCTACATATCAGCTCACAGGACCGGAGAATCCAGAAGGTATCCGTCTTGCTGGCAAGGAATACCAGATGCTTGAAATGCTCATGTCTAATCCAGGACAGGTCATTTCCCCGGATCTTTTTATGGATAAAATCTGGGGTTACGATTCAGAAGCGGAACAAAATGTCGTATGGGTATATATTTCCTATTTGAGAAAAAAATTAACCTCCATTGGAAGTCAGGTGAAGATCAAGGCGGCCAGAGGACTTGGATATTCATTGGAGAAAGACAATGCTTAAAAAATTAAGAAGAAAATTTATTGCAATTGCAATGCTGTCTGTTTCTATCGTGCTGATCGCAATTGTCGGTACGATCAATATTGCAAACTACATCAGTACCAATCAGGCGCTGGATGCAAGACTCTCCCTGATCGCTGACAACGGAGGTACTTTCCCGGATATGACACCCGGAGATTTTGGAAAAAAATTGGAACCTAAGTCAGATCAGCCACCGGCAATGAATGACCTGCAAAAGCATGGAATTTCGCAGGAAAGTCCGTTTGACACCCGGTATTTTACAGTGACGATCGCACCGGACGGTACAGTGGAATCTGTGGATACCGGAAAAATTGCTTCCATCTCAGCCGGGACAGCGGAGGAATACGCAGCGGAGCTGTGGAAAAAAGGAAAGAAAAAAGGCTTTTTCGCTGATTATAAATACCTTGCAACGGACAGTGACGGCTCGACGATGTATGTATTTTTAAACTGTCAGCGGGAAATCTCTACCATAAGAACATATGTTCTTGCCAGTGTGGGAACAGGAGCACTCGGACTTGTCATTGTGTTTGTCATGATATACTTTTTCTCCGGAAAAGTGTTAAAACCGGTGTCAGAAAGCTATGAGAAACAGAAACGCTTTATCACGGACGCAAGCCATGAGATCAAAACGCCGCTCACGATCATCGATGCCAACACCGAAGTCATAGAGATGATGGAGGGGGAAAACGAGTGGACGCAGAGTACGAGAAAACAGGTTGCAAGACTGACTTCCCTCACGGAAAAACTGGTGTTTCTCTCCCGCATGGACGAGGAAGGAACAAAGCTGGAAAAAGTGTCATTTTCACTTTCGGATGCAGTGCTTGATACCGCAGAGGGATTCCGCTCTGTCGCAAAAACAAAAGGAAAACAATTTGAGATCAATGTGGCAGAGCATGTGGAATATGTCGGCGATGAAAAAAATATCCGGCAGATGATCTCCCTGCTTTTGGACAATGCAATGAAATATTCCTCAGAGCAGGGCATCATCCGCATCGCACTAAAAACTTCCGGAAAAAACAAAATCATCACTGTGTGGAATACCACAGACCAGATCGAAAAAGGAAAGCTGGACATGCTTTTCGAACGTTTTTACCGTATGGACGCTTCCCACAATTCCAAGACCGGGGGCTTTGGAATCGGACTTTCCGTCGTGTATGCAATCGTGAAAGCACACAAGGGCAAAATCTCAGCCAAAAGCGAGGACGGAAAATCAATCTTATTTACCGTGGCATTGTAGCATCTGGCTTCCCCCTCTCCCCCGGCTTTTACTTGGTTTTCAATTATGGAATGGTTAAAAGGGTTCCTTATAAAACTTGCTCGAATTGCGGCTTTATCAGTGTTCACATTTTGACTTTTTTGATTGTTTATATTCATTCAGAAATGGACAGTCCACGCAATGTGTCCGTCTGGGACACACTTCCTTTATCTGTATCTAGCGCAAGTAAATGCCGGAATCAGCATCTTTTATTGCAGGTCAAAAATCAAAGAAAGCCCGAGTGATTTTTGACCTGCTCATCTGCTGATTTTCCGGCATATAACTTGCGCACGATACAGATAAGAAGGAAGTGTGGCCGCAGACGAACACATTGCGTGG
>ENA-OPXX01002052-OPXX01002052.1-human-gut-metagenome-genome-assembly--contig:-NODE-2052-length-12047-cov-5.246998_pt1 | contig 12047 bp, 8 predicted proteins | sample MGYA00241771_ERZ502046 | MGnify/ENA primary metagenome ERZ502046 (study PRJEB25962, sample SAMEA2042006) | human gut metagenome | biome: human gut; feature: human-associated habitat; material: faeces...
AGCACAAGTATTTTCCCACCCACAGCTTATTGTTTTTTTGTAATCGAAGCAGCTGCTTTCTTTTATTCGATCAATCAAAATTTTACATGTTTAAAGTAGGAACGGATCTATATTTTATCTTTTTGCCGCATGTGTGCAGGTGCACATTTTGCATTTTTAGACTTTTTTATATGTGTATACATATAAAGTACGTTTTATCGTACTTTTTTATTTAAAGTACTATAATTTGTACTTTAATGCTTTTTTCATTCGTAAATATCCTATTATTTCTATTTATTTGCCAGTATTTTCTTTTATAAAGTCCTTTTTATCGTACTTAACATTTGTGTTATTGTCATTATCATAGTGTTCTCTTCACAGAAATAATCTCTTATTTCTCTTTATTTCATCCTTACTCTTATATCGTTCTTCTATAAAATCCCCCATATTTTCCGCCTTACCCTCCATTTTTCATATAAATACACATTTTTATTACATTCACTTAACTTGTTAATTCCCCATCCAGTTCACAAAAGCATCTGACCGAAATCATGGGGAATACTGATGACAGTATCTGGCAACTCACCTTCAAGTGTGCAAACATATCTATCCAATTTGGGATCAAACGAATAAAAATACCCGTATTCGCTACGCAGTTCTACACCCAATAGCTACTTTGCAATTTATCAGGACCTGCTTACAATGTACCCATAACAGTGGCCACATGAATTAGTGCAGTACCTTGTTTTTAGACATGCCCACTATTCTTTTCCCTGCTTCTAAACGCCGTTGCATTCTTCCTAATACACGCCACCCACTGCTTATTACTTATTACTTTTTCGTAATTGAAGCAGGGGACTTACTGTTAACTGGTAATATTATCCTCCGAGTTTTTTTGTGCGCAAAGACCACTGAAAGCCCTGGACATACCATGCAAATTTATGTGATTAGCATAATTTCTGTGCATCGCGAAGTGTATTACCAAGAACGGAGTGATCAGTAATCAGGAAACTGCTTGATTTAATTCAAGCAGATAAAAGCATCCGTTTCACTACTTGCTCATAACCGAATAAGTGCTTCGCAGTTTATCAGAAGGAGCCTGCACTTCTCCTGATGCAAGCAAGTTCCCCTGATTATTGCTTTTCGAAATCGAACCAGGGGACTTATTTGATTCAGTTAAAAATACTTCTTCTCTTGCCTCATTTTCCCCTGAAATGCTATAATCCATAAAGAAAGCATTCGCAAACTCCTTGCAGTTTGCGGCTAATACATTGTTTCGTAAATAACTATACCAATCGCGTGGGATGTGGATTCGAGTGTGCAGGTATAAAAATGCAGGCGTAGCTGGCTATGCTGAGACTTTTAGATCTGTGCAGTCGGATTCACCAACAAGTAATTGGTATAGTTATTTCGAAAACAATGTACTAGTACAGCGAAAATTAAGTTTCTGCTATATTGACGTAGGATGATTTTCTCATATGCAAGGCGAAGGAATGAGGCGTAGCGGTGGCTACGGCGATTGACGACAACGCAGCATATGAAAAATCAGACAAGTCAATATGGCGGTTACTTAATATTCGCTGTACTAGTCATTTATCATCTGATTGAAAGGAATATTTTATACATGAACACCACAAATAATCGCAACGATTTCTATAAAGAACAATTAGACAAGACTTTAAATGGCAATGAAAAGATCGAAACTGCCATTGCAGCACTCCAAAAAGAAGCAACCGAAGAAATGCTTGCTCATACTCTCACCGTAATCCGTCACAGAATGCAGGAGCAGGCACAGCTGATCATTGCTGTAGAACCTCCAAAAGGTGATGGAAAAATTTCTCTTCATGCGATCAAAACCAACGATGGAAAGCAATGGTGGGCTGCATTTACCAGCTTTGACGAAGAGTTAAAAGGCAGTGATAAGATCATGTCCTCATTTACCGCAGATATTGATAAGATTTTTGCTTCTGCATTGCAAGAGCCGTCTGTTGAGGGAGTAATTCTCAATCCATGGAACCGCACACTAATGCTGAACAAAACCCTTATCAACATCATCCTCGGCAATCCTGTATAGCATCAGCTCTGTCGGATAACAAGTCCAATGTTTCACGTGAAACACTTGGTATTTTACTGAAGTATAAAAGCATTCCAGCGGATAACAGCATCCGCTTCGCTACTTGCTCATAACCAAATAACTGCTTCGCAGTTTATCAGAAGGAGCTTTTCCTTCTCCTGATACAAGTAAGTCCCCTGCTTATTGCTCTTCGCAATTAAAGCAGGGGACTTACTTGATTCGGTTCGAAATCTGATTTCTATGTATCATGAAGCATATTGGCGATGCTACTGTTCACTGATAATATTCCGTATTTTTTTTATAAACGAAGGCTGCAGAAAGCCCGAAGCCATACCGCACCAATTTATGCGATCAACATAAATTCTTTGCATTGCGAAGCGCATTACTGAAAGCAGAACGAACAGCAACTTAGCGATCATCGCCAAGAACAGAATGGACAGTAGCGTCAGCATACAATAACAAGGTTAGGGTTCCCACAAAAGCATTGTAAATTTTTCGTTCCTGTCGTATAATAAAGCAAAGAAATATTCAGAAAAAATCAGATCAGATACCTGAATTACGTTACATCTGTCCTGATTATTTTTACAAATTCCAGGAGGCTTTTTAATGAAGAAAAATGGACACAGACTACTTACTCTTGCAGCTTTAGTCGGAACTGCCGCAGGTGTTATTCATATTGCTAACCGTTTCATAGATGCCACATCTCAGCTTAAAGATATGCTGGAACAGCCACACAGCAAAACCTATGGCTGGCGTTTTGGAAAGATTTTTTATACAAAACAGGGACATGGCACCCCTATTCTTCTTATTCATGATATCATGCCAGGCGCTTCCGGTTATGAATGGAATGCCATAGAGAAGCAGCTCGCAACCGAACATACAGTTTACACCATTGATCTTCTTGGATGTGGACGTTCCGAAAAACCGGATATTACTTATACCAATTTTGTATTTGCTCAGTTACTCTGTGATTTTGCCAAGAATGTGATTCGTGAGGAAACCGATGTTATTGCCAGTGGTTTCTCAGGTTCTTTTGCGATCATGGCTTACCGTAACAATTCCGACCATTTCCGCAAGATCATGCTGGTCAATCCACCAAGCTTCAGTTCCCTGAAGCAGGCACCTTGCAAAGACAACAAGCTCTTTAAGTATTTTATCGAGCTTCCGATTTTCGGAACTCTGATCTATCATATGGTAGCTTCCCGCGAATCCATCAGCAGTCTGTTTATGGAAAAGCTGTTCTACAATCCCTTCCATGTAACAGATACACTGGTAGACACCTATTATGAATCCGCTCACAAGGGTGGTTCCAACGCCAAATATCTGTATTCCAGCTACATTGGCAAATACCTGAATATCAGCATTAATAATGCCGTAGAATCTTCCGATGCATGCATCTATATTATTTCCGGAGAAAAAGAAGCTTCCGCTTCTCTTATCGCAGAGGAATACCAGAAGCTGAATTCTTCCATTGAAACCGCTGTGATCCCGGAAACCAGACATCTTCCTCATCTGGAAGATCCGGAACATTTCCTGGAACAGGTAGCTATTTTCCTGTAAAAACAGCTTATGATCCGGCATCAAAATTTATCTATAATAATTTTGGAGATCAACGTATCAAAAGAACATTGTTTATGTTCGGAGCCGTTGAGCTTCATGCAGTAATTTGTGGAAATGCTATAAACCAACAAAAAGCCAATAAAAAAAGAGTACTGTTTCACGTGAAACATGAGTTTTCCCTCAAACAAACGTGAAACAATACTCTTTATTTTTTACCAGACTCACAGCATGCATCCGGACATTTCTCTTATCTAAGTGCCTGCTCCAGATACATGTGTGTTGTATTATCGATCAGCTTATGTGTCAGCTCTGCCATATGCTGTGTACTCTCCTGATTCTCAGAAGACAGCCATGTCTTGATCATTCCCACGCATCCATTCAGACAAAACGCATACGCATACTCAATATCACGGTTGTCTTTCGGCAGACGAATTGACAAGCGATGCAGCACTGTATCTGCGATCAGTTTTTCTATACGATTCACAAAAGCCATATCTCCATTCTTTCCAAGAAGTGCGATACAAATATCCTTATTATGATCCAGGATCGTAAATATCTGCTCAATAAAAGGATACGAGCTCTCCTTATTATTAAGAGGATCCAGAGGATAGTCTGCCACCAGATGCGTGATTTCCTCCATCAATTCAGCCTCTATGGATTCCAGCATCTGATAGATATCTGTATAGTGAAGATAAAATGTGGAGCGGTTTATATCAACTTCTTCCACCAGTTCCTTTACCGTAATTTCCTTAATACTCTTCTTCTGCATAAGACGGGCAAGCCCCGCTCGCAACTGTGCCTTGGTCTTACGTACTCTTCTGTCAACTTTTTCCGCCATCTTAATTCCCCCTGCAATTCAAAAAAGCAAGCACGTTTCCTCCGCCTCAATCACCTGTTACTTACGATACTCTGCAACTGTCATACAATGCATAATGCATCCTTCAAACGAATAAAAGCATTCGCTTTCTCTACGCCGATCTGCATGATACCAGATATCTGCTGTTGTTAAGAATTGACAAGATCAAAATTGTTAACGACGCCGACCTACACGATACCAGATATCTGCTGCATATTTGTGTTGAAACATAGGAATCCTGTCTGCATTTAATATTACCAACTGCACATAAATTCAAAGGAAATAACGTACTTTTTGTCTATTATGCAGTTTTTTATTTGTAATAGACACTTCCATTATTTCCGTCTATTAATATACATTCAGTAAAGATTTAATGGTTGTATCTGTGGTATGTGTTTAGTATAATACATCACGTAAAGAAAATCAACACTTTGTTTGATAATGGAGCATTAAGCTATTAATAGATTTTAATATGATTAATAGATCTCGTCACCATTACTGGAATAAAGTTTGATTAATCAACTATGTTTGATAATACAATTTAATAAGAAAGGGATAGGTAATATGATCAAAAACGAATGGAAAAGCTTACTTCGTAACAAGCTCATGCTTATCGTCGTAATCGCCATTATCGTAATCCCGATCATCTATGCAGGTCTGTTTCTGAAATCCATGTGGGATCCTTACGGAAACGTAGACAGCCTGCCAGTGGCCGTGGTAAACGAAGACAAACCTGTCGAGTATAATGGCAAGACCTTAAGCATAGGTAAGGACATGACGGATGAGCTGAAAGACAACGACTCAATGGCATTTAACATTGTAGACAGCAAGACAGCAGAGGACGGTCTGGCCAATGGAACCTATTACATGGTTATCAAAATCCCGGAAAATTTCTCCGCAAACGCAGCCACTGTAATGGACGACGATCCAAAGCAAATGGAGCTATCCTATGAGACAAACCCTGGAACCAACTATATCGCCTCCAAGCTCAGTGAAACAGCAATGCTGAAGCTTCGTGATAACATTGCTTCCAAGGTTACGGAAACCTATACAGAAACCGTTTTTGATTCTATCTCAGAAGCAGGTGACGGAATGCAGGAAGCTGCAGACGGATCCGGAAAGATCGAAGACGGACTGAATACAGCAGCTGATGGTAACAAAACAATTACCAAAAACCTTAAGAAGCTTTCCACCAGTACTCTTACTTTCGTAAGCGGTGCTGACAGTCTCACCGAAGGTCTTAAGACCTACACCGATGGTGTTGCAAAGGTTAACGATGGCGCAAAGAGCCTGGACAATGGTGCAGATCAGCTGAACAGCGGCGTTGCAACCCTCACAGAAAAGGTTCCGGAGCTGACAACCGGTGTGGATACTCTGGATAAAGGTGTTCAGCAATACACCGCTGGTGTGGATGAGCTTAATAAAAATTCTGATGCACTGAAATCCGGTGCAAGCAGCCTGGAATCCGGTGCAAACCAGCTGAACAGCGGCGTTGCAGCTCTGACAGAAAAGGTTCCTGAGCTGACAACCGGTGTAGATACTCTGGATGAAGGTGTTCAGCAGTACACCGCTGGTGTGGATGAGCTTAATAAAAATTCTGATACGCTAAAATCCGGCGCAAGCAGCCTGGAATCCGGTGCAAATGCATTAAGTGCAGGTATTGATACTCTTTCCGACGGAACAACACAGTATGTAGCTGGTGCTGACACTCTTGCAGATGGAACTACCACCTATGTGGCTGGTGCTGGCAAACTCGCAGCCGGTGCCAAAGAGCTTGCAAAACTTGAAGACGGACTCACAACAGTTTCCAATGGTATCTCTCAGCTGAATACCGGTGTTACCAAAGGAACCGATGACTCACAGTCACTGATATCCGGAACACAGCAGCTGGAAAACGGACTGAAAGCCCTGAACGATAAGGTTTCTGCTCTGAAAGAGGGAACAACACAGGAATCCATCAACAAGCTTGCAGCCGGCCTTACTTCCGCAAAGGATGGTATGGACACAGCCGCAACTGGTATGAACAGTGCTGCAGCTGGTATGAACAATGCGGCAGACGGAATCAACAACGCAGCCGGATATATCACTCAGGCCGCAGGCATCACAAGTCAGACCAGCAGCAGTATCACAGACAGTCTGATCCCTGCTCTCCAGAATGCAGGCACACAGTTCTCACAGGTAGGTGATCAGGTCAGCAACATCCTTACAGGATACGGACAGCAGACAACGGAGGCACTTACTGATGCAAATACCAAGATCGGTACTGCCGGACAGACAATGACCGATTTAGCAGCACAGCTTCAGGCGATTCAGGCAACCGCTTCTGAGGACGGAACCATTTCCGCAGCAGCTCTGAATGATGTGATCAACGCTTTAAACAGCGTAGCCGGTGGAATGACTGGCGTGGACGGTTCTTACATGAGCAGCTATTCTGATCAGGTTTCACAGCTTGCAGCTGGTGTATCCGGTCAGCTCTCTTCTACTCAGGAAAATCTGAATGCTGTTGCTTCCAAGCTTAACGAAGCAGCTTCCGGACTGAGTCAGATCTCCGGAGGACTGACTCAGGGTGCCGGCACACTTTCTGAGGGTGCCACAACCATGACAGATGGTGCAAACCAGATGAGTGCAGGTGCAACAACCATGAGCGCAGGTGCAGAGCATTTATCTGCAGCTACAAGTCAGCTTCCTACAGATCTGATCGCTCAGCTTTCTGCAGGTGTTACCCAGCTGTACCAAGGGGCACAGGCTGTAAACACAGGAACCAAGAATGTTTCCGCAGGACTTCAGTCTCTGGAAGACGGCACTGCCAAAGCCTTCCCGGCAGCAGCAGCAGGAATCAAAGCTCTGAACGATGGATTTGACCAACTGACATCTTATGATAAGCAGCTCAATGACGGTGCAAAAAATCTGAAAACAGCCGGCAAACAGATCACTGACGCACTTCCGGATATCAAATCCGGTGCAGGTCAGCTGGCAGATGGTTCTAAGGCACTGACAAATGGAATCACAACTTACACCGATGGTATTGCAAAGCTTTCCGAAAACAGTGCTGCTCTTACAGACGGCACCAAGAAACTGGCAACAGGAGCCAATGCTCTTTCCAGCGGTGCTGCTACTCTTGCAGATGGAACAAAAGCATTAGCCGATGGTTCCGGAACACTGACAACCGGAATCACAACCTACACCGATGGTGTTGCTAAGCTTTCCGAAAACAGCTCCGCTCTTACAGACGGTACCAAAAAGCTCTCAACAGGAGCCAAAACCCTTTCCAGCGGTGCTACTACTCTTGCAAACGGAACTAAGACATTAGCAAACGGTACCTCAACACTTCTCAGCGGTACCGAGAAGCTTGTAAGCAACAACAGCACACTTAACAATGGTGCAAAACAGCTTGCAGATGGCGCTGCCCAGATCCAGAGCGGTTCCTCTCAGTTGTATGATGGATCCAAGAAGCTTGGAAGCGGTATGAAAGAACTGAAAGACGGTTCCAAGACACTGACCACAAGCCTCAGCGATGGAGCTACCACTGTAAAAGACAATTCAGCAAGTAATGAAACGATCAAAATGTTCGCAACTCCTGTTGTGAACGATGAAACAAAACTTACCGATGTCCCGAATAACGGACACGCAATGGCACCTTACATGATGTCTGTAGGCCTCTGGGTCGGCGCACTGGCATTCTGCCTGATGTATCCTCTGGCTCAGTATAAGGGCAAACTGAAATCCGGTTTCGCATGGTGGGCAAGCAAGGCTTCCGTCCTTTATCCGGTAGCGATCCTTCAGGGAATCTGCCTGATCCTGCTGTTACGTGCATTTAACGGATTCACACCTGCAGAGATGGGCAAAACCGTACTCTTCGCCTGCCTGACATCAATGACCTTTACCTCTATCATGTACTTCTTCAACATTACTCTTGGTAAAGTAGGAAGCTTCCTGATGCTGGTATTCATGGTCGTTCAGCTTGCAGGATCTGCCGGAACTTATCCGGTTGAGGTTTCACCTTCATTCGTTGCAAAGATCCATGCATACGTTCCGTTTACTTATACGGTCGACGCATTCCGTGCAACGATCAGCGGTGGCCGGAGCATTACCACTTCTATTATTGTAATGGTTGCACTGTTAGTGATCTTCACGATCCTGACGATCCTTCAGTTCAATCACATGACCAAGAGAAAGAAAGCAGAAAAAGTTGTTCTCTTCGACTGGCTGGAAGAAAGAGGTCTTGCATAATACTTAGTTACTGACAGAAGCTCCCCCGAACCTTCTGTTAGATATAGAAAAATTAAAACTGTACAGTTGCTCAGATGAGCTTCTGTACAGTTTTTTTTATGTTGTCTCCACCAATTCTCCACGCTACAATTATAGCAGCTACAGAAAATCAAGCGGATAAAAGCATCCTCATTTGGTTAGATCTGATCAGGTAAATCCCTGCACAGTTACGCAAATCAAGCCGCGACAATTACAGTGACTTACCTGCAACATAAAATTCACGCATACATAAGAGACTTACATGCAACAAAAAATTCACGCATACATAAGGAAGAAATCTATGAAAAAGAGAACAACCCAACTGCTATCCCTTATGATCTCCGCTGCCATGATCGCCAGTACACCGTGCCTGATCTATGCAGCAGATTTCAGTTCAGAAACACTCCTGTCAGATTCAGAAGAAGCGGCAATATGACTTCTCAGATCTACTCACAAACCGGAGCTCTTTCTGACTGCAAGCCTGCGGTTTTCAATGAAAAAGCAACCTGGTATGCATCTAATCCACTGACCGCAAAAACAGACGGAATCATCACCTATGCTACCCATTTACCGTCTTCAGGGTAAAACCTGGAAAGCTATCGGCAATACAAAAAATACAACCTACACCGATAAAAAGCCAGGCACCGCAACCAAATACCGTATCCGTGCATACCGCATCACAAACGGTAAAAAAATATACGGACCTTATTCATCTGTAAGGACCGTAAAATAATAGCAACATAAAAACACCCCGGAAAATCCTGATCTGTGTGGTGTCTCCGAATATCTGATCATCAAACGGATATTCGGAGATCACCTTATTGTTTGCGGATCTCCGAGGTGTTTTTATTTATTTTCTTAATATTTTATTTTTCCGCCTCAGCTGTTGGTGTTGCTGTGGCTTCTGTCTCTGTTTCACCGTTTACCATGGTTTCATATGCATTGAACATTTCTTTTACTGTCATTTTGTTTACAAGAAATACCTTGTCTCCAACGACAGCTGCATAATAGTTTGTGTCATATGTGTAGAAGGTAACGGTTGTCTGGTTCTTGTCAGAGTCTGTGAATACAGCGGTCATCTCCGGGTCTGCAGCTGGTGTATAAACGTCTGTCAGTCTCTTCTGTCCTGCCATGTTTATCAGCTTGTTGTAGAAGGTGGTAAAGGTTGTACTTTCTATTTCCTTACCATCTAGCTGATAGGTTGTTGTTTCTTTTTCGTTTCCGTCATCATCTGTGGATGTTTCACGTGAAACATTTACAGTACTTGTTGTTTCACCGTAAGTAACCTGGAGCTGATCCAGATTTTTTACAGACAGATAATTGACGATCAGTGACCAGAGATCTGACGGCGTCTTGTCAATAACTGCACTCAGTGTATCCGTTGACATTGTATAGATCTGTTTGTTATCTACCGTTACATATCTGCTGCCATCTCCTGCCTCATCGCCAACGTAAATGACAAGCTGTTTATCCACTGTGGTTGTCTTGCTGTCTGCATCTTCTGAGCTGCTGTCCGTGTCAGCGCTGTCGCCACTCTCAGAATTGCTCTCAGAGGCCGTAGAATCGTTTTTTCCGGATTCTGTACTGTCTGTGCTGTCATTCTTCACCTCTTCCTGATAATCCACTGTAATCGTCGCATAGGGCTTATCAAGACCATACTGGGAAAGATCCTCTGCATTGTAGTTTACAAACTGGTCAAATGCAAAGCTTCCAAGTCCGGAGGTTACGTTTCCTGCTGCCGTTGTATCGGCAGACTCTTTATCGCTGCTTCCGTCACCGGAAACATCCCATGTAGCTCCGTCGGAATTTTCTTCCAGGACATAGGAATCTTTATCCTCGCTGACCTGGACCTTTTTCACTGTGGAAGAATCAATTGTTGGGAAATCTTCTCCCTGTGCATAATCGTAAAGGGAATTCATAAACGGAGACACTGTGTCCGCTGCCACTACATATACCGTGCTGTCATCATCATCCTTGGAAATGTAATACTGATTCGTAGACGTATTCTCATCTCCGATGTTGAGCTTCGTTGTCCCATCAGCGGTATCAACGGTTACTGTGTTAGATGGAGAATCCAGCCCGTATTCCGTAAGATCCTCCACATCCTCCAGGACTCTGTCCGCTTCCACCTTTTTGATGGCGGAAGCTGCGGAATCCAGAGTTGTCTGATTTACAGGAAAAGCAGTCTCATCCTTTTTCACCCAGGAATCATCTTTTTTCTCAAAGGTCACTTCCTTCTTGTCTACGATAAATTCCAGAGATTTAATGTCATCCGTTTTCACGGAAAACACTTCTGTTTTGCTTTCCTCTTCGCTGCTCTCTGTCTTTTCTTCTTTGGATACGTAGGTGTTCAGTCCCACATAAACGCCGCCGAGAACTGCCAGAACAACAACTGCTGAAACAAGTTTGGTCGATTTTTTCATTATGCTTTTCTCCTCTTAAGCCAGATCAGAAATCCTGCAACAAGGAACACTCCCGGGATCAGACCAATGGTACAGATCTTCCAGAAGGCTGCAGCATAATCGGTTACTGTCAGGCTTGTGGACTCAAGGCTCTTGGATGGAATAGAAACGGAATTACTGTCGTCTGTGCTGGTCATCCAGTTTAAGGACTCCAGAAGGAGCTTTTCATTTCCGCCGGATACCATCTGGTTTATCTGGCTCTCCATCAGATTTGCTGTGGAGTAGTAAACGATCTGTGTTTCCTTATCATCATCCAGTTTCTCAGTGATGGCAACACCAAGATCAAACGGTCCGTCTACATCTCCGTCTTCCTTTTCGATATTGCTGCTCTGCATATTTGTTTTGGAGTAAGCCTTGTCAGAGGTTGTCAGGATACTGTCGATGGTTACGGTATCTCTTACATCATCTGTTTTCTGAATGCCCTGCGCATACGGTGCCAGTACATAGGAGCCTGCAGAAGCTGTCTCAGAGCTTGCATCTGTGCTGTTGACTGTTGGTACAAGATAATATGGCATCTGCATTCCATAATGCTGATTATCACCCTCAAATACGATTCCCTCGGCACACTTTACACCATAGTTTTCAAGAACCGCATCAAAGTTCGGCAGATCATCCTGTGTATAATCCGAGAAGATCATAGCTTTTCCGCCTGCCTCCAGATAATCCAGGAGCTCTGTTTTTTCTTCCTCGGAAATATCACTGGTCGGAGATACGATCATCAGGCAGTCTGCATCATCCGGAACCTTTCCCTCTGTGAGAAGGTTCAGCTCCTTGATATCAATGTTTGCTTTCTGGATATCTTCTTTAAAGCTGGAATCCAGATCTTTTTCTCCGTGTCCGGATAAGGTGTACATGATCGGAAGATCCT
>ENA-OPXX01002065-OPXX01002065.1-human-gut-metagenome-genome-assembly--contig:-NODE-2065-length-11973-cov-1.845276_pt1 | contig 11973 bp, 11 predicted proteins | sample MGYA00241771_ERZ502046 | MGnify/ENA primary metagenome ERZ502046 (study PRJEB25962, sample SAMEA2042006) | human gut metagenome | biome: human gut; feature: human-associated habitat; material: faeces...
CCTCATGACGCCTTCCGAAGGCTTGAATCTGAGTTACCTCCCTTCTCTGCCTCCCGCCGGAGAGGTCGGACTCGTCAGTCAGTCCCCGGGGTTGTCATGCACCATTATTGATTACGTCACCAATGCGCAGTGCGGTTTTTCCCACGTCATCGACCCGGGCTTTGAACAAGTCCTCACGGTGGCCGACTACGTGGATATGCTAGCCTTTGACCGCAAAACCCGCTGTATCGTTCTTTACCTCGAGTCTTTCCAGCAGCCGAGAAAACTGCTGTCCGCTATTCGATTAGCCGCAGCAAACAAGCCGGTAATCTTACTAAAAGGCGGCCAGACCCCGGGCTCCGCAGACATTGTCATTAACAACAGCGGTGCGCGGGAAGATGAGGACGGCGTCATGAAGCGGGCGTTAGTGCGTGCCGGCGCCCTCCTGGTGACCTCACTTAAAGAATTGAATTACGCAGTTCAGGCCTTTGCCATGCGTAAGGATCTGGCTTCCGGCGAACTGTACGGACTTGTGAACAGCAAGGGACTCGATTCCCTGTTGGCGGATCATGCTTATAACAATGATCTGCGCTTAGCGACACCGGACAGCACGGTCGCCAAAGAGCTCCGAGACAAATACAAAATCACTTTCCCCTATGCCAACCCGGTCAACATGGGTTTGGACATGGACGCTGCGACTATCGTAGACTTAACCGACTACCTCCTCAATCGCCCGGAATGCTCAGGCATCGTGCTGAGCGTAGTGACGAATCCCTCGTTTGATCCTCTGGAGTTAGCCAAGAAGCTAGTCCCCATTCTTAAAAAGTCCTCGAAGCCGGCCGTGACGGTTTGGATCGGAACGGAATCCGATTTCCCGGCGATCAAGTACTTGCGCAAAAACGGTATCGTAGCGATGAATGACATGAAGGGGGCCTGCCGCGCGATTCGTCTAATGGAGCAGTTCCGTAAATTTAAGAGCGACGGCGTTCCGGGAAGCTATTCTGTTATTCCATCCGATCCGGCATTTTTTGCCAGCGCCCGCAAGATCATCCAAACAGCCCGCCGAGAAGGTCGTCATCTCCTCTATGAAGAAGAGAGCAAACGTCTTCTGGCTGGCATCGGCTTCGAAACCACTGCCGGAATTTATGCCGGCTCACTCGGTGAAGCAATCGAAGCTGCACGGGCGTTAGGCTACCCCGTCGCTATGAAGCTCCGCATGAACGGCGTCCTTTCAAAAAGCGACGCCAAGGGCGTGATCCTGGGAATCCGCAATGAGCGTGAACTTAAAGGGTCCTGGAAAAATATGTCGGAGCGGGCCGTCCATCTCGGCCAACCCGAAGAAGGCTTAGGCGTATTCCTTCAAAAAACACTTGATTCAGACAACCGCCGCGAACTGCGCATCGGCATGAAACTGACCCGTCATTTCGGCCCCATCGTCTATCTGGGTATCGGCGGCCTCTACGGAAAGATTTTTAAAGGCACCGCCTTTAACTTTGCACCGCTTTCGCTCAAAGAAGCGCGGGACATGATCTCCTCTGAGCCCTTTAAGACGTTCTTAGGCGATTTCCAGGGACTTCCTCCGTGCGATCCGGAACCGATTGTGACTGCACTCATTCGCCTCTCGCAGCTTGCCGTAGAAGTGCCGGCCGTCCGTTCCATCGACATCGATCCGCTTCTCTGCGGAAAAGGTCATGCCATTGTTTTAGATGCTCACTGCGTCATAGGATCCGATACGCTGACCGCAGACGAAAACGCCTCGCATTTGATCTTCCCTTATCGTCCGAGTTTTGAGAAAAACGTTCGCGGCAAGTATGGGTTAGTTAAGATCAAGTATTCGGCGCCGGAAGATAAAGAAAACTTCTTGAAATACCTAGGAAGCCTTTCCGATCAGTCTCGCAGACTGCGGTTCCATAGCCTGACGAGTTCTCTGGAATCGATTGCCGTTTCGGCGGTTTCTTCCGACCCCGACCGTTCCTTCTCTATTTTTGCCGTGGATCCGAACTCAGACTCCGGCGACATTATTGCCGAAGCTCGACTGTCCCAGCTGCCCAACCGCACGTCCGCCGAGTTCGGAATTTCAGTCAGAGACGATTGGCACGGCCGAGGACTCGCAACGCTGCTCATGGACGAAATTGAAGCGGAGGCTCGCCGCAGAGGATTAGAGAAGGTCGTGGGCTATGTGCTCAAAGACAACGAAAACATGCACGGCATGATGGCCAAACGGGGCTATGTCCGTACGACGGACAAAGACGACCCGAATATCGATCTCTTTACTCTGGATAACGTGAAAGTCTCGAATTAGTGAGAATAACCCGCGGCCTCTCTATATAAGCGCCAAAATAAGCGGAACTCTAAAGGAAACGATATGCCGATTGTTACAACGATTGAAGGCAAGATTGCGCAGATCGCAATCGACCGCCCTGAAAAACGAAACACTCTTAATTCCGAACTCTGCAAGGATTTGGCCAGAGAGTTCCTTGAACTCAACGATGACACCCGTGTACGCAGCATCGTTTTGTGCGGACACAACAATGTCTTCTGTGCAGGCCTGGATATTGAAGAGCAGCTGGCGGAAAACACGCAGATTTTTAGTGAATTCCAGAAAGTCATCGACGCGCTCGACGCACTTTCTAAACCGATCGTTGCAGCCGTGAGCGGTCCTGCTGTCGGTCAGGGCGCCGCAATGCTTTATCACTGCGATCTCGTCTTCGCGGGTGAACATGCGCTTTTCTCTATGCCGGGTTTGGCATTGGGACAGACGCCGCGTTACGGCGTAAGCCTATTGGCCGTAAAGAGCGGCGGCTACAAACTTGCCGCCCAGAAACTACTTCTTTCCGAACCGATTTCTGCTGCCGAAGCTGTCGCTATGGGGCTCGTCAACCATGTCGTTGAAGACGACAAAGTCATGCCCGTCGCCGGCGCCGCCGCGCTGCGTCTGGCTTGCTTACCGCCCGAGGCTATGGTTGCCACAAAGAGACTGCTTAAAGCCGCCTATATGTCCGGTTTATCAGAACAACGCAAGCTTGAAGAAGAAGCGGCCTCCCATTTAGAAGGAAGCGCCGAAAGCAAGGAAGCTTTCAGCGCTTTCATGGAAAAACGTCAGCCGAAGTTTGCTGAATAGTTTTCTATTCTGTTTTTTCGGGCGCCGGATTGTCCGCTCTATAGACGGGCTGAGGGCGCCCGTCTTTATTTAAGGCCACAAAAACCAGCTGAGCCTCCGTCACTTTGACAATACGATGGTTGTCTTTGTGCAGCCTTTCCGCAAAAACAGTGACGTCTACCGTGATGGAAGTCGTGCCGACTTTAAGCACCGTTGCGTAGAACGAGACAACATCGCCGACCCAGACAGGCTCCTTGAATGTGAAGCTTGTCACGGCCACCGTAGCGGTTCGACTGTTTGCAACGCGAGAAGCAATGGAGGAACCCGCTAAGTCGACCTGACTCATAATCCAGCCGCCGAAAACGTCTCCGTACTGATTGGTATCCGGAGGCATGGCCATCACCCGTAAGGCGGGCTGCTGATCCGGCAGCTTTTCTACTAAGTTTTTCATTTTCTTTGTTCTCTTCAAAGTTTCAAGACTCAAAAATTCTAATTCGTTTAGTTGCCGGATTGTCCTGACCGTATGGTGTTTTTGCTTACCTGCGCCGAGTCGCCGCTAAAGAGGCGTCGAACCTGTAAATCAATTTCTTAGAACCGAGGTTCGGTGCGCATTTCGCTAAAATGGGAAATCGAATTTAACTTATAAATGCAGAACATCCTGCTCCTTGGCTCATGCGAAGGCGCAGGCGCAGAGGATATTGAGCAGATGATCAGGATCGAGAACGTCAGTAAATGGTACGGAGATTTCCAAGTTCTTAAGAACTGTTCCACCTCCGTCAAAAAAGGCGAGGTGGTCGTCATCTGCGGACCCTCGGGCTCAGGTAAGTCCACGCTCATCAAAACCGTCAACGGTTTAGAGGACTATCAGGAAGGCACTATCTACGTAAACAACATCAATATCGGAGATCCCCACACAAACCTTCCACGTGGGGATGGTTTTTCAGCACTTTGAGCTCTTTCCTCACCTCACCATCCGCGACAATTTGACGCTTGCTCAGATGAAGGTCCTCAAGCGTTCTCGCGATCAAGCAAACAAAAGAGGCATGGAGCTCTTAGACCGCGTGGGTTTGATTAAACAAGCCGATAAGTTTCCGCCTCAGCTTTCGGGCGGCCAGCAGCAGCGTGTAGCCATCGCCCGCGCTCTTGCGATGGACCCGATCTGCATGCTCTTTGACGAGCCGACTTCTGCGCTTGACCCGGAGATGATCAACGAAGTGCTCGATGTCATGATCAATCTGGCCAAGGACGGCATGACCATGATGGTCGTCACTCATGAAATGGGTTTTGCCCGAAAGGTGGCCGACCGCGTCGTGTTTATGGACGCCGGAGAGATCGTAGAAGAAGCTCCGAAGGAAGAGTTTTTCTCTACACCGCGCAGCGAAAGAGCTCAGCGCTTCCTCGCAAAAATTCTGCAACACTAACCTTCTTCTTTTTGTTGCCGAGCGTAAGACGACAGGCAGATTCAAACTCCTGTCTCTATAATGTTTTGCACGAAAACCGCAGGCTTCTTGTATCTCGAAAACTACTCAATTTTCCGTCCTGCGCGACCACCGATTTATGATTGAAAGAGAAAGCGAGCCGCTTTCTCTTCGGAGAGAGGAATGAAACCTGAGATTTCTGAAAAAGGAATTTTGAACTTAGGACGTCACGTCCTTCTTGAAGAAGCAAAAGAGCTCGAAGCCATTGCAGGAAGACTCGATGAGACCTTTGTAAAAGCCGTCACTCTGATTCTGAACTGCAAGGGACGCGTTGTCGTCAGCGGCGTCGGCAAAAGCGGCCACATTGCACGCAAGATTGCTGCCACGCTGGCTTCAACCGGATCCCCTGCTTTCTTCGTCCATGCCGCAGAAGCCGCACACGGCGATCTGGGTATGATCACCAAAGACGATGTCGTCATTGCCATTTCCTACTCCGGCACCACCTCTGAGCTGCTGACTATCATCCCGACTGTCATCCGCGAAGGCGCACCGGTGATTTCCATCACGGGCTCCGATGACAACACGCTGGCAAAGGAAGCGACCGTCAATCTCAATGTGCATGTTTCCCGAGAAGCTTGTCCTTTGAACTTAGCGCCGACGTCTTCTACGACCGCAACACTTGCCATGGGAGACGCCTTAGCCGTTGCCTGTTTAGACGCTAAAGGATTCGGACCGGAAGACTTTGCGCGCTCCCATCCGGGCGGTGCGCTCGGACGACGCCTTCTTACCCATGTCAGGGATGTTATGCGCAGCGGAGAAGCCACTCCCGTGGTGCGCATTGATGCCACAGTACTGGACGCCGTAAAAGAAATTACGAAGAAAAAGATCGGTATGACCGCCATCGTGGACGAGACTGATAAAGTCAAAGGCATCTTTACCGAAGGCGATTTAAGACGCTTGATCGAGCGCGTCGGCGATATCCGTCCGCTGAAAATCCGCGATGTGATGACGCCTAACCCCACAACGATCCAGCCTCAGGCATTGGCTGCTGAAGCCGCTAAAATTCTCAACAGCACTTTAAGAAACCAGCTGCTGGTTGTCGACGACAGCGATCGGCTGATCGGTGCGCTCCACATCCACGACCTTATGACCGCAAAGGTAATCTGATGAAAGCAGAAGCGATTGCTAAAAAAATTAAGCTTGTTTGCCTGGATGTCGACGGCGTGCTGACGGACGGCTCCATTATCATTTCCGGACAAGGCGAGCTCTTCAAGCAGTTCTACGTCAGAGACGGACTCGGAATTAAGTTCCTGCAGGACTGCGGAATTCAGGTTGCCATCTGCACCGGCAGACAGTCCGACATCGTCATTGAACGCGCGAAAGAACTCGGCATTACGCTTTTAATGCAGGGACAAAAAGACAAACGCGAAGGCTTAGCCGAGATCTGCCGCCAAGCCGGCGTCTCCCCGGAAGAAACCGCTTATATGGGCGACGACATTCCCGACTTGTGCCTCTTCCCACTGGTGGCGCTCTCCTGTGCTCCCTCGGACGCTTCTGTCGTGGCTCTGAAGAAAGCCTGCTGGGTCTCTCGCTTCCCCGGCGGTCACGGTGCCGTCCGCGAACTTGCAGAATTCATTCTGAAATCACAGGGACGTTTTGAGGAAGCCGTCATGAAACGTTTTAATACTGAGCTTTAAGCTATGCGCGACCGACTGACCTCTCTAATCGCTATTGCCCTTTTGGTGACGCTTTGTGCCATGAGCTACTGGTATTCCGTCAAAGCAGAACTCGAGAACGTGACGCACCTTTCCGATCTGAACTCACCGGACTTCATTGCAAGAGACATCACGATCACTCAGTTTGACGATGACGGAATCGCGAAAGCAAAGGTCTTCGCCAAAGAAGTCGAGCATTACTCGGACGGACACGCCAATGCGAAGTTCCCTGAATATGCGTCGCTCAACCCGAATGAAGCCCAAATCACTGCGAAGTCCGACCGAGCCACAATGGTGGACGGAGGCGCTGTGATTCATTTCTACAACAATGTGGACATTCGTCAGGCGGCCACTAAAGACGCCCCGGCGAGTCGCCTTCTGACCTCTCAGCTCGATGCCTATCCGGACACGGACACTTATAAATCCGATAAGCCCGTCGCGCTCACTCGCGGAGAAGACACTTCTCACGGTATTGGAATGGATTACGACAATGTCGACCGAACCTTCAAACTTCGTTCCAGAGTTCAGACCGTCATTCAGCCCAAAACTGTGAAAGAGGTTGAGCGCAAGCAGCCTTAACCTCTTCTGACAACGACCGCGTTCCGACTTTCTAAAGCTCGTTTCGCGGCTGATTTGTTCTCGGCTTTCGCTTGACCGCGCGAGTAAGATAGAATGTCCTAACTGCTTAAACTTCCGTCACTGATTACACAAAAATGAAGCTTCTCCCGATCTGGTTCTTTTGCGCACTCGGGCTGCTTTCCTTCGGTACGGCACACGCTGAAACAGCCGACTCCGAACAGCCAATCCAAATCTTTTCCGATAAATTTGACGGCGACGATGTCAAGCAAGTCGCAATTTATACGGGGGACGTTGCAGTTCACCAAGGAACCTTAGAGATTCACGGCAACAAGCTCGTACTTACCGTTGATCCGCAGGGTTACCGCCACGCTGTTATGACGCCCTTGAAAGGCAAACTGGTGACCTTCAAACAGCGCCGTGATCAAAAAACGCCCGGCGTTGAAGAATGGATGCACGGCAAGGGTAACGAGCTCACTTATGACGAAAAACGCAATGTGCTGATTCTGACGCATCGCGCCGAAGTCGCACGCAGCGAAAACGGTGTCCTCAAAGACGAAAGCAAGGGCGACAAGATTACTTATAACCTGACCAATTCAACGGCAATTATTGACGGCAACAAGGCAAAAGGCCCCTCGGGCCGTGTCTCTACCGTCATTGCGCCCCGCGACTCCAATATGGACGCAGGCAAGCCGCTTGAACTTCAGGGCAGCAGGAGAGTCTCTCCATGACAGACGGAGTAAACCTGCAGAAGCATCAAACCAATGTGCTTGAGGTCAAAAACCTCAAGAAAATTTACGGACCGAGAACCGTCGTCAAAGACGTGTCCTTGTCCATCAAAAGCGGTGAGGTCGTCGGTCTTTTAGGCCCGAACGGCGCCGGTAAGACCACGACGTTCTATATGATCGTGGGGCTAGTGGCAGCCAACGGAGGACAGATTCTTCTGAACGGAGAGTCGATTCAGCACCTCCCCATTTACAAGCGCGCCCGCATCGGAATTACTTACCTTCCGCAGGAAAACAGTGTTTTCAGAACGCTGACGGTCGAAGAAAATATTCAGGCCATTCTTGAGCTGCAGACCAACGAAGACGGCAGTCCGTTCACCAAGAAACAGATCAAGGAAGAACTTGAAAAGCTTTTGAACGAACTTCAGATCACCGGTATTCGTAAGAACCTGGCACCAACAGTCTCGGGCGGTGAGCGCCGTCGTACCGAAATCGCTCGCGCCTTGGCCGCTCGTCCTCGTTTTATTTTGCTCGACGAACCGTTTGCCGGCGTCGACCCGATTGCGGTGATTGAAATTCAGCGTATCGTGCATTTCCTGAAGGAAAGAGGCATCGGTGTTTTGATCACCGACCACAATGTTCGAGAAACCTTGGGGATTTGCGACCACGCTTACATCATCAGCAACGGCAGCGTCCTTGCACAGGGCAAGCCGGAAGCCATCGTTGAAAATCCGCAGGTCCGCAACGCTTACTTAGGCGATAACTTCACAATGTAGGAGCTGCGTCATGGCGGCATCGCTAAATCTGGTTCCGAGCCAGCACCTCACTCTTACGCCGAAGATGCGGCAGACGCTTCAGGTGCTCCAGCTCTCCACTTTGGAACTGTCCCAGAAGATCAACGATGCCCTTGAGGACAATCCTCTTCTCGAAATTTGCGAATCCTCGGAAGAAGTCTCTGAGGGCAATACATCGGAAGGCGACCAAGAGCTCTACTGGAACGCCGAAGGAGACGACCCTGAAGAGTGGGAAACGCCGGCCGAAAAAACACTTTCAAGCCACCTTCTTGAACAGGCCGGCTGCCTGCCGCTTTCTGAAAAAGATTCCGGCCTTCTGCGCTGGCTTATCGGCTGTCTCGACAATGACGGTTTTCTTCCGGAAAGTCTAGAGGAAATCTCACAAAGCGCACCCTTCCCGAAAGATGAAACAGAGCTGGAAGACTGGCATGTCGCCCTTTCCCTTTTGCAAAGCTTCGATCCGCCCGGCATCGGCGCAAAGGACGCCAACGACTCCCTGCTTCTGCAGCTGAAGCACTTGCTCAACCGCAAGCTCGTTGGTACTGAGCTTGCAAAACTGACGGAAGCAACGCTTCGGGATCATCTGACCCTCGTTGCAAAGCATCGTTACGACGAGCTCAAAAACAAGCTCGGGTGCTCCACAGAGGAGATTAAATCCGTTCTCGAAGTGATCAGCCGACTGACGCCTCGGCCTGCCGCTGAGTTTTCTGCCGACAAAATTAATTTCATCATTCCGGAAATTGCCGTAACTAAAGTTCAAGGCCGCTGGACTGTGCGGCTGATCAGCCGATTGGGTTCAAAAATCCGTTTGAATGATACTTATGCACAAGCTGTCGTCCAAAGCAAAGATAAAGAAACAATGCAGCTTTGGAAAGGTCGCCTCACGGAAGCCCGAGAACTGCTGCACAGCATTGAGCAGCGGGAAAAAACGCTGCTCAAGGTTGCCCGAGCGATTTTGGCGCATCAGGAGGCTTTTTTTGATAAAGGTCCTTCCGCGCTTCGTCCCCTGGTGCTTCGTCAAATTGCCGATGAAACCGAGCTGCATGAATCCACGGTCTCCCGTGCGTGCAGCGGCAAGTACCTTATCTGTCCGCTCGGGGTGTTTGAACTGAAATATTTCTTCAGCTCTTCCGTAGGACCTTCGGACAGCGGCGAGGCAGCCTCTGCCGCCTCCGTTAAGGCCGCGTTGAAACGCCTTGTCGACCAAGAGCCAAAGGCCAAGCCGCTGTCGGATGCCAAACTTGCTTCTGCGCTTGAACAGCAAGGATTTGCCGTAGCACGCCGAACAGTAGCCAAGTATCGTGAATCCCTCGGGATTGCCCCCGCCTCCGAACGAAAAAATCTCGACTAAAGCGGATGTGCTTTAGAATGGAAGGCTGTCAAAAGTTATGTCAATCTTATGAACGGTTTGTGCAGTCTGTTAAAACCAGACAATGTGTTGCTCGGAATCTCTCCCAGCAGTAAAAAACGAATCTTTGAACAGGCTTCCCAAACACTGAGCCTGATCTACGGTCTCGACAGGAAAGAGATTTTCGACGGCTTGTTTGCCCGTGAGCGATTGGGGTCAACCTACCTCGATCACGGCATCGCGCTTCCTCACTGCCGTCTCCCGAACATTAAAGAACCGTGCTGCCTGTTTGTAAAGCTGCACGGTGAACTTGAGAGCGACCGTCCCGGCGAACCGGCAGTCAGCGCCTTTTTCTTCCTCATTGCTCCGGAAGAGGCCGCAAGCGAACATTTGGCGCTTTTAGCTTCCGCCGCCGAAGTTTTTTCCGATGATACGCTGCGCGAAAAACTTTTAGCCGCTTCCTCTGCGGATACATTCTGCGGCACTTTAAGAAGCTGGTGCAGCGTCCAGCCCTCCGATAAGGCTTAAATATTCAGGTCCGACAACCATGGCAACCTACCAACAGCTTTTCAACCTTTGCAAAAAGAAGTTCAATATCAGTTGGTTGTACGGTCAGTCACATGCCAACGAGAAGCTTTTCCTGACAGAAAAAGCAAAACAGTACCCTACTCTGTGTGTCGGCTTCTTGAACATTATTCATCCTGACCGACTTCACATCATCGGGCCGGCGGAAATAGAGTTTTTTAACCAGATCTCGCACGATGCCCGCATCGGTTTTCTGCAAAAACTTGTCGATAACAAGTCCTTAGGTTTGGTTGTTTGTCTGGACCTGGCGCTTCCGGACGACATGATTCAACCGCTGATCGATACCAATCTGCCGGTCTTCGGGACCTCCGAGCCGCCGGAAAAGGTTTTGACATTTGTCCGTCACAATATCGTTAAGCTCCTTGCACCGAGCTGTTCCATGCACGGCGTCTTCATGGATGTATTCGGCATGGGCATTCTGCTTTCCGGCCAAAGCGGCATCGGTAAAAGCGAACTCGGCTTGGAGCTCGTCACGCGCGGCCACGGCCTAGTAGCCGACGACGTCGTTGATTTCATTCAGAGAGCACCCGACTGGGTTGAAGGCTCTGCTCCTGCCCTTTTGGCAAATCTCCTTGAAGTTCGCGGAATCGGCCTGCTGGATATCAAAACGATTTTCGGAGAGACTTCAGTGCGCAGAAAGATGCGTCTGAACCTCGTCGCCGAACTGAAACAGTTTGATCAGGGCGAACTGATGGAACGCCTGCCCGAAACCGAACTCTTTACCGAAGTTCTCGGACAGCCCATTCGCAAAATGATTATTCCCGTTGGCGGCGGCCGAAACTTAGCCGTCCTCGTTGAAGCAGCCGTGCGCAGTGCTATTCTTCAGCTCAGAGGCATCAACACCATTCAGGAATTCTTTGATCGCCAACGTAAACTCATGGAGCAGGAGGACGGTTTTTAACCGTTAAACGGATATGCAGCTTATTGTCGTCACGGGACTTTCCGGCAGCGGGAAATCCATTGCATTAAGGCAGCTCGAAGACCTTGGCTATTACTGCATCGACAATCTGCCGGGCAACTATTTGGTACCGGTCGCCGAGCATCTCCATTCCGTCGGCCGAGACCTATTGGCGGTTTCTTTGGACTCGCGCAGCGACGCCTCCATCCCGGAAATTTCCAAGAGCTTCAAAACACTAAAAGAACACAACGTTGATATCCGCGTGCTGTGTTTAACTGCTTCCACCGATGCGCTCGTTCAGAGATACTCCGAGACACGCCGTCAGCATCCCTTATCGCAGCGTTCCGCCTCCGGCCCCGAAACTTTAGTCGAGGCCATTGAAAAAGAGCGGAAAATGCTGGAGCCTTTTGTCGGCTTTTCTCACATCATCGACACGACCGGCATGCTGCCCAATACGCTGAACCACTGGATCCGTAATTTCGTCAGAGCGAAGAAGGGCCGTATCCTCCTGACGTTTGAGTCCTTTGGATTTAAGCGCGGTCTTCCGATGGCGAGCGACCTCGTTTTTGACGTCCGCTGTCTGCCTAACCCTTACTGGGAAGAAGATCTTCGAAAGTACACCGGCAAGGACCAGCCGGTGATTGATTACTTGCGTTCAAAACCCGAAGTTCAGGAAATGATTTCCGATATTCAGAACTTCGTGGAGAAATGGCTCCCGTCTTACGAAGCTCAGAACCGACACTATCTTACGGTCTCGATCGGCTGCACCGGCGGTCAGCACCGTTCCGTCTACATCGCCGAAACGCTGGCTCGACACTTTTCGAAACTGTACGAA
>ENA-OPXX01002067-OPXX01002067.1-human-gut-metagenome-genome-assembly--contig:-NODE-2067-length-11961-cov-1.553838_pt1 | contig 11961 bp, 10 predicted proteins | sample MGYA00241771_ERZ502046 | MGnify/ENA primary metagenome ERZ502046 (study PRJEB25962, sample SAMEA2042006) | human gut metagenome | biome: human gut; feature: human-associated habitat; material: faeces...
ATTTCCTGCTTTTAACAGGTTCATGCTCATCGGTTTTCCCATAATTCCAAGTCCAATAAATCCTACTTTCATTCTATTATTTCCTTTCTTTTAACACATCTGTTTCATTGCTTCATGCAGCAGCTTAAAGCTCTCTTCTGACTGCTCTACATAAGGAGAATCAATCAGATACGCTTCCAGAATATCAAGATTCTTCTGCGTCGGCTCGATTCCAAGCTCCTGCAAAGTTAATGGCATGTCCATCCCTTTCATGAACAGACGAAGTGCCTCTTTATCTTCACTTAATTTATTGTAGTAAAGCTGAGTAAACAGTGCCACTGCCACGATTTCTCCATGCAGCGCATGCTCTGCTTCCTTTGTAAAATAGGTTCGTACACCGTCATACATCATATGACCAAGTGCTGACTGTGAGAAGCTTTTCGTGATGTTCGCGATCACACCGGTTACAGCGATATTGATAAATGTGATATCTTCCACTGCCTTTGTAAGTCTCTTATGACGGATATCTTCAATTGCCTGTGCACCATACTCTACAAGCACCTCGTAAGTATACTCTGCCATCTTGTAGGCACTGAACAGATCGATTTTATTTTCACTGAGATACATCTTCGGCTTGCCGTTCTGTATCTCGATTTTTTTTGCCATCGCATCCAAAATTCCGGCTGCCGCATAACGGATTGGGCATTCTGCGATCACTTGCAGATCTACAAGAACTGCATCGACTTCATGTTCGAATCTCCAGCAGTCCTTCTTCGCACCTTCCGGCGTATACATAACACTCATTGTTGTAAATGCGGCACAGGTTGCGATTGATGTCGGAATGTTGACAACTCCGGTATCCGCATATTCACCGACTGCTTTTGTAAAATCCATAACAAGTCCGCCACCGATTCCGACTACCTCATCACAGTTTTCTGCTTTACATTTTTCAGCATATTCCCTGGCAGCTTCATAAGAACACTTTCCACCATACAGGTGCAATTCATACTCAAGTCCTGCCTTCTCAAATCCCGGAATCATCCGTTCTTTCACTGCATCCCACGCTCTGTTTCCGGCAATGATAAATGCTCTCTTTCCAAAACGTGAAATTTCTTTTCCACACTCTTCAAGTAAATTCTTTTCCTGTCTGTATCTCCCGGCTCCGAATTTAATTGCCGGATCTAAAGTCACTTTTTCCATTTTCCCGCTGCCTTCCCTCTTCTGTCATAATCTATCTTTTAATTGGATGTTTCGGATTCTCTCCGGAAAGGACAAGATGCACATCTTCCGCTACATCCAGTGCAATCCGATCCATACATTCCACAGTATTGGAACCAATATGCGGTGTCAGGATCACTTGTTCCAGTTTCAATAATGGATTGTCTTTTTTGGGTGGTTCTTCTGAGAACACATCCACCGCTGCACCTCTGATCTGACTGTTCCTGATTGCTTCTGCTAACGCCTCTTCATCAACAACACCGCCTCTGGAAACTTGAATCAGGGAAGCGGATTTCTTCATCATGGCAAACTCTTTTTTTGAAATAATTCCCTGGTTCTTTTCTCCTCCCGGCACATGCAGACTGATATAATCCGATGTTTGCAAAAGTTCTTCCCAAGACACGATTTCTATATACTCTGGAATATCTTTCCCTTCCGGACGTGGCACATAAGAAATGACTCTCATATCCAGCCCCAGCGCTGCCTTTCTTGCTACCTCTTTTCCAATCTTTCCAAGACCGATGATCCCGAGTGTCTTTCCTGCTACATCGGTCCCTTTCAGTGAAAATTTCTTCTGAAAATCTCCTTATCTTACAAGACAAGGTTTCTTTGGATCGAATTTCCATCCCGGGATCAGATACTGCATTCCTACTGCATCATCTCTTCCTCCAAGACAGTTATCAAGGTACAGCTGATGTGCTTTCTTCACCTGCTCAAGATCCACTTCAATACCAATTCCTGGTTTCTTTGGAACTTCTACACATCCGTCTACGATCTGAAGTGGCTCTTTTGTCAGTCTCTCAAGACCTTCCTGCCAGATCCAGTGTGTGTCCAGTGCATTGTACTCTCCCGGAACCGCTGCTCCAACCTGTGTAAACATTGCAAGGGAGATATCAAAATGGTTATTTGAATGAGATCCCCATGTATATCCAAAATCATGGCACATCTGAGCTACACGTACAGAACCACTCATTGTCCAAAAATGTGGGTCTGCAAGGATGATGTCAACTGCCTGAGATTCCAGAGAGTGTCCAACCTGTCTCCAGTCTGTAGCGATCATATTTGTTGCTGTCGGGAAACCTGTACGTCTGCGGAATTCACTCATAATCTCTCTTCCTGAGTAAACACCTTCTGCTCCGCATGGATCTTCGCAGTATGTAAGGATTCCTTCCATTCCCTTTACATATTCAACTGCTTCTTCAAGAAGCCATCCACCATTTGGATCAAGGTCGATTCTTGCGTCCGGAAGTGCTTTCTTCATTGCACGGATCACATCCATCTCTTCGTTTCCTGCAAGAACTCCTCCTTTCAGTTTAAAATCTTTAAAACCGTATTTCTCTTTTGTAGCAAGTGCCATCTCTACAATCTTATCTGCTGTAAGTGCTTCTTCGTGACGCAGACGGTACCATGCACAATCTGAATCCGGCTCTGAATCATACGGAAGATCTGTCTTGTTACGGTCTCCTACAAAGAAGAGATATCCAAGCATTCTTACTTTATCTCTCTGCTGTCCGTCTCCGAGAAGTTCACAAACCGGAACACCAAGCTGCTTTCCAAGGAGATCAAGACATGGAGCCTCGATCGCTGTAATTACATGAACTCCTGTACGAAGGTCAAATGTCTGGTTTCCTCTGACATCTTCCTCCCCCTTAGAATCAAGATGTGCTTTTACTTTAAGCAGTGTGCTCTTATACTCAGCAACCCTTGTTCCTTCAACAAGCGGGATACATTCCTCAAGTGCTTTTGTGATCTTCTCTCCTCCCGGAACTTCTCCAACTCCTGTCTCTCCGTTCTCATCATAAAGAACAACAATATTTCTTGTGAAGTATGGTGCGTGTGCTCCACTTAAATTCAGTTCCATACAGTCTTTTCCGGCTACTGGATATACTTCCATCTTTACGATTCTAGACATAACAATTTCTCCTTTTATACACGAACTTTTTCTCTATCTGTTTCTATTCTACTTTTATTTTTACTTCAGTGATCGGACCGGAGATTGACTTGCAGTCCGACCACCGAAATCATGGCAGCAAATTTTAGTTTATTAACATTTTTTAATAACTTCTTGTTTTAAACAAGGTTCATATCTGCAAGTACTTTATGCAGCTTCTCTTTCTCTTCCGGTGTCAGTTCGCCGATCGGATCTAAGCATTTTCCTACCGGAATTCCTTCCTGAACGAGACCTTCCTTGATTGCTGCCGGGAATGTTCCCATACCGCATGCAATACGGAACGGAGCCAATGTAAACTGTGCTTCCAGAGCTCCTTCAAGATCTCCTGCAACGTATTTATCATAGATATCCGCTGCAATTCTCGGTGCTACATTTGCACAGGATGCGATTGCTCCTGTTGCTCCGTAGCAAAGAGCTGCGTAGATCAAAGTATCTCTTCCCATCAGTACAGAGAAATCTTTTCCTCTTGTCAGACGGATATACTCTGCTGCATTTGTCATATCACCTGTACTGTCTTTTACAGCAACAATATTTTCAATATCAGCAAGTTTTGCAACTGTTGCCGGTGTGATTGTCACATTTGTCTTTGGTTTATTGTTATACATGATGATTGGAAGTGTTGTATTTTCTGCGATTGTCTTATAGTAATTGTACAACTCATCCTGTGTCTGGGATACAAACATTGGTGTCAGTACGGAAACTGCATCAACTCCGACCTCCTCACAGATCTTTACCAGTCTGATAACTCCTCTTGTTGTAATATGGCTTGCTCCACCATAAACCGGAACACGTCCTGCTGTCTCATCAACGACTGTCTCAAGGATCTTTCTGTATGTATCATCATCGAATGCATAGAATTCTCCGGTTGTTCCAAGTGGGAACAAACCGTGAACTCCGTTGTCGATCAGGTGATTTACCATCTGTCTTAATACCGGATAGTTTACTTCACCCTCGTCTGTTAATGGTGTAATAATTGGAGGGATAATTCCCTTTGGTACGAATGTCATAATAAAAAACTCCTTTCAATTTATAACACAAACTGTAATAACAGTAATTCTATAATTCCAACTCCTGCCATGATCAATGACACTGCTGTTTTACATCTTACCTGATCTTTTAATTCTGTCAGACCGAACATTCCATTGAATACCCAGAATCCACTGTCATTGAAGTAGGAGAAGGAAATTGCTCCTACACAACAGGAAGCTGCGAGCAAGATTGGGGATACACTGATAGCTGCCATCAGTGGTGCTGTCAGGGATGCTGCTGTTGTGATTGCTACTGTTGCAGATCCAAGCGCGATTCTCATCAGTGCTGCAATAATAAATGGAATCAGGATTGCCGGAAGCGGAAGTCCTACAACTGTCTCTCCAAGAACATTTCCGATACCGCTGACTTTGATTACATTTCCAAGAGAACCGCCGGCTCCTGTGATCAGCATGATGATACCTGTATCTTTGATTGCTGTATCCATGATACCGATAACTTTTTTATTATCTTCTTTTCTTACCAGTCCATAGATTGCAATGATTGTTCCAACACCAAGTGCGAAGATTGGTTCACCTACAAGACTGATGATTGTGTTTGCCACTCCTTCACCTGTTCCAAACAGTCCCCAGAATGTTTTAACAAAAATCAAAACAATCGGAATGATAATCGGAAGAATAGATGCTGTAAATGATGGGAGATTCTTCTCTCCTACCAGTTTTTCAACTTCTTCCATGGATTTGATATATTCTTTTTTGAATTCTTTTCTTTCATATCCATGTCCATTTTCATTCGGAATCTGATAGATTTTCTTTCCAATATATTTACAGTAGAATACTACAACAATCAGCATCGGAATAGAGATTCCTGCTCCGACCATGATCATCTGTCCCACATCAACTCCAAGCATTCCGGCTGCTGTCAGCGGTCCCGGTGTCGGCGGTACCAGACAGTGTGTCAGCTGAAGTCCACAGGCCAGTGACAGTGCAAGTCCTACAACAGAGATTCCTGTTACAGAGGACATTGCTTTTACAAGTGGTGCAAAAATAACGATTGCGGAATCTGCGAATACCGGGATGGATACAACCCATCCTGTGATTGCCAGTGCCCATTCTTCTTTTCTCTTACCAATTACACGGATGAAAGTAAATGCAAGCTGTTCTGCTGCTCCTGAAACTTCCAGGATTCCACCCATCATAACTCCTAGTCCGATTATGATACCGGTACTTTTCAACGTGTTTCCAAATCCATCTTTGATAGCGGTCATAACCCCGACTGTCGTTTCTCCGGCTGCATTTGTGATATCTGCGACCGGCATGCCCCCGATCAAGCCTGTGATCAATGCTGCGAGCAATAATGCAATAAATGTATGTACCTTCGTCTTCATAACCAGGACGATCATTATCGCTATTCCGATCACCAGCCCCAGCATCATTCTGGTTGATTCACTCATAGTTCTTACCTCTCTTAATTCTTTTTCTCAACAGATGTATCAGAAATCTTCTCGTAATATTTTACGATTGCACTGTGATCATCTTTTTCATTTCCGTCTGCCTTAAGTGACTGCATGATCTCCATTACCTGTGAAGTAAGTGGAAGTGCTGCATTTACTGCATGACCTGCATTCAGTGCGTTATTCAGGTCTTTGATATGGAGTTCAATACGGAATCCCGGCTTGAAATTGTGAGCCATCATCATTGGTGCTTTTGCATCAAGCACTGTAGATCCTGCAAGACCTCCGCGGATAGCTTTGTATACAAGCTCCGGATCTGCATCGTTTTTCACTGCAAGTGTCAGTGCCTCAGACACTGCCGCAATATTCAATGCTACAATCACCTGATTTGCGAGCTTTGCTACATTTCCGGATCCAAGTTCTCCGACATACACTACAGATCCTGCCATTGCCATTAATAAATCATAGTACTTATCAAAGTTCTCTTTGCTTCCTCCGACCATAACAGAAATTGTTCCATCAATCGCCTTTGGCTCTCCGCCGCTGACCGGCGCATCCATTAAGTCAATTCCCTTTTTGTTCAGTTCTGCTCCGATCTCTTTCGACTGTACCGGATCAATCGAACTCATATCAATCACGATCGTTCCTTCTTTTGCTGCGGAAGCGATTCCGTTTTCTCCTAAACAGACTTCTCTGACCTGAGGAGAATTCGGAAGCATTGTGATGATCACCTGACAGTTCTCTGCCACCTCTGCCGGGCTTCCTGCTGCCTGTGCTCCCTCCGCTGCCAATTCTTCTACGCTTGCCTTGCTTCTGTTATATACAACAGCTTCATATCCTGCTTTCATAAGGTTTCTGCACATTGGTTTTCCCATAATTCCAAGTCCGATAAATCCAACTTTCATTGTTCTTCTCCTCTCAGATTTCTGATATTTTGTATTACTGCTATTTCAACTTGTTCCTAATCGTCTTTGATAATTCGCGCGCTTCTTGTTGCCTGCCTTGCCTTTGGTCAGGTAACTTATCTATCTGACATGCTTATTGTACAAAACTGAGTACAAAGATTCCATTGACAGATTGTTCAATGGAGTGTGCTCTGATTTATGTAGATTCCATAAGTTTTCATTTTTTGAATTGTGTATTTCATTTTTATTTCATTATGTTTCGCTTCTGTTTTTTCCTATTTGTTTAAATTTCAATTTCTTCCCATTTATTTCATCATATGTAATTATTTTTTCATTTTTTGAAACATTATGAATTCTACACAAATTCCCACTTCATTTTTATACATAGCAAAATACAGTTTTTCACATCAAAAAAGGAGACAGTTTTAAACCATCTCCCTGTATGCATTTACCTGTTCCTATAGTAATTCATTTCCACCATAATTGGCTTCTATTCCATACTTTTTCATTCTTCTCCAGAGAGTTGTCGTACTGATACCGAGCTCTTCTGCCACCAGTTTCCGATTTCCGTGGAAACGTTCAAGCAACTCCTCAAGTTCATCTGTCTCCTGAGAACGATACACAAGGATCCTCTTCTCTCCATGGGATTCTTCCACATGCGGAAACAGTTCGTCATATAAATTTTGAAGAACAACTTCATCAATCATGCGTTTTTTGGCTGTAAGAACAAGTCGTTCACAAAATGACCGTAACTGGATTCCATTCCCGGTCCACTTCAGCTCCTGCAGCTTCTTATATGCTCCTTCTGTTACGCTAAGCGGACGGTTGTATTTTTCCTTATATATCTTCAATTCTTTATCAAAACAATTTCTCAGATCCTCCGGGCGTTCATTCAATGAAGGAATCTCAAGTACCAGGCTCTGCAGCATATAATATAATTCCTCGCTAAACTCTCCCTTTTCCACCAGATGTTTCAGATTTATCTTTGATGATCCTATAATTCTTACATTCAACGTGTCAAGTGGCTGTGCATCTGTTCTCATCTGCGCCCTGCTTAACATTGTACGCAAAATCTGATGCTGTACACGCAAAGTCAGATGCTCGATTCCTTTTATAAATAAGGTTCCGTGATTTGCCTTTATCATTGCACCCTTTGCACCAAAAGTTGAAACTGTATCTCCGGCTTCTCTTCGGAAAAGCTCTTCCATCTGATGTTCTTTATCCATTCCCCGCATATTAATGCTGACATATGGACCCACTTTGCGGATACTATTATTGTGAATTGCTTCTGCCAAAAGATAATCCTCTGTACCTGCCTGCCCATAAATCATAACTGCGTGTTCAGACAAGGCATACATTTTCGCAGTTTCAAGCATTTTTCGCATCTGTGCATTCTCTGTCTGAATATCTTCAAATTTGGTCTGCGCCGCAAATCCATGCAGTAGCATATCTCCCTGGATATCCTTGGTCTTTTTTGAATTGTCTGCCAGCTTCTGAAGAGACAAAATTGCTCCTGTAATCTGATTGTCATACTGGATTGGTGCGATCATTGCCATCCAGGTCTTTTTCCTGACAGAAACAGAAGTGGAATAGCTTTCGCTCTTTCCGCTTAAAATATTCTCGATCAAGAGCGAATCGATTCCGGGGAGAATCTCCGTCAGACTCTTTCCAACCAGATCTTCACTATTCTTTCCTAACAGATTTTCAACCAGTTTATTGACTACAATCACTTTTCCTTCTGCGTTCACCTTGATAATTCCATTAAAGGACGTATCCAGTACTGTTTCAAACTGCGCAGTATTACGCTTCTCACTTTCAGCTGCATAGGACGCATTCTTTGCTGCAAGAAGGGCTTCTTTTAACGATTCTCCCGTGGATTGATAAAACAGCGTCGAATATCCCATCGTTTCTGCTGCCCTGCAGGTTCCTTCTCCACCAATGATCAGATCCGGTCTTTCCTCAAAATCTGCAATAATGCTTTCAGCCTCTTCAATACGTTTTAGATAAATCACATCCAGTCGTATATCAAACAGCTGCTCCATATACGACATATCACAGAGCATATTTTCAAATGCGATCAATGCAATATGTGGATGCTCTTTCTTAAGAATCGTCTTTGCTTTCTGAATGAGCAGACCAATCTCCTGTGCATGAAAACGAATCTCAACAACAGGAATATTTGTATATTCTTTAATTAACTTCGCCTGATATCCTCTGGCAACCAGAATATGGGCTCCGGTCTCCACTGCAATTCTTGCTTTATTCACTGCATCTACTGTATGTACAGCCTCAAGATAGACCACATCCAGATGATTTTCTTCTATAATTTTTCTCGCCGGTTCGACCATCCGCTCTTCCGGGAGAAGCATTCCTATTTTAACCATAATAAATGCCTCCGACTATAATTCTCTTTCTTTTACCTTATCACGCACTTCACTATTTTATCAACAAATTTATTCCCTACTATTATAAAAAGAAAAAGAATCTTCTCCGCAGCATTTGGGACAAGATTCTTTTTCTGTTCGTGTATTTGCCGGCCGCAGCACGCTCTGCGGCCAGCTCTATATTCTTTTTAGGAGACTATGAATTTTTCAAAAACATATCTTAGGTGATCGGTGCCGGATTAAAGATGCACAGATCATTGTGGAGTTTATATTTTTCTGCAAAGCTCTGATCTTTTCCGCTTGCAACCGCAATAATTTTATTAAATAATTCTATACCGATATCTGAGATCTGTGCTTCACCTGTAGCAACCGGACCTGCATTGATATCGATCAGATCCTGCCACATCTCTTTCATCTCATTTCTGGAACAGACTTTAATAACCGGTGCTGCTGCAAGTCCATAAGGTGTTCCTCTTCCGGTCATAAATACCTGTAGTGTGATACCGGATGCAAGCTGGCAAGGTCCACAGACAATATCACTGGCCGGTGTTGCTGCATAGATAAGACCTTTCTTTGACGGGCGCTCTGCCGGAGATAATACTTCTACGATCGGTGAGCTTCCTGATTTAGCAATTGATCCCATTGCTTTTTCTACAATATTACAAAGTCCGCCTTTCTTATTTCCCGGAGTTGGATTAGCGCTTCTGTCAACATTTCCCTCTTCCAGATAATGATCATACCATTTCATCTCTGCCGCAAGTTTGTCGCAGACTTCTTTGCTCACACAGCGTTCTGCGATATAATGTACGCCATCTCTTACTTCTGTAACTTCTGAAAACATTACGGTTGCACCTGCATTTACAAGCATATCTGCTGCGTATCCGGCAGATGGGTTTGCGCTGACGCCTGAAAATGCATCACTTCCGCCACACTGCATACCGATGCAAAGATCGGAAAGCGGTAATGTTTCTCTTCTTCTCTGATTAAGAATTGCAAGTTTTTTATCTGCCATCTCCATAATGGCATTTACCATGGCATCGAAACCTTTCTGTTCCTGAAGAACAATTACATTTTCCGGGGAAATATCTGCCTCGTCCAGCAATTTTTCCACTGTTAATTTCTCACATCCAAGCGCAACAACCATCACCTGTCCGCCAAAATTCGGATGATGTACAAGATTGCGTAAAGCACGGATCGGCACTTTCGCCTCCGGTGCATTGATCGCGACACCACATCCATACGCATGATTAATTGGAACTACGTCATCCACATGTGGATATTTTGGAAGCAGTTCTTCTTTGATTCTCTTCACTGCCACATTAAGTACACCGGTTACACACTGAACCGTTGTGCTGATTCCAAGAATATTTCTTGTTCCTGCATATCCACCATTTGATTCCTATATCCTTCGAATGTTGTTACCGGCGGTGTCGGAAGATCTGTTACAATCTTTTTTCCATACTCCATGTCATCAACAGATGGGGGTGTCGGAAGCTCCAACATAAATTCATTGATCCAGTCTCCCTTTTCAATATCTTCCAGAGCATACCCCAGAATAACACCGTAACGAATCACCGGCTGTCCCTTTGGGATTCTCTCAAGCGCTACTTTATGAGCCTGTGGAATATCCTGACGGGTAACCAGATCTTCTGAAACCTGTGTTCCGGCTTTGATTTCTTTCACTGCAATTGCAACATTGTCTGCTTCATTCACTTTTACAAGAAGTCGCTTAGCCACGAATGATTCCTCCTTTTCGCTTAGCAAGAAATGTTTCATTTTTCTTTGCTGTTCTTTATGATTTTATCATACGCTCTTACTGTTAATAAGTAAAATTCATTGTTTTTCTACTTCTCTTAATTTTTTTAATACTTTTTCTTGTCATTCCATATCGGTCGAATTATACTGGAAATAGAAATGTAAAGACTCATTCACAGAATCAGCAGAAAGGTTATTCCTATGGATTTAAAACAGATTGAATATATTTTAAAAATTGCAGAAGAACAAAATATTACCCATGCAGCCGAAAAGCTATTCATCACCCAGTCTGCCCTCAACCAGCAGCTTCTCAAGCTGGAAAAAGAGCTCGGCACTCCGCTATTCTACCGTTCCCGGACTGACTGGCACCCAACCCCTGCCGGCGAAATCTATCTCAACGCAGCAAAAGACATTCTTCTTATAAAGAAGAATGCCTACAATCAGATTCACGATCTCTGCGAAGCACAGAAAGGTCATATCACTCTCGGATTCACTCCCGGCCGCGGAATTGCCATGTTCACCAGTGTTTACCCTAAGTTCCACAATATTTGTCCACGTATAGAAGTGGAACCGATTGAACGCAGCGTTCGTGATCAGCATCCACTTCTCTTATCCGGTGAACTTGACCTTGGTTTTATGACTTTGACCAGATCGCAGCAAAAACCAGGAATCATCTATGAAACACTAGCTTCGGAAGAAATGGTTCTTGCCGTTCCAACAAAGCTTGTGACTGCTTTAGATATGAGGAACGGCGATCTGGCACTCCTCAGAGAAGAGCCTTTTGTCCTCACGCAGAAAACCTCTACCATCCGGGAGAGCGTTGATTCCATTTTTAAAAATGCCGGATTCACCCCTAATGTTCTGTTCGAGACTTCAAATAACCATGCGATCATCTCCATGATCCATGAAAATATCTGCTGTGGAATTTTACCGATGTATTATATGGATCCGGAAGATGAGGCAATTACCTATTTTCAATTACCTGACCATCCTTCCTGGGAGATTGTTGCTGCATATCGCAAGGGACATTATATCAGCAAGCCGGCGCGGACACTGATCGAGCTTGCGGGAAATTATTTTACGCAATAAAAGTCTTATCAATTTCCACATCGATTCTTTCATCAGCCTTTACATCAAGCCGTATCTTTCCATCGTCTCTTCTCATAGAAACAATGATTTTTCCATTAACAGAGTCATATTTACATGACATTTCATTCATGCTTTCCGGAAGATACGGCTTGATAAGTACTTTTTTGAAGCCAGGTTTCAGCGGCTTGATTCCTGCAATTCCATTATAATACCATTCAATAATATGTCCCATCATATCAT
>ENA-OPXX01002080-OPXX01002080.1-human-gut-metagenome-genome-assembly--contig:-NODE-2080-length-11905-cov-6.278228_pt1 | contig 11905 bp, 10 predicted proteins | sample MGYA00241771_ERZ502046 | MGnify/ENA primary metagenome ERZ502046 (study PRJEB25962, sample SAMEA2042006) | human gut metagenome | biome: human gut; feature: human-associated habitat; material: faeces...
GATTATAGTTTTATTTAAGAATACCTTGCCGCATATTTTTTACTCCTTTTCTGGAATTGAATTATTATATCACATCAGTTTTAGGAAAACAAGTATCTAAAAGAAATTTTTCTTCCCCTTATATGTAACAATCATACCGGCTTCCTAACGTTCAGAATGGTTTCTACTGTCTGCTGCGGTGTTTGGTTGGAATTGTCCAGCCAAAAGCCGATCCGTGGTGTTGTCTGCATTTTACTAAATACAAATTCAATGTATACAGAAAGAAATATATAAGGAGTGGGAGGGATTCCGCCGTAGTCGGCATTGTAGGAAAATCCAAAAGTTTAGATTTTCTCAAAATGCTTATCTTTTGGTCTTTGGTTCGGAATAGTGTAGTGCTGGCGGTCTATCTATTGTTTTCGGTTGCTTGCTTCTTTACCGTACATGAGCATTTGCACCGGGATTATCATTACCATAGCCCTCCAGGAGATTGATAACTCCCCAAACACCTACACCTGCTCCGATTGCGGTTACTACCGTCTTTAATCCTGTTACTGCTGTTGTAAAAAATGACATTTTAATAATCCTCCTTGTTTTCCGAAGGAAAATGCGAGTCCTCTGACGAGCAGAGGATTTTCCCTCGTTCTTTCTCTAATTTTTTTACATAAAGAAAGAGTTTTGAGATGTAATAAAATACAAATCAAAACTCTTTTGCTTCTGGACACCATGTCCAAAGGTTAATGGTTCCATATTCAGTTTTCGGTTCTGCACCTTTAGACATCCTGTCCAAAAGCTGCTGTTTCAGTTGTATCGCCCCCAACTTCTCCGCAATCAAAGGCATCATCTACCTCCGTAATCGGTCTGACTTTCATGCGATGCAGATGCTTCACATAATCCTCAATGTCAAAGGCATTTTTCGGGTCATAATCGGACAGTTCTTTGTACCGCTTGTGCTTCGTTATATCAAACTTATCTGAGAAAAAAGGTCTCACGCCCCTAAGCTGCATGATACATTTTCCACCATCCATGACCGCTATCTCATCCTGGCTCATCAGCTCTTTGCCACAATGTCAAGTGGTAAATTCAAAAAAGGACAAGCACTATCAAAGAAAGCAGTCTTTCATAGTGCTTGTCCTTTTCTTATTCATGTTTTCTGCCTTGCATTGTTCGAAACGCAGAACTATAATATACTCGATGGAGGTGCGAAATGGATTATATGACATTGAAAGAGGCCGCTGAGAAATGGAGCGTGTCACCTCGTAGGGTAAATTATTATTGCGCTGGTGGTCGTATCCCCAGCGCTGTAAAGATGGCCGGTGTTTGGCTGATTCCCAAAACTGCGGAAAAGCCGATTGATGGCCGGACGAAACAGGGAAAGGAACAGAAGCATGAGTAAGATATTACTTTTGGAAGATGATTTGAGCCTGATCAACGGGCTTTCCTTTGCGTTCAAGAAGCAGGGATTTGAATTGAATATTGCCAGAACGTTGAAAGAAGCGGATGCGCTGTGGGCGGATGGCAGGTATGATTTGTTGGTACTGGATGTATCCCTGCCGGACGGCACCGGCTTTGAATTTTGCAAACGGGTGCGGCAGGTTTCCAAGGTGCCGATCATCTTTCTGACCGCTTCGGACGAAGAAACGAGTATCATTATGGGGCTGGATATGGGCGGCGACGACTATATCACCAAGCCCTTCAAGCTTGGAGTCCTGGTTTCACGGGTCAATGCCCTGCTTCGCCGTGCAAAGGATTTCAGCGCAACGGACACAGAACTGCAATCGAACGGAATCAAGGTTCTTTTGCTGCAGGGTCAGGCTTTCAAAAATGGGGAGCTGTTGGATTTGACCGCTGCTGAATACAAGCTGCTGTGCCTGTTTATGCGAAACCCCAATACGGTGCTTACCAAGGAGCAGATATTAGATAAACTGTGGGACTGCGACGGAAATTATATCGACAGCAGCACCCTCACCGTGTATATGCGGCGGCTTCGCATGAAGATTGAGGATAACCCCAGTGACCCGCAGATGCTCCTGACCGTCCGTCGCATGGGCTATAAATGGAATGTAGTAGGGTGAGGCAGCCTATGAAAATACTTGCAAATAAGGATATCAGAAATCTGTTTCTTGCGGTATCGGTTATCTGGGCAGCATCCCTCCTGCTGGCACAGGGCTTTTTATGGCTGCGCTATCAAAGGCTTTCTTTGTGCCTGCTGTTTATTTTTTTGTTGGCAGCGGCGGCTATATGGGTGGTTTGCTGCTCCTATTTCAAAAAGCAGAATAAGATCATGGAACAGGCGGTATCCCAGATCAATGTGTATCTTGACGGGGATAGCAACGCACGTATTGAATGCGACAGTGAGGGGGAGCTATATCGGCTGTTCCATTCCGTCAATTCCCTGGTGGCGGTTTTGAACGCCCACGCAGATAACGAGCTTCGGGAAAAGGAATTTTTGAAAAATACGATCTCCGATATTTCCCACCAGCTGAAAACACCGCTGGCGGCACTGAATATTTATAATGGCCTGCTTCATGAGGAAGATATAGAAGCGTCCTCCGTGAAAGAATTTGCTGACCTGTCTGAGCAGGAGCTTGACCGCATGGAAACGCTGGTGCAGAGCCTGCTGAAGATCACAAGGCTGGACGCCGGTTCCGTCACGCTGGAAAAGGGGGCCGAGAATGTGGCGGATATGCTGCGGGATGTTGAGCTGCATTTCGCATACCGGGCCAAACAGGAGCATAAAGAACTTGTCCTGTCCGGCCCGGAGGAGGTCCTTCTTTTCTGCGACCGCGACTGGCTGACCGAGGCCATTGACAACATCGTGAAAAACGCCCTCGACCATACGGAGAGCGGCGACGCGGTTCATATTACATGGAAAGCTCTGCCCAATGCCGTTCAGATCGCCGTAAAGGACAACGGCTGCGGCATCCATCCGGAGGACCTGCACCATATTTTCAAGCGGTTCTACCGCAGCCGCTTTTCCCAGGACAAGCAGGGCATCGGGCTGGGCCTGCCGCTGGCAAAGACCATCGTGGAAGCCCATAGCGGCACGATTGAGGTGGACAGTGAACTTGGAAAAGGCACGACCTTCACCATGAATTTTTTAATTCCTACAAAATTGTAGGCTGAGTGTAGGGTTACAGTAATATTTCGGTGCTATCCTTTCCTCATAGGCAGGAAAAACAAAAGCAGCCCGCCTATTTCGCAAAACATGAAGAAAGAGGTATATGCACGATGAATTTATTAGAGGTCAAAAACATTTGTAAGACCTATGGCAGCGGAGAAACCGCAGTCAAGGCTTTGAAGGATGTCAGTTTTTCCGTTCCCAAGGGGGAATATGTGGCCGTCGTGGGGGAATCCGGTTCCGGCAAAAGTACGCTGCTGAACATGATCGGCGCGCTGGACACGCCCACGACCGGCAAGGTGCTGATCGACGGTAAGGACATTTTTGCCATGGACGAGCGCAAGCTGACGGTATTCCGCCGCAGGAACATTGGCTTTATCTTTCAGGCGTTTAACCTTGTGCCGGAGTTAACGGTGGAGCAGAACATCATCTTCCCGGTGCTGCTGGACTACCAGAAGCCGGATAAGAAATATCTGGAAGAACTTCTTGCGGTACTGAACCTGAAAGAGCGCCGGAACCATCTGCCCAGCCAGCTCTCCGGCGGACAGCAGCAGCGTGTGGCGATTGGCCGTGCGCTCATTACCCGGCCAGCCCTGATCCTGGCTGACGAGCCGACCGGCAATCTGGACACCCAGAACAGCAGCGAGGTCATTGCCCTGCTGAAAGAAGCATCCAAAAAGTATGAGCAGACGATTATTATGATTACCCACAACCGTAGTATCGCGCAAACGGCTGACCGGGTATTGCAGGTATCGGACGGTAACCTCACCGATTTTGGGAGGTGCCGGGAATGAAAAGCTATTTAAGCCTTGTGCCGATCTCTGCAAAGGTGCGGAAACGGCAGAATCGGATGACCATTCTGTGTGTCATTATTTCGATATTTCTGGTGACAGCAATTTTTAGCGTGGCGGATATGATGATTCGAACCCAAAGCGACCGAATGACCGGCAAAAACGGAAGTTGGCACATAGAGTTGGACGGCATTTCTCAAGAAACAGCCCTGAAAATTGCGGAGCGGGATGATGTGGTTTCGATTGGTGCAGTTACGATATTTAACCCGGACGGAGAACTGCCCTACCGCATGGACGGAAAAAGGGTTGTACTTTATGGTATTGATGAATCCTATCTGACAATGAATTCAACTGGTGCCGCCGAAGGACGCTTTCCGCAGGGAATGGGCGAAATCATGCTCAGCAGCAATGCAGCGCGTGTCCTTCAAGTTGCAGTTGGGGACACTGTTACACTACGTACGCCGTCCGGAGACTGGGATTTTACAGTGTCCGGTTTGGGCGGTGTGGAGGAAAGCTACTATTCCGGGCAATATTCTTTGATGGATGCCTACCTGCCGCGCACAGCATTTGCAGCGCTGATGGAGCAGAACAACGTCCATAATCTTCAAACGTCATATTATGTCCAGTTTACCAGCGCGTCTAAGGCAGCTAAAGCAATCCCGGAACTGACGGCACAGCATAACCTGCCGGAAAATGCTGTCTCAGAAAACACCGGTGTGATGGCTATCGCCGGACATAGCGATAGCAGCGCCGCAAAAAATGTTTACAGCCTTGCCGCAGTTCTGTTTGTGCTGGTTCTTCTGGCAGGTGTACTGATGATCTCCGGCAGCATGAACAGCAATCTGGCACAACGAATCCAGTTCTTCGGAATGATGCGCTGTATCGGCATGAGCAAATCTCAAATTATCCGATTTGTCCGTTTAGAAGCGCTTAACTGGTGCAAAACGGCTGTGCCCGTAGGCGTTCTGCTTGGCACACTTGCCAGCTGGAGCATTTGCGCGGCGCTGCATTATGGCATCGGTGGCGAGTTTTCCACAACACCGGTTTTTCAAATCAGTCCTGTAGGTTTAGTCAGTGGCATCGTGGTCGGTATCGTGACCGTCCTGCTGGCGGCAGAGTCACCGGCGCGACGGGCGGCACGGGTCTCACCTGTGGCGGCGGTCTCCGGCACGGGAGAGAATCTTTCCGCTTCGCGTCATGCTTCAAACTATAGCTTTGGAAAAATCGAGTTGTCGTTGGGAGCCCATCACGCCATTGCCGGTAAAAAGAACCTGTTTTTAATGACATCTTCTTTTGCACTCAGTATTGTTTTGGTGCTCTGCTTTTCTGTACTGCTTAAATTTGCCGGCTTGCTTTTGCCCGGTCAAGCTCCGTGGCAGCCGGATATTCTCTTGAACGGGTACGGAAACGAACAGGTATTGTCCCGCAGTATGGCAGAACAGCTGCGTGCGATTCCGGGTGTTGGGTATGTCTGGGGCGCAACCGGTCTTACCAACACTCCTGCCAGCAGTCCGCAGAAAGAGGTAGAGCATGTGGTGCTGGGTTCCTACGATGATTTTATGATGGAAAAAAGCAGGGATCTCGTTGTAGCAGGCAGGATGGCCGATCAGGCAGCCAGCAGCAACGAAGTCATGACGATCTATAATAAAAACAACCCGTTGAAGGTTGGAGATACCGTTTATATAAGCGGAAGAGACCTTACCATTGTGGGGGCTTTTTCGGAGGGAATGTTCCCGGATGATGTTACAGTCATCTGCCCACAGGCGCTATTTGACCGTCTGGTCGGAGCGCAGAACTATAATATGATCGGCGTTTTGCTGAACGATTCAGCAACAGAGCAGACTGTAATGCAAATTGCCCACCTTGCAACAGACGAGATCATTGTATCGGATGTGCGAGAGCGTAATTCGCAGGAAGCTGCTACCTATCTGGCTTCCAGAATTGTCGTATATGGTTTTCTGGCGATTATTGGACTGATTTCTCTTTTTAATATTGTCAACAGCATTTCGATGAGCGTTTCTGCCCGTACAAAGCAGTATGGCGTCATGCGTGCAATTGGAATGGATGGCAGTCAGCTTACTCGGATGGTTGCTGCGGAAGCCTTTACCTATGCTGTTTCCGGGCTGATTGTCGGCTGTATTGCCGGTCTGCTGCTGAGCCGTATGCTGTACGCTCGACTCATTACACGCTATTTTGGCATGACATGGCATCTGCCAGGAATGACGCTCTGCCTTATCATTCTATTCGTATTTGCTGCCGCAGCTCTTGCGGTTCATGCCCCAGCGAAGCGGATTCGAAACATGGCAATTACTGAAACAATCAATGAATTATAATTGCAATCCACTTTGGAAAATTTAATGTAACATCTGCCGGACGACGGCAAAGAAAAAATCCCCATCCCTCATTGATTGAGAGATGGGGATCACTGATTATTCTGTAATCTCCGGGATTTCTCCGACAAAGTTATAAATGATCCTGACTTCCTGCACTTTCTGTCCGTCAATCTTCTTGACTTCACCCACCAGAATCTTGCTGATGAGCCGGTTCAGCACCGCCTCGTCCAGTTCTTCAATGGCGGCGTAGCGCCGGATTTCCCGGATAAAGGTGCGGACTTCGCTTTCCTGTTCGTCAGAGTGTCGCATCATCAACATCAGGTCTTGCAGGCGCTTCTGGTTGGCTTCCTGCTCCTGTTCCAGCGCCGCCGTCAGCTTCATAAAACGCTGCTCGGTCAGTATCCCTTTAGCCTTATCGGTGTAAAGGCTCAGGAACATCCCGTCAATCTCCTGATTTCTGGCTTCCAGCCGCTGGCGTTCTTTCTGCGTCTGGGAAGCGTCTATCAGATACCGGCGCTCCATCCGGCTGCTCAGTCGCTGATAAAATGCGTCGGCATCTTTGAGAGCCTGTGCCGCCAGTTCCTGAATGTCCTTCAGAACAAGGTCATACAAATCCCTTGCCTCGATCTTATGGCTGGTGCAGGCGTTCTTGCCCAGCCGGTTGTAGGTCTGGCAGATATAATACGCCTTGTCAATCGGCTCCCGCATCTCGCCGGTAAAACGGTTTTTTCCGGTTCTGCCCACCTTTTCATACCGCACCTGCATGGACTTTCCGCAGGTAGCACAGTAAATGATACCGTGGAACAGGTTATAGAAGGGACAGGAGTTGCCTTTCATAATGGTAGGTCTGCGGTCAATGATTGACTGCACCTGCTCCCATTCTTCCGGGGAAACGATTGCTTCATGGCAATCCTCAATGATTTCCCAGTCCTCACGGGGGATAATGTCATAGGTGTTGGAACGAATCCCTTTCTGATGTGTCCGGCAGACCAGATGTGCGCCCTTATAGAATGGGTTTCGCAGGATATGACTGATCCTTGCACCGCCCCACGCATAATAGTTGACGTCACATTCCGTATTGCTCTTTACCCTCGTGATAGGAACCTTGTCATCCATGAGCTGCTTTGCGATCCGCATACAGCCCCAGCCGTCCAGCGCCATGTCATAGATTTTTCGGATCACCGGCGCCGTCTCCGGGTCAAGGATCAAATGCCCCCGGTCATCCGGGTCACGCATCAATCCGAGAGGCGGCTGCCCACCACAAAACTTTCCCTGCCGGGAACGGGTCATACGCCCCGCCAGCACCTTTTTGGAAATATCCCGGCTGTACATATCATTCAGGATATTCTTAAAGGGCGTGATGTCCATTTCCTGGCGGGTCAGGCTGTCAACTCCGTCTGTAATGGCGATATATCGTACATTGTGTTTGGGGAAAAAGATTTCGATATAGCTGCCGGCCTCGATATAATTTCTGCCCAGTCTGGACAGGTCTTTTGTGATGACACAGCCAATCTTTCCCGCCTCAATATCAGCAATCATACGCTGAAAGGAAGGACGGTTGAAGTTGCGGCCTGTATAACCGTCATCCACATAATACTCATACTGGAACATCCCGTTTTTTTCGGCAAAGTCCCGGAGCATAAGTTTCTGGTTGCTAATGCTCATGCTCTCATTATCGCTGCCATCGTCCAGAGAGATACGGCAGTAAAGCGCTGTGATTTTTTGATTGACTTGTTTTTTCCTGCTCATAGTGTTCTCCTTCTATGAACAGGGACACGATACCATTATAATACCATGTCCCCGTTCCTGATTCAACCGCTTTACGCCGCTTTTTGTGCCATTTCCCGATGTTCTAACCATTCCTCGAAGTGTTCGCAGGTCTGGCGCTCGATCAGCTGCTCAAAAGCTTCCCGCATGGTTTTGTCCCCGGAAAACTCCCGAACCACCACGAACCGGACTTTTTTATTCTGCTTCTTGTTTTTCTCCATAGGCTACCTCCATAGTGTGACAGTCCAGATAACCGTGTGCCGGCAACGAAGTCCGGCAACCAGCCTATAAAAACCTGTAAATGAATATCTGACTGTCAATCTTTGCTTGATAAGTTTTCTTGTAAAATCTCGTTGCTTTCGTTGCCGGACAGAAAATACTTGTGAAAAATCCTTTATTTATGGGCTTTTTCTATATCAAAACCATAGATTTGCCAGCAACGAACCCGGCAACCAACTGGCAACCATCCCGGCAACAGACCATCATTCTCAGGCAATCCACTCCTTCGGAAGTTCCAGCTGGCGGCATTCTTCCTCGCTCAGTTCCACAAATCCGCCTTCGTTGTCGGACAGTTCGTTGTCGAAATTGTCACATTCCCAACCCTTTTGCCTGCCGTACCCGGCGAACATCCTGGGATTGGAGAAAGGCTTCCAGCCGGTCACGACTGTGTTCATGATCTCGTTGATATTGTGCAGCTGCCACCGCTTCGGCTGGTCAAAGGTATGCCCCAGCGCCTCCTTGAACAGCTGCTTGGAACAGACCATGTTCCCAGTGTAGTGTTCCAGAAAGCCCTGTATCTGCCCGGCCTCCGTATCCTCCGGCATGAAGTCCTTCTGCACCTCCACCAGCTGACGCTGGATGCTCTTGCTGAATTTCATGGAATACTGTCCGCTGCGGTAAATGGTCATGGCTTCTGCCCACACCTGCAAAAGATAGGCTCTGGAAGCATCCTCGTCCTCCAAAATATGAACCTCCGCATTCTCCGAGTAAATCATGATTGGGAGAAAGCGCCGGTTCCCGGCCCGATCCAGTGGCAGGAAGTCCAATGTGTTGGAAGAACCGCCGAACACACACTGCCGCAGCCGGTCTTTGGGCTGGGATTCATAAGGCGTTCGGTAGGTTTCCTTCTGTCGGCTGATAAAGGAGCGAATTTCTTCAATGCTCTTTGCGCTGCTGGTGGCAAGCATTTCCGACATCTCGATGATCCAGTGGCCTTGCAGCTTCTGGAACACCCGGTCATCGTCCAGCTTTTTCAGGTCATCGGAAAACCACTCGTCCCGGATTGCCAGCAGGCGGAAGAAAGTGGACTTCCCGGCACCTTGGCCGCCTACCAGACAGAGCATTTCCTCATATTTGGAACCGGGACGGAATACCCGGCGGATAGCGCCCAGCAGGAAGTGTTTCAGCATTTCTTCCACATAGTCGCTTTCATCAGCGCCAAGAAAGTGGTGCAGGCAGGAACGGATGCGGGGTGTCCCGTCCCAGACAAGGCTGTTCAGCACATCCTGAATCGGGTGATAGCAATTTTCGTTTGCTACAATGGAAAGTGCAGCTGTGATCTTTTTCTCACTGGTCAGCTCGTAGTTCTGCTCAAAATAGAGGAGAAGATATTTCACATCGGTATCTGTTAAGGCGCTGGCGTTCCTGCGCCAGCCCAAATCCCGTACAATGTCCACCCGGTCGGTCAGGAGATTTAACCGGATAGCATCCCGCAGGAGCGGATCACAGCAGAACACGATCCGGCAGTTGTCGATGGTATTGGCGGTTTTTCCCTTATCGGTGACAGAAAGGCTCTCCCGCACATCTTGGGCGCTCTGTTCCGGCGCTATGGCCTCGGCTGCGCTCATCACAGCCTGCCGGGTGGCTGGCGGTAAATTCTGATATTCGCTGCTCAATTTTCTTCACCTCTTTTCCATACTCAGCAACCACGGAAGCACGTTCTTCTATGCTGTCAGACAGGAGAATATCCAGCAGATATTCGATATATGGCTGCCTGTGCAGAGCCTCCACAAACAGGGGATGCCAGTCATCCTCCGGCTGTTTGGGAGCATATTCTTCTTTCCAGCGTTCCAGCAGACGCAGGTAATCGCACAGCACCCGAAAACATTTCTGCTCTGCCTGCCGGTATCGCACTTCCTCGCTGATTTTTCTTTTGATGATTGTCTTTCGTGGCGGACCATGACCTTTGCTGTCAAGACTGACAGAGAAATCCTCTGCCAGCTTCAAGGCAGCTTCCTTACTGCCCAGTCCAAAGAGGCGGGAAGTGAAATCAATCACATCTCCGTCCCCCTGACAGGCAAAGCAATGGAACCGCCTGTCCACCTTCATGCTGGGATGTCTGTCATCGTGAAAAGGACAACAGGCCATCCCGTTCCGTCCTACTGGAATCCCATAAAATTCCGCAGCCTGTCTTGTCGTGACAGACTGCTTTACTGTTTCAAATACATTCGATTTCCCCACCTCCAAACAAAACAAAAGGCACCCGGTTTCCTCAGAAAATCAGATGCCTTACAACTCCATATCCTGTTTTTTTGTCGGGGCGATCCGCCCCTCACGTTCCCATCGCTCCCGGTTCTTCCGGTCAGCGTCCAATTTGCCTTTCGCCAGCTTCTCTTTGATGGATTCTCTGGCTTTTTTCTTAATCTGCTCTTTGCCAGCCTGCTTGACCTCCGGCTTCAGCAGCACAGCCTGCACCTTTTTGAGAATCTTTTCTGCGGACTGCTGTAATTTTTCCCGTGCCCTTCCCAGTAGGGTATTTGCAATCTTCACCACTTCCGGCGAATTTTTTGCATTGGGGGATACCACGCTCTTTCGGTATTTCTCGATCACTTCCAAATCCTCAAGCTGGGTCTGTTCCCGTACCTTGTCTGTCACGACCTCCACTGCCTTGTCATAGGCCACATCGGAAACATCCTCCAACAGCGTCTCCACATCCTCGATTTTGAGCGTCAGTTCTTCCAGCTTTTGCTCCTGCGCCGCCATCTGTTCTTTCTGCTTCATCAGGATATAATCCTGCTTTTCCAGATAGTCACGCCCACCATAGGACGGCTCCTGTTCCAGATGAAGTCCATGCCGTTTGGCAATGTCAAACAGGATTGTCCGGCAGACTGCATCGAAAGTCTGTTTCCGGTTATTGTGCTTTCCTTTGGGCTGCTCCGGTTTTGGGAGAGGGATACCCAGTTCCTCCAGCGCCTTTTCCTGCTGGGGACACAATTCTCCATACCGATTTTCACAGTCGAACACATGGCGCTCGTGAATATGCGGTGTTCCCTCATCCAGATGGAGCGCCCAGTCTAAAATGTGGATATGAGAACCGAAACGGCGCTCAAATTCTTCATAAAATTCACTGACGATGAGCGCCAGCGTTTCCGGTGAGACGGATTCCTCTATCGTGCCGATCTGGTAGATGCTTTCTTCCGGACAGGTCTTGTTATTTTTCAAGAGGTCATCCACAGTACGGTTGCGCTCAATATGCCGGGTTTTCTCATTCCGGGCGTTCTGGGCATTTACATGGTCGGCATAATGCTCGTAGTAATACATCCGCTCAATTTCCTCAAAGCTGAAATCCGACTGCTCCGGGTTATCCCGAAAGTCGTGGGTGGTAAATCCCCGGTAGCAGTCCCAGTACATATTTTGTCTGGCACGCTCAGCGTCAATGTGTTCGCTGTTTTCTACATCGAACCGGCGGTCATTGTGACGAGGATTGTAAGTGCCATGCTTCCCGGAGCGCCCATTGTGCCTTGTTAATTTCAAACATTTTTCCTCCTTCCTGCAAAGCTGTTCCGGGCTGGGGAGGGCGGCGAAGCCGCCAAACCTGCGGAATTTTGCGTCAGGTAATACCCAGTACAAGTTGACGCAGGCATCAACTTTCCCTGGGCAAGGCGTTTCACCCTTGACCCGATGGGACTGCCGCC
>ENA-OPXX01002083-OPXX01002083.1-human-gut-metagenome-genome-assembly--contig:-NODE-2083-length-11899-cov-2.340088_pt1 | contig 11899 bp, 9 predicted proteins | sample MGYA00241771_ERZ502046 | MGnify/ENA primary metagenome ERZ502046 (study PRJEB25962, sample SAMEA2042006) | human gut metagenome | biome: human gut; feature: human-associated habitat; material: faeces...
CCTCATTCCTCCGCCTTGCAGACTGGAAATTCATCCTCCGCTGTTAAACTGAAAATGAACGTGCCAGTACACTAGTCTGAATACTGTATTCCTGTACAGATATCATTTTCAAAATAAAGATATTTATAATTACTATATACAACTTGTATATGAGTTCCATAATCTGTCTCAGTTATATTCAAATGATCATGTTTTCCCCAGCTTGTATTGTCAATATCGGCATACTTCATTCCTATATATGGATTGTTCTCTTTAGATGCTTTATTGGTACTGTATCTATTATCATCATAACCAAACTTGTATCTTTTTAAATTATTCTTTGCATAATCTTTTTGATAATAAGTTATATCTGAAGTAGATTTTTTATAAGTAATAACATCTGTAATTTCATACTTATTTTTATTTATACTTACACTATAAATACTCGTTTCCCATGATACAGTCACGATATCATTATCTAACAAAATTGTGATTTTGTTCTTATCTAAACCTGCTCCACGTTCTTCTTCAAAGTAAAAAATCCCATTTTCCTCTTCAACTTTATCTTTTGCTGCAGTCATATATCCACCGCTACTGTAATTAATTATTTCATAATACTTTTTCATTTCAGAAATATCAATATATGGAACAATGAATATATCTTGTATATTCATATTGGAAGAATCTACTTTAACCATATTATAATCAGATGCCATTTTTTCTTGCGAAATTGGTCTATACTCCCCCTGCCACTTATCTTCCAGCACATCTGAAACAACATCTTTTAGTTCTTCGAACTTTTCACCTGTTGTATCTTCTAGCATAGAATTTGCTTGTACATAATCCCCTTCTTCAATAAAATACATTATATCGCCATATTTATCCTCTTCCGTCCACTCTGATGTTCTGTTGTTAATCTTTATTAATATTACAATTATAAATATTAGTATAGTCAAAATTGTGCATATTAATATAATTTTCTTTTTTTTCACTTGACCTTCCCCTCCTTTTTATTATGCACCCATGATAGCATACAATCCTTTTAAAGTCATTATTATATTTATAAGTCTATTTTACTCTGAAAAATCGACTCATGATATATATTTTTTTTAGAAATCTGATGATTTTCTAATTGTCTTTATAGTATAATAAAAGTATTAATATACCGAAAAATCTTAATTGAAAACTAAAGCAGAAAAAGCCTTTACAAGCATTATGAGCCTTGCAAATCAAGTAAATTTTAATCGTACAGTAAACGTGAGATCCATATTGTTTTCTACAGTACTGAGAGCATCTGATTTCTTGAGATATATTTTTTTGTTTTAATACATACACAAGTAATGTAAATTAACAGATTTTATGACTATATTAATGTAACATAGCTTAATGGAGTATTTTCTTATGAAAAAAGAATTTAAAGAAGCAATCGAAGATTCCCCGATCATTGCAGCTATTAAGGATGATGAAGGGTTAAAAAAATGTCTCACAAGCGAAAGCCGTGTCATTTTTATTTTATATGGTGACATATGCAATATTCCAGACATTGTTGAGACCGTGAAATCCTCTGGAAAAATTGCAATGGTTCATATTGATCTGATCGCAGGCTTAAGTTCCAAAGAGATTGCGGTCGACTTTATCCAAAAATATACCAAAGCAGATGGCATTATCACCACCAAGCCTGCTCTGATCAAACGTGCAAAGGAGTTAGGATTGTATACAATCCTTCGGCTGTTTGTCATTGATTCCATGGCTTATTCCAACATTGAACACCAGCTTCGAACCGCCAAACCTGACCTGATCGAAGTGCTTCCGGCTCTCATGCCAAAAGTACTCGCTAAGGTCTGCAAACTGTCCACTGTTCCTGTCATTGCAGGCGGACTGGTTTCCGATAAAGAAGATGTCATGGCTCTGCTTCAGGCTGGTGTGGTCAGCATTTCCTCTACAAATGAGAAGATTTGGTTTTTATAAAAACTCAAAGACATTAAATTCTATCCGTGAATTTCATATCTTTTTTTGCAATGAAAAAACAGCCCTTGCGGACTGTTTTTTCGAGGAGTTTAGTTATGAAAATGTTAATCTATATAAAGGAAAATTGGCATTTTTAGTAAGCACCATTCTGAATGCTTACATCAACAAGTGCTTGTCTGTTGTTCTCTTGTTGATAATAGTAATATACAAAATAAATGTGTACGAATTATGTCGGTTTTCGAAAACATTTCTAAAATTCTAAAAAAATTATTTTATAATTCGTTAATATTTTATTTGTTTCTGTTTAGATTTTTTTGTATGATCCTAGTCTGCCCGGTATTTTTCCTTTTATACATAACATTTCAATTTTTTATTTATCACATCTTCCTCTGTTCCAACAGATATTTGCTCAACTCGATCATTGCCTGATCTTCTGCGCTGTTATAAAACTGTACTGTTCCCGGCGTCACAGCATCCGAAACAAGACCATACTCTTTTAATTTATGAAGTGTCTCTCTGGCAGTTCCTGCACCACCGTCAAAAACCGCTACCCCGGAGCCGAGTACTTTCTGAATCGTCTTACGCACCAGTGGATAATGCGTGCAGCCAAGAACAACTGCATCCACTTTTCTTTCCTGGTACGGTGCAAACAGATTTTTTAAGAACCGTTCCAATGCTTCCCCGGAAAGTTCTCCGCGCTCTACGAATTCCACAAGCCCCGGACATGGCAGTGATATGATCTCTGCCTGATCCTTAAACTTCTGCATAAGGTTATGAAACTTTGTTTCACGCAATGTCATAGGAGTTGCCATGACAAGCACTCTTGGATTCTCTTTTACAGACACCGCCGGTTTTAATGCCGGCTCAATTCCAATAACCGGAATCTCTTTCTGATATTTTTCCCTTAAAATGTGAATCGCTGCGCTTGTCGCCGTGTTGCATGCGACAACCAGTGCTTTTACATTCCGCGTCCTTAAGTACTCCGCATCTGCCAGTGTGAGTTTCCGCACTTCCTCTAAGGTCTTTGTTCCATAGGGCGCATTTTTTGAATCCCCGTAAAATATAAAATTTTCATTTGGCATCAATGCCACCAATTCCCGAAGCACGCTGATTCCACCAACACCGGAATCAAACACTCCAATTGGTCTCTGCATTTCATCCATATTACGATTTCCTGCTTTCTTTTCTTCTATTTTGCAATCACCGCGATCTGTTCTTTCCTCGTACTGATTACTATTCCAACAAGGCACCTGCTCGAAATCTGCTTTTTACTTACCTGCTTCAGTTGTGCCTATTACCTATGATAACATTCATTCTGTCCACACAGCCCTGCTTCCCTTATCTGTGCGGCTGACGACGAGTTTACGGTCGATCTGTTCTTTCAGTTCCGTCACATGGGAGATGATCCCAACCATGCGGCTGTCACCGGCAAGTTCCGCAAGCACCTCGATCGCCTGCTGTCTTGACTGCGCATCCAGAGAACCAAATCCCTCATCGATAAACATCATATCCGGATGGATCGCCCCGGCGCTCCACTCCACGATATCGGACAATCCGAGTGCCATCGCAAGTGCTGCCAGAAAAGATTCCCCGCCGGACAGTGTTTTCACATCGCGCTCGCTGTCCGTCACAAGACTGTAAACAGAAAGATCCAGTCCCTCGTTTGTCTTTCTTCCCGTATTCGCCTCTTCCTTTAATTTAAGAATAAACTGATGATTGCTCATCGTCAAGAGCCGCTTGTTTGCTTCATGGATGATCTGTTTAAAATACTGCCTCTGGATATAAGTTTCAAAATCGATTTTTGCAGAACCGGAAAGTCTTCCGTTCGCTGTCTTAGACAGACTTTTGATGACCTGATCTTCGCTCTCCAATTTTTTTCCCTTTTCCAGATAGACGGCACAATTCTGCAGCACTGACCTGTCATTTTCATATGCTGTGTGCAGCTCCATATACGTTTTTTCCGCCTCTTTTAATGCCTGTTTTTCTGCTTTCAGCTGCTCATTTAATTCTGTCGTATCAGTATATGTTTTTCCGCTGACCTGTTTCTCCAAAAGTTTCTGCTCACTCTGCTGTCTTAAGCACTGAGACTCATACTCTTTCTCTTCCCGCTCCAGTTTGGATCTGCTCCGCTCCGGCAGGATCGCAAGGTGGTATGTTTCTTCGGAAACAAACCCGGATTTTTCCAAAAGTTTTGCATATTCTTTTTCCGTTTTTACTGCAAGCTTTTTTGCTGTTTTCTGATTCTCTTCCTCTGCGAGTTTCTGTCCTTTTAACGTGTTCATCGCTTCTGCCAGCTCCGACACTTTTTGCCGTTTCTTCGCTATCTCCTGCTCTGCCGCCTCCAATGCTTTCTGCATTGCGGCATATTGTTTTTTTGCCTCGGCAAGAGATGGATACACAAGCTTCTCACGGATCTGTTCCGCTATTTTCTGTAGACTGACATAGTTTTGCTCTGCTTCTTTTCTCTGCTGTTTTGCAATCGTCTGTGCCAGTACAAAATCTGCTTCCTCTTTCTCGACTGCCTGCGCAAGCTTCTGTTTTTCTGTTTTCTCTGCCTCAAAAGCAGCATACGCCAGATCGCGCTTTTCTTCCGCTGCAGCCCTTGTCTTTTTTGCCTGCTCCACTTCCAGTTCTGTCACCGCATGGTCAGAAAGCTTCGCCGGATCCGGATGGACCGTTGAACCGCAGACCGGGCATGGACAGCCCGCGCTCAGATTTTCTGCCAGGATCCCCGCCTGCTCTTTTAAAAAGGCTTCATACATATGTTCATAATGCTTTGCCGACTCCGAAGCACTGAGAGATGTCTGCTCCCAGTTTTTCTTCGTTTGCTCCACGACCTGCTCCTGCCGCTTCTGCTGTTCTTTTAATGCAGCAATCCCAGCCTTTTTCTTATGGAATGACTCCTCTGATATTTTCCCGAGGTCTTCCCACACCTTTTTGGCCTGCTGCTCCTCTGACCTTGCATTCTGCAGTGCCTCATAAGATGGGAATGACTGCTCTAACGCAAGCATTTTTTTCTGGATATCTGCCGCTTCTCTTTTCTGTTTTGCCTCCGCCTCCTGCTGCTGCGTCTTTAATGTCTCGAACATCTCCTGATCGTTCGCCAGTGTTTCTGTCATTTTTGCGATCGCCTGTGCCGACTGCTCCACTTCCTGCTGCTGTCTGAGATTCTGTTGCTCTGCCACAAGCACTTTATCCGCTTTCAGCGCATTCTCAATCTGCTGCCTGCGCTCTTTCGATTCCACCTGTCTTGCTTCCAGCTCTTTTCCATTCTGTCTGATTTTTTCCAGGGAACGAAAAAGTTTATTGATCTCCTCATACTTTGTGATCTTTTTATTCAGTTCCTCCACATTCGCCCTGCGGAGATTCTGCTCTTTTAACGCATCCTTTAATCGTTCCCGCAAACGCTCCACAAGTTCATCCAGCGGTAATTCTTCACTTTCAGGAAGCGGAATGATCCTGCTTTTCTCCTGCTCAAATGCCCGGTCGTTCTCCTGGATGCGCTCATCCATTTCCATGGATTTTCTTCTAAGATTTTCCTGGATCTTCCAATAGATGTCCGTCCTGAATAATTTGGAAAAGATCATTTTCCGCTCGTCCGACTTTGTATACAAAAGCTTTAAAAAATCTCCCTGTGCGATCATCACGATCTGCGAAAACTGGTCTGCGGTAAGCCCCAGTATTTCAATAATTTTTGCATCGGTAGCATTTTTCTTTTCCGGGAAAACAGTTCCATCCGGCAGGGTGAGTTCGACACTGTGTGGTACTTTCTGCTCCCTGATTTTGCCGTTTTTCAGTGTTTTCGTAATCTTATAGTCCGGGTTTCTGCGCACGCGGTATGTCTGTCCCCGGTATAAAAATTCCAATTCCACATAGGTTTCCGTCTCCGGTCTGGCATACTGGCTGCGCATCATGTTTCCGTTTCGCTCACCGCCGCTGGTCTGATTGTAAAGTGCGTAAGTGATCGCATCAAAAATGGTTGTTTTTCCTGCTCCGGTATCTCCGGTGATCAGAAAAATCCCCTGCTGCTGCCCGGTAAAATCAATGACATTTTTTCCCGCATACGAACCAAATGCCGACATGGTAAGCTTCAAAGGCTTCATTCTGCCACCTCCTTTTCCCCGTTTATCACAGTGCGGATTACATTGTCCTCATCCTCCGTCATCGCCCTTCCGTTCATCTCCTGAAAAAAGGTCACAAACGCATCATAAGGATCGAGGCTCTCCACTTCCTCTTCCGAAAACTCCAGAATCTTCCTTGTCCGCTCATTGTCTATTTTTATCTCCAGAATATGGTCATAGACCTGTTCTAACTTTTCTTTCGGCTGGTACGCTTCCACCTCATCCGTCAATGTAATGCTCACATAATCGTGACAGTTGTCCTCTGCCGCTGCATTTAAAATCCCATCCAGATGTCCGATCATTTTGCGTACCCTGCGCATCGGCGTAAGCGGCAGTTCTGTGATATGCGGCTCACTTCCTTTTTCTAAAAGTTCCACCATCGTCACGGTCTTTTCATCGCCTGCCTCGCTCACGGAATACTGTAACGGTGTTCCACAGTAACGGTTCTGTACACGCCCTATTTTCTGTTTTCTGTGAATGTGCCCAAGTGCTGCATAATCAAACGGTTCCAACACCGCTGTATCCACATTTTCAATTCCTCCAACCATGCGGATCTCGGAGTCTGACGTCTCCGGCTCCCTGCCCGCAGCAATATAAAACTGATGGCTTACGAGGATATTGCGCTTTGCAGTGTCGATGTTCTCCCGCTCTATGACAAGCCGGACGGCCTCATCATAAGTCGTGATATCGCTATCGATCAGATTTCTCACATAGGAAGGCTTCACAAAAGGAAGCAGATAAATGCATACCTCGCCGTATGCATCAAAAAAACTCACTTTTCTGATGGTCTCCTCCCGGGTAACCGGCGGCATACCTGCGATCATCACCCTGTGTTTTGCCAGAATATCACTCGCAAAATCAATCCGTTTCGCACTGTCGTGATTCCCTGCAATGATGCAGACTGTCACTTCCGGCTCCAGATCGTTCAGTGCTGTCAGAAACTCATCAAACACTGACACTGCCTCCGCAGACGGCACCGGCGTATCATAGATATCCCCTGCAATGAGAACCGCATCCGGCTTCTCGCGTTCTGCCAACGCCACGATTTTCCCTAATATATCCCGCTGTTCTGCGATCATATTGTAATGATGCAGCTGCTTTCCAATATGCAGATCCGACAAATGAAAGAATTTCATGTTCCTCTCCTTTTGCTCTAAGCTGACGTTTCCTATTACAGAAAAAGCCACAACAGACAACTGTTTCCATTGTCTGCCATGGCAGTCTGTTATTTCAAAAATCCGTTGATGATCTGTTCCTCGGCTTCTTTTTCCGTAAGTCCAAGTGTCATAAGTTTGATCAGCTGCTCGCCTGCAATTTTACCGATAGCTGCCTCATGAATGAGGTTTGCGTCAATATTGTTGGCGGTAAGCTGTGGGCTTGCTGTCACACATCCATGATCCATAATGATCGCATCGCACTCACTGTGGCCTGCACAGGCTGCGTTTCCGTTCATAATAGAAAAGAATTCCTGTCGGGATTCTCCCTTTGCCACCGAACGTGACACCAGATTACAGCTGCAGTCTTTTCCGTTCATATCGATTGCAAAATCCGTCTTGGCATACTGTTTTCCGTGTGTCATGATCTTCTCATGCACTTCTAAGGAAGCTCCGTCTGCAAGATCTCCTTTGGTGATACGGACTGTGGAGTCGATTCCCTTGATCTGGGTTGTCTCCATCTCCATGTGTGCGCCCTCTTTTAAATGCACGATGGTCTGTGGATTCATGATATTTTCACCATTTCCATCTCCCTCACCATAGTGGCGCTCAATGTATTTTACTTTTGCATTTTTCTCCAGATAAAATGTGTGGATTCCCTCATGCTTGGAAGTGTCCACGCCACAGTTGTGGATTCCGCATCCCGCGACGATCGTGACATCTGCGCCCTCCCCAATGTAAAAATCATTGTATACACATTCCTGCAATCCGCTCTCGCTCAAAACAACCGGAATATGAACGCTCTCATTGACCGTTCCCGGTTTGATAATGATGTCAATTCCGTCCTTGTCCTCTTTTGTGACAATATCAATATTGGCGGTGGTGTTTCGTGCAGCCTTTTTTCCATTGGCACGGATATTATAGGCACCTTCCGGAACCTCATGAAGTCCCGCCACCTGTTCTAATAAATTTTTCTGTACTAAATCCATGGTTCTTCCTCATTCTCCTGCTGCTGTTTTCTGTCGATCATCATCCTTTCAGCAGCTCTCTCACTACAAATCTGTTCTGCCAGTGCGGCTATGCTTTATCGATCAACGTCTGGCAGGTCTGTGCCGTATTCAGAAGTTCCGGAAGCACTTCCGCTTTGGTTCCGGTCTTGCGCACCTGTCCGTCTGCAATGACGATGATCTTGTCCGCAATGTCAAGGATCCGTTCCTGATGGGATATGATCAGAATCGTTCCGTTGATCTCATCTCTCATTTTTTCAAATACTTTGATCAGGCTGTTAAAACTCCAGAGGTCGATCCCTGCCTCCGGCTCATCAAAAATAGAAAGCTTCGTTCCCCTTGCAGTGATCATTGCGATCTCGATCCTTTTCAGCTCACCGCCGGAAAGACTTCCGTTGATCTCACGGTCAATGTATTCTCTTGCACACAGACCTACCTCCGATAAAATATCGCAGATCTCATTCACACTCATCTCTTTGCCTGCGGCGATCGTGATGAGGTCTTTTACGGTCAGCCCTTTAAAATGAACCGGCTGCTGGAATGCAAAACTGATTCCTTTTCTGGCGCGCTCCGTAATGTTTAAACCGGTGATATCCTCTCCGTCTAAAAGAATCTGCCCACTTGTCGGACGGATGATTCCTGCGATCATCTTGGCAAGTGTGGATTTTCCACCGCCGTTTGGTCCTGTGATCGCCACAAAATGATCGTCAATGGTGACACTGACATTTTTCAAAATCTCTTTATTCTCGTTGTTATCATCTACTTCATAGGTGATATTTCTTAACTCTAACATAAATCCTCCACTGTGCAGCCGATAAGCCACAGTATTTTTCGCAATCGCGATCCTGCTACTTTATAACGCTTCTTGGATATTTTACCATGATGGCATTTAACATGTCCTCATCCGGCTCAAACTCATACCTTGTGATACCGTTTTCGCCCTTGCAGACTGCCTCATAAAGTTTTGCATCTGCATTGCCGGACGCAATGTTTTTCACTGTAACCGATCTGTCATTCTCATACTTGTAAATGCTGCGGTCACCCTTCGGGGCAATGGTCAGCACATCATCCATACTAAGATAGGCAATTTTCTTTCTCTTTGCTTTATTCCTGATCTTCGCAAATCTCAGGTCGCCATCATAATATGTATACTCATACTCCACTTCACTGCGAAATGCAAACAGATACCAGATCACACCAAAGATGATCGTCGGCACCAGAAAGATAACCGGTGATACAAACATGCTAAGTACTAAACAAAGACAGGTTAAAACAAAAAATGCGATCATTCCTGCCTTATGTCCACCCGTTGTTTTTTTCGGAACAATAACTAATTTTTCCTGCATAATCATTTCCTCCAAACAAAATTTCGTAATGATAATTATATACGCTTTTTTCCCTCTGTACAACTTCTTTTTTATCATGTAAAATAAGATAATAGAAATTTTCGTATTTTTTCGTTCAGGAGGAAAAAAAGAATGATCACATATCAGTATACCCAGAAAGACTGGACAACATTCAAAGAAGGGATCAAACGTGAGTGGGCAGTCACCAATGGCATTGGCGGATACGCAGGAAGCTCGATGATCGGCGCACACAGCCGTACACATCAGGGGTACCTGATTGCCAGCCTCCATGCACCAATTGAGCGCTATCTCGTTTTTTCCAAGATCAACGAAACAGCCACTGTCGGAACCAGCACGGTTTCCTTTGAGACTTCCCAGCACTGTGCTTCCGGAAAAACGGTTTACACAGAGGGACAGAAGTTTCTCACTTCCTTTATCTATGACGGAAGCGTGCACTACACCTATGAGACAGACAATTTTTCTTTTGAAAAGCACATCACATTAAAAAGGAACGCCAATGTCTGCGCAGTCTCCTATGAACTGACCGCCGGGGACAACGACTGTACCTTTACGCTCACACCGCTTTTTAACTACCGCGAGCACAGTGAGAGCAGCACCCCGGACACCTTAAGATTTGATACATTTACAGAAGACAGGACATTTTATCTTGTTCCGGAAAAAAATAAAGATATTGCCATTCGTTTTCAGACAAGTGAAGGAACTTTTTCCGAACGTGAAACTGTTTATGACATCGACATGCAGTTACAGATTGAAGTGGATCTTGAGACAGATGGACTTGACTGCCATTACTGTCCGGTTGACCTGTCCATTGCAGTTCCTGCCAACACAACCAAAAAAGTTTCCATCCTGTGCAGTATCGGTGACGTGAACGAGCGTCCTGCCCCTGTGTCTGCTACGGAAGCATTTTCCATTTTAGAGAAAAATGCCCGCTGCCATGCAGAACTTTTTGAAAAAGCCGGATACCGCGACTCGTTTGCCAACCAGCTGGTGCTTGCCAGCGACCAGTTTCTGACTTACCGCGAGTCCACGAAAATGATGACCGTTCTCGCCGGACTTCCGTGGTTTACTGACTGGGGCAGAGACACAATGATCGCCTTTACCGGTCTGACGCTCTGCACGAAACGTTTCAAAGAAGCTGAGGAGATCCTTCTGACATTTGCCAGATATATCCGCCACGGAATTGTGCCGAATATGTTCCCGGACGACAATATGCCGCCGCTCTATAACACGGTGGACGCCTCTCTCTGGTACTTTTATGCGGTCTATCAGTACCTTCATTATAACCCGGCTGCCGAGGCGGAAGCTTTTGTAAAAGAACAGATTTTCCCTCATTTAAAAGAGATCATCTCCGCCTATGAAAAAGGAACGGATTTCAGCATTTATATGGAAGACGACGGGCTGATCCACGCCGGAAGCGGACTTGACCAGATCACCTGGATGGATGTCCGCGTTGGTGACTGGGTAGCAACACCGCGCCACGGAAAACCGGTGGAGATCAACGCGCTGTGGTATAACGCTTTACGGATCATGGAATCACTCTGCGAAAAATTTGACGAAGATGCTTCTGCCTACCGCACACGCGCCGAACAGGTAAAAGAATCCTTCAATGCCAAGTTCTGGGATTCCGCCAACCAGTGTCTGTTTGATGTTGTGGATGGTGACGAGCCGGACGACCATATCCGTCCAAACCAGGTTTACGCCGTATCCCTTCCATTTTCCCTGCTCCCGGAGGAACAGGAAAAAGCAGTTGTCGCACTTGTGGAAAAAGAGTTGTTTGTCGGCTGTGGACTTCGCTCCCTCGCACCGGATCATCCGGACTACCATGGCATTTACTGCGGTGCTCTTGCAAAGAGGGACGCCGCTTACCATCAGGGAACTGCCTGGGGCTTTTTGCTCGGTGGATTTTTCAGTGCCTATATGAAAGTGAACCACCACTCCTCCTCTGCTGCCGCAAATGCCGTCCGCATGTTAGAGCCTGTGAGAAAACATCTGACGGATTCCGGCTGTATCGGTTCCATCTCTGAAATCTTTGACGGGGATGCACCTCACAATCCCCGTGGCTGTTATGCTCAGGCCTGGAGTGTCGGAGAGGTACTGCGCTGCTACTGTGAAGATATTCTTCCTTATTTATAATTTTCATTTTTTGCTTGACAACAAAGGTTCCTTCCTTTAAAATAATCTTTGTTGTGAGCAACAAGCCCAGTTAGCTCAGTTGGTAGAGCAAAGGACTGAAAATCCTTGTGTCTCTGGTTCGATTCCGGAACTGGGCATCTGCGGGTGTAGTTCAATGGTAGAACACCAGC